>ENA-OQCV01000009-OQCV01000009.1-human-gut-metagenome-genome-assembly--contig:-NODE-9-length-54274-cov-3.262249_pt1 | contig 54274 bp, 56 predicted proteins | sample MGYA00242766_ERZ504592 | MGnify/ENA primary metagenome ERZ504592 (study PRJEB26092, sample SAMD00036315) | human gut metagenome | host: Homo sapiens | study: EMG produced TPA metagenomics assembly of the...
TGAAGGTAATGCTTCTTGATAACAATAAGAATATGATTCTCCTTACAGAACTTATTCAGTTCCAGAAGCTTATCTGCATCATCAATGATAGGAATATTGAATTCATTATTTAAGGTTTCCTCGTTCAGACGCTCACTGGAAGCATGTCTGTAGGTTGGCATCCACAGGATCAGTTTCTCGCTGTCTGTTTCCTTCAGAAGTTTCTTTTTATATTCATCTGCACGTTCACTGCCCTTAAGCATCATATCATAACGGGGATATCCAAACGAGAGCAGTTTTTTCGGAAGTACATCCAAAAAATTCCATTTTGGTCTTAATGAAAATGTTCCCCGGTACCAGACAATAATCAAAGAAAACCTTACGCCCGTTCTTATTTGCCTTGTAACCACAGCCATGCCAGAGATCGATAAAGAGCTGATTTCTTCTCGACATACCAATCCAGTTAAAAGCCTGGGTGTAAAAAATATATTTTGATGTCAGTGCATATTTATATGCTTCTGCTCTTCGGATCGTGGAACCTTTCTTAAAGTTCTGCACAAATTTCACATTTTCAAACTGATATTCTTTATATTTAGACGGTTCATGGACCAGCCATACAATCTCATACTTTTGGTTGTATCCTTTCTCAATAAGATAGTCAAACAAAGCACGACCATTATCCGTAAAATCATCATTTGTTTCAAAGAGCATTCTATTCTCTACAAGTGCAGGGGGGAATTTCTTAAGGCGTCTGATCTTGCGATTATCATATAATCCATAGGTCACAGTTGCCCATGTCTCCTGCAACATGGCTTTTCTTCCCTTTTGAACTCTGACCTTGTTAATCTTGTTAATGGATTTTTTACAGTTTTTTTCATTTTCTTTTTTTCATTCTTTTTTGTCTATATCTGGCTCCCTAGAATTCTTTTAATTTCTCACGAAGCATCGTTGAGGATGTATCTTTGGTATATGGCAGAAATACCAGCTTAGCGCCCAGTTCTTCCATTTCTTTTCCAGTCTTCTCCCAACGTGCATTGCCCTTCCAGTCATCTCCAATATAGATTTCATTAAAGTGGACTTTTTCCCATACCTGCTTTTTGTCCAGGGTTGTCGTCACGATCACCTCATCAACATATCTGATGGCCCGTACAATCTCTGCCCTTTCTTCCAGCGGAACGATCGGTCTTTTGTTTTTATATGACTCTACCAGATCATCCGCATTCACACCGACAATCAGATAATCGCAATGCTTTTTTTGCATTTCTGATCAGGTTCAGATGTCCTATATGAAACATATCAAAGGTTCCCTGTGTATATCCTATTTTTTCTCCATTACATTCTCCCTGTTTTATTGCATTAATAGATAACTGTTCTCTTCGCATTCATATAACAGCTACAATTGTAAATAATCTGCAAGCCTTTTGCAATAGTTTTCTGTTTTATTGTGCATCTGTTTCAGATTCTTTGCTCTCTCCTGCCGGTAACTGTCTGTTCCATCAGTCAGATGTTTCATAAATTTTCTGATATCACAGGCATTATAGATTTTCTCACCCGGCATATATTCCAGCGGATCTTCAAATACAAATCCCCTTTTTTCTTTATATATATTGTAATCCGCAAGCACATATCCAAGCGGTCTGTCCAACAGCAGATAATCTACTGCCACTGACGAGTAATCAGAGAGCAGACCGTCGCTGATCCCTATCAGTTCATAAAGTTTTATCTGATTTTTTCTCCAACAGGGCTTCCGCAACATAACGTATATTGGTAAACTCCTGTTCATTCTCATCCCATTCCGTCTGAAGCGGATGCTTCTTTATGATCAGAATAATCTCCTGCTCCCTTAGATAACTGTCCAGTTCTTTCAGCTCGTTCATATCCTGTATTGCCGGAAGCTGACAGGGAAGCTCAATTTCATTTTCCGCACACCCTCCCAGATCACTTTTTCTGAAAGTCGGTCATCCACAGAACAGCTTTTTTCCCTTTCCATCCGAACAGACTGTCCAGAATTTCATCCTTACTCATTGACGGATGCAGCATCCAGTCATATCTGGGATATCCCATCATTAACAGCCTGTCCGGTTCGCAGTTCCATAGTCCGGATTTCGTTTTCACAAATACCGGTCCGGGAACAAGTGCATAGTCAAAATCAGGCTTTATATTCTGTTTTTTCCTTTCCCTGCTCTGCATCTTTATAACCGCACCCATGCCACAGATTTACAACTGTCTGTCCTTTACACCGATACCTGTTCAGTCCTGCACTGTTATGAGAATAAAAGAAAAATCCGGCTGTAGCACCATAATAATATGCCAGCGGACTGCTCCATCCATATTTATTTTCAGCAGTTACAAATTTTACATTTCCGGTATTCTGATTTCTGAATTTTCTTTTTTCAGAGACCAGCCAGATGATCTCATATTTTTTATTATACCCGGAACTTATAAGATATTCATAAAAAGCTTCCGGATTATCTGTGCAGTCCATCATTTCCCGATTTTTAAACACAAGCCGGTTTTTCTTTACTTTTCCAAAACGCACAGTCAGCTTTCCAATGACCTGCTGCTCTGTTTTTGTCATAAAACGACCGATATAGTGCAGGATCATTCCGAAAAAGCCCAGCCTTTCCGTATATTTTTTAATCGCACTTTTTGTCATACATGCCTCCGGAATCTTTGTAAGATAATTCAAATGCAGACTTTTCGGGAAGGATACTCTCAAAAGAATCTTTGATATTTCTTTTCTGTTGTCTGAAATCTCCTATATTTTCCGTATCATTTATACACAATATTTTACACTTCTGATTTCTGAGTACATCATGTATCTGCCGGTCGTGAAGACCTATGGTAAAAAATTTCCCGATTTTGGTGATTGAGGTTCATATTTTCCCTCCATATACTGCCAGTATTTCATCACATACTGATTTACATCCCCCGGAGAACGGAATCGTGTCCTGCATACTCTGTCCAGCACTTCGCCTTCTTCCCTCCACACTTCTTCAAAGGTACTCTTCAAAAAATGAGCTTGAGATATGAGAATATTTAAAACTGGAAAACTCCCTGTACGGAAGCATCAGCATATTTCTGAATACCATTTTTCCATATGCAGGATGAAACCATTTTTTCCAGTTTCTGCCAATCACTTCTCTCTTTGAATAATGCATATTTACAAGTGCCGCATTGTTCATAAGAATGCAGGCAAACGGATTATTGATATCATCCTGTACCAACGCTGTTTCTATACAATAGTCTCTTGGAAGACCATTTCTGAAAAAGTCTTCCGGTTCCATTTTATTTATGATGAAGGTATCATCATTAAAATATACAAACTGTTCGGATAAACCTCGGATCCGATGCATATTCAGTTCAATGGGATGACTGCTGAATGTGGGCAGATACTGCTTCGGAATATAATCCTCGTGTTTTACAACTGTCAGTTTCGGATGATCTGTATTCAGCCAGGAAGGGATATGCCCCCATGTCACAAAATATATATGATTCACCCATGGAGCAAATTTTTCAACACCTCTGAACCAGTACTGCAGATTTTCCCAGTCCCGAAATCTGCTGTCCTGTGTCTGGTCATTTTTTAAATTCCCAGATACTCATTTCTCTGCTTTATCCAGGCTGAGTCTGATCCATCCACCCATGGCAATACAAAATCAATCTTGTCCATCTGTAATTTACCTCGTATGATAATATAAATCTTTCAAACGTTTTGCCTCTGTCTCAATGTTAAAATGCGCATCTGACAGCCGCATCTTTATCAGATCAGCCGCTTCTCTGTTCATAGAACTCATTGCCATCACTGCTGCCGCCCACTGTATATTATCTCTGTCAAGTGACAGCCGTCTGACTCTCTCAGGAAAAAGCAACTGCCTCCTCAGACACCGCCTCTGACATTACGCAGGCAAGTCCATTTGCCTGGGCTTCAATAAGCGCAAATGGCACACCCTCAAAAAACAGACGGAAACAGAAAAACATCCATAGCAGATAAATACCTGCGGATATTCTCCTGTTTACCGGCAAAATATACCTTATCTTCCAGTCCTTTCTGCACTGTTTTCTCTTTTATCTCTTTGTACAGACCTTCCTTTGGACCTACCAGACACAGCATCACATCTTTTTTTTCGGAAACAATCTGTTGGAAAATATCAAGCATTCTGTCATGATTCTTCGGAATATCAAATCTTCCTACATGACCGATCACTGTTTTATTTTCCCATCCCAGTTCCTTTCTGAGTGAATCTCTGTCTTTTTCTGAAAAACTGAACTTCTCTGCCTGAATGGCATTATTGATCAACGTAACCTGACCGCTTTGGAAAGCTTTATCTCCAAACAGCCACCTGCCCGCCATTTCTCCGCATGCAATCCTGTCAGTAGCATATTTTGCAATCTTTGGTCTGTTCCAGTTGTCCATGATTTTTCTGATCAGTCCGGGACAGGAAGAGCTGTGGCTGTGCGCAATTATCTTTGGCACTTTCATTGTATGAGCCACACGTAACGGAACAATATTTGCAGCTGAAAGCATATTTACATGTACTGCATCATATTTTGTTTCTTTTAATATTTTTTTCAGTTCTTTTATATTAGCCCTGATAGTTCTTTTTTACATTTGGAATATAGTAGATCCTTCCACCCAGTTTCCTGATTTCCTCTTCATATGCAATTTTATCATACATACACACAAAATCAAACTGTATATCCATATGCACCAGAACTCTATAGTAATTCATCACAAATGCTTCCAGACCTCCGGCAACATTTCCCATTCCAATCTGCAGTATTTTCATGATACGCTCTCCCATCCGTCACTATTGTCCACTCTGAATCCTATTGCGATTCTCTCGAAAAATCATTCCCGTACCGCATAATGTTCCGTCACCTTTTTCTTTAACAGCCGTATCAGTTTCTGATATCCTGTAATCTTCTTAAGAAAATCCAGGCAGTAACTGATTCCCAGCGAAATCACAAGAACTGCAACAGGAATCAGCCAGAATTTTTTTAATGCAAATACATATTTTCCCAGAGAATCTCTCACAAATGTATGTACCAGCCAAATGTTCATGGAATGCTTGCCCAGATACTGAAGGAACAAGGATACAGGCGTAATCCTGAACAAATATTCAACGCAAAAGAGAATCAGCAGGAATGGAACAAGTGCATACCGGAATTCCCAGAAAATTTTCAGGTCGATTTTATGGTACAGGAAAAGGCCGGCACACAGTAAAGCAGACAAACAGATGAATTTTAATTTTTTCCGCCTGTATTCATGCAATTTTTGAAAGAAATTATATTTACAGCATAACATTCCTGCCACAAATATCAAAAGAAATGAATATGGCTTTGAGCCTCCCTGAAATCCAATACCTAAAATTCTCGGAAGCAAAAAGGATAACTGCAATACAGAATATGCCTCCAAATTTCTCAATCGTCCCATCTAACAGAGGAAGCAATATAATAAATACAAACGCAGCACTCATATACCACCATGCCCCGTTAAGACTTTCAGTCTCCAAAAGTCTGGAGATTCCCAGTATATCTGCAAATACGGCGAGTCCTCTTTCATAAAAGGTTTCTCCCCACTTGCTCGGATCCTTAAGTCCAAGTCCAAAGTAAATAAGATAGGATACAGCTGCAGTAAACCAGAATCCGGACATAGTGGAAAGAAGATGTCCGGATATCCATTCTGATACTGCATACTTTTCTTTATTTTTCATTTTAGCCGAATATCCATACATCAGCCCGTAACCGGATACAAATGCAAATATTGCCACGCAGATTTTACAGCATTCCGCAATAGCAACAAGCTGTTCTGTTGTCAGTCCGCACAGATCCACCTGATATCTTTCGATTCTGTCTGCAAGACGGTAGCAGTGGTGAAAGATCAGCAGTAACACTGCAGACCTTTTAAAGCTGCTGAATCTTCATTTTTTTAATCCGTTTGTCATATACTCCTCCGGATATTTCTGACTTCTTAAACTTTTTTTCTCTGTCAGACAGATATCTCTGTCTGTCCCTGTCAGTTAGTCATTTTCTCATACTGTTCAGAAATCGTATCAATATCTCCGTAAGCGATCAGTTTTCCGTTTTTTCAAGGATCATCGCCTTATTACAGATTCTCTGAACCTGCGCCAGAGAATGAGAGACAAACAACACTGTTACACCCGAATCAAACATGCTGAGTACTTTCTTCTCACTCTTCTTACGGAATTTCGCATCACCTACAGATAATACCTCGTCCAATATCAGAATTTTGGGAGAAACCACTGTAGCAATCGAAAATCCAAGTCTGGATTTCATACCTGATGAATAGTTCTTGATCGGCACATCAATAAAATCCTTCAGTTCGGAAAATTTCACGATCTCATCATACTTCTCATCAATAAATTCTTTGGAATATCCAAGCATTGCTCCGTAAAGATAAATATTTTCCTTTCCTGTATACTGTGGATCAAATCCTGCACCCAGTTCCAGAAGCGGAACCATCTTCCCATGTTTTGTAACTGAACCTTCTGTTGGTTTGAAAACGCCTGCGATAACCTTAAGAAGAGTACTCTTTCCTGCACCATTCAGTCCGAGGATTCCTACCCTGTCTCCTTTTTTCCACTGTAAAGCTCACATTCTGCAAAGCCCAGAATTCATTATATTTAATCTCATTTTTTAATTGACTTGATAATATAATCTTTCAGACTGTCTACTTTCTCTTTGCTGAGATTAAATTTCATACTCACATTATCAACAATAATCGCTGGTTGTTTGCTCATTTTTTCTCCTTATTTTTCAAAAATAATTCGTTCCGCTGCCCTGCAGCTTTCTGTCTCAATTCTCAGATGTAAAGAATGAAATCATCCTGTTTCTTCTTGAAGCAGAATAATCCAATCACCATTGCCACAACGGAAAAGATAAGTGCATATGCAAAATAATGAATATTCATCGCTTTTCCAAATACTGAACATCTGAAAATATCAATCACACAATACAATGGGTTATATTTCAGTATCCATGCCCATCCACTCTTCAAAAGCTTTTCAGGATAATAGAAAATCGCACATGTATACATAACCAGCATAAGTGCTACAGACCAGAGATATTCCATATCTCTGAAAAATACACCTATTGTTGCCAGGATCATTCCGCATCCATATGACATAATAAGAATCAGTATCAGTGCGATTGGTGCCTGAAGCAGATAGAACGTAGGCTTTACACCAAGTATCACACTCACCATTGCCAGTACGATCAGTGAGATCAGAAAGATCACATAGTTAAAAAGCACACTGGACAGCGGATACAAATATTTGGGTACGTATACCTTTTTGATCATTGCCGAGTTCTGACGTATAGATTTCAAAGCGGCCTTGGTGGACTGTGAAAAGAAACTGTACAGGAGTCGTCCGGTCAGGATATATACAGGAAAAGTCCTGTCTGTATTTCCATACAAAGTACCAAATACAATTGTAAGCACGATCATGGTAAGAAGCGGCTCCAGCATAGACCATATCATTCCCAGATAAGAACGTCTGTATTTCAGCTTAATCCCATTTTTTTACCAGTTCTGACAAAAGAAACCGGTATTGCATAAAATTATCAACGTAATTTTTTCATGTCCTCTCCATTATTTCTGATTTTTTATTTCATTTTATAATTCTTTTGTGCAGAAATCTGTTATCGTCAGGCGGATATTTGCAATCCGCTTCGCAGTTTATTTTCATTTTTGCCGGACAACTGTCTCTACACAAAACAAACCACCTTGTACTGTATCATATTCTCTGATGTCTTGCAACCGGTATCCGTAATTTGCGCAAAATAAAATCCCAATCTTTCCTGTCATTTTATGGTTATCCCATAAAATAATATAAAAGATCAGGATTTTATATGTCATGCCAGTCAGTTAAAATGATCCACTGGAACCCCCATGCGTCTCACCCGAAGAACTTGTATGGGTACTGCTTCCACCGCCACCGGAACTCTCTTCCTTCGGCTTCGCCGTACGTGTGACCTGATGATACAGAAATATATCCCGGCTTCTGTTAATATGAAGACTTCCGTCTTTCATATAATCTGCTGCATCCGGCTTCATATGTACAGTCTTCATCCGGCTTCTCATTACTCCGGTTACGATCAGCGCGATCACAAATCCGACCACAAGCGAAATGAGAAATATCATATAAAAAGGGATGGTTTCCTCCGGCAGATTTTCTACATCGTACGGTTCTCCGCTCTGTGCCTGAATGATAAATTCTTCGCACAGATCAGCAAACTTCATAAAGCCCTCATAATACTCACCATCGGATAAATATGACACAAAGTTATCCGTCATATATTCCTGTCCTGCATCAGTAAAAATCTGAATAGCCTCTCCATGTGTGGAGATACACCACTTACGTTCTGACATGGTTATCAAAAAACAATATACCACTCTTGTCCTCTCCCATGCCATAGTCATTATAATCAAAGAAATCATCTGCATAATCCTGCGGAACTGCACCATCCAGAGTCTCCTCTGTGACAACCACAACATCACAGCCGTAGTCCTCGCTGACCTGATCCAGTTTCGCCTCCAGTTCTTCTTCCTGCCCATCATCTAACAGATCTGCAAAATCTGCCAGCCTTTCTGTATGCACTTCTTCTGCCGCATAAACATTTTCTGAAAATGCTTCCGTCACAAATCCTGTTGTACCTGATACAGTAAGGACAGAAGCCAGAAATACAGGTATGATCTTTTCTTCAGCATATCTTTCGTCCTCCCCTAAAAAAGTCAGCAGTCCGGCAAGGCACAAAACAACCGTAAATACAGCGGTCAGTCCGGCAAGCCATTTCAAATAAATTCCCCTGTCAATTCGGAAAGGTCTCCTGTCATTTTTCCGGTTTGTCCGTTCATTGCAAATATATATTTCTTATCTTTCCATGTTGTATTCAGAATCCATACCGGATACAGTGCATACTGTGCTTTTCCGCCTGAAATATTTACGTTTGTATTTTCGGGAACAACAGAAGCATAACCCTTCACTGTATCTGCCAGTACTTCCTCTGCGCTCTTTTTCATACGGTCATGTGCCCTGTTGATGCTCTCTTTTTCACTGACATCATACTTATCTGCCAGATATCCGGAAAGATATGCGGTCTGAAAATCCACAGACTCTGAAATTTTAAATGGTTCAATGGATTCCATCAAATCATCTGCCATCTTTTCTGATCCATCTACAGGTACAGAAACGAATGTCATCTCTCCGCTTCGCTCCACAGAATAGTAGCTGGTCTCCGTATAATCATAATCATGGTCACTCCACATTCTTACCTTTGTCGCCTTATAACGCACATCAGCATCAACATCCCCGTCAAAAAGCCAGAACGGAACATATAGCCCCTTAATCTCATCAATATGATTTTCCCTGCGAAATGCTTTTGGCAAAAATGTTCTTCCCTTAATATGCCTGTAATATGCTTCTTTTGCCGCTTTCTTATCCAATTTGAACGGAATCACCAGATCCGGCCTTAATGCACCTTTAAACTTCTCTGTCATAATTACGGGATTTCCACAATACGGACAATTTGATGCTCCTGTATTCTCATCTGCGATAATCTCACCACCACAGGACTGACAGGTATAGACATTCATTCCATCTGTCTCACCTTCCTGCCATTCTCCACCGGCATCTGTCTGCCATCCTGACAGATCATCCTGTTGTCCGGCTTCACGCTCCATCTGCGCATCCAGTTCTTTTAATGTCTCCAGTTCAAATTCTGTATCACAGTATGGACACTTCATTTTCTGGGACTTACTGTCAAATTCTATTGCACCGCCACAGGCAGGGCATTTATATTCCCTCAGATCAGACATAGACATTTCTCCCCCTGCTGTATTTTACTGTCTTGGCTTTCCACATTCTGCACAGAACTTTCCTGTATTTACCGCACCACAGCTGCATGTCCACTTTCCGGTCGGTCTTGGGCTTCCGCATTCAGAACAGAATTTACCGGTATTTACTGCGCCGCAGCTGCATATCCACTCTTCCCGCTGCGGTTTCGGTTTACCACATTCAGAGCAGAATTTTCCTGTATTCTCTGCACCACATTCACATTTCCATGTTCCTGCCCCGGATGCCGGCTGCATATTCTGTGCAGCCTGCTGCTGTGCTGCCTGCTGCTGTGCCCCCATCTGATAGAGATTCTGCATATTCGCTCCACCTGCCTGGCCTGCCATGCCCATTCCCATAAATCCGGTCATAGCACCTGCAGTGTTGGAGGCTGCTGATTTCATTGCATCTGCCTGAGCACCGGCAAGTGTCGCTGCTGCCATAGTCGGATCTCTGAGAATGGCATTCTTCTGTGCATCTTTGATAAGCTGTGCATCCTCTTCCGGAAGAGTCACAGGATTCATGGCAATGGAAACAACCGCAAGACCTCTGGTCTGCTGCCATTTTTTACGTAAGGGCTTCATTCATGGCATCGCATAATTCCAGAACATGTCCCGGAATGGCACTTGGACGGATCTGAAGTTCTGAGATTTTTGCAAATGCAGGCTGAAGAGCACTTACAAATTCTGTCTTTAACTGAACTTCAATTTCTTCTCTGTCATACTGCTGTTCAACATTTCCGCACACATTTGTATAAAACAGGAGCGGATCGACAATCTTATAAGAATATACTCCATTACAGCGCACAGATACATCTATGTCAAGACCGATATTTCTGTCAACTACCCGGAATGGGATTGGATTTGCTGTTCCGAATTATTATCTACCAGTTCTTTGTATTAAAATAATAAACCCTCTGGTCTTTGCCTGTATCGCCGCCAAATGTAAAACGCTTCTTTACTGTATCAAAAGTCCTGTGGATCCCCTCTCCCAGACTTCCGGCAAAAATACTTGGTTCTGTGGATGCATCATAGGTAAACTGTCCGGGTTCTGCACAAACCTCCACAACCTTCCCCTGTTCTACGATGATCATACACTGACCATCTGCAACAGCAATTCCGGAACCGCTTGAAATAATATTATCACTGCCTTTTTTGTTGGAAGAACGTCCGCCTACTCTCTTCTCACCCTTTACAACCAGAACATCTTTATCTATTGCATCGCAGTAAAAAAATCTCCTTCCACTGATCTGCCATTGTTCCGCCAAATGCACCGGCTGCTGCTTTGATCAATCCCATAATTTATATCTCCTTCCTGATTACATATTATTTTATACATATTTCTTACAGATATTTTCTACCCATATTTCCTGTTAGTGTGCCGACAAGTTGATTTCTCGAACAATCTTGCGTCTAAATTTCTTATTTTGCGGGTAATTGTGTGTTTTTTTCACAATATAATATTTTTACAGTTACAAATTGATATTTATAAGTTCATCGTATCATACATTTTCCGAATTGTCATGCGCAAAAACTCCTCTTTTCTGTCATTTTGCAACATATGAGCACATAAATCGCTGCAGTCCACTCCACAGTAACTATAATGCGACGCGCAGTTATTCAAAAGTTCATGAATAGCAATATACACTTACAATGTATGAAATCTATAAATTCTTTTTTATTTTCAATATATTTTGTCCGTCTGCATATTCATATGAAACTTCATCCATCATTTCCTTAACCAGAAAAATTCCAAGCCCCCCGATTTTTCTTTTTTCTATATCCAGGTAACATCCGGATCTTTATTTTCTAATGATTATAAGGAATGCCTTTGTCTATAAACGTCAGTTCCAGTCTTTCAGGAAAATTCTTTATTTCAACCTGTACAGTTGCCTCTCCGGTTTTTGGCGTATAAGCATAATAGGCAATATTGCCAAATATCTCATCTATCGCAATATCTATCTCCATCTGTACTTTTGCAGAACATCCATTTGCTTCCAGTATGGAATTTACAAAATCTGTAATTACCGCTATATTCTCTATTTTTGCTTCTTCTGTGATACTTTTCAAATCCACTTCTCCTTCCTTCATTCAGTTCAGGTAAATAGAATCCTCCTTTTCGCTGTGCAGTTCTGTATCTTTACAGCCACAGTCATTCGATTGACAGTATGTCTGCAAATCCCGTAATATCGAATACATCCTGTATGATATCACTCACATGAATCAATTTCATAGTTCCTTTTACATTCATAAATTTTGTGCATTTTCAGAATAACACGCAGGCCGGCTGATGAAATATATTCAAGCCCTGCAAAATCCAATACAAGTTCCTGAGTATTGATCAACTCTTTCTCGGCAAAAGTATCCAATTCAGGTGCAGTTGCTGTATCTAATCTCCCGGTCAAAAATACCGTATCTTTTGTCCTTCATTTTCTTTTCAATTTTCAGACTCATTTTCTCTCTCCTTTTTCAGATAATGTCAAATTTCTGTTCTGTCAGCATCTTCTGCCTCCATCTTGTATATTCACTCTATCCACCCTGATATCTGCAAATTGCTCCATTACTGAACAACTCCCATATTTATCATATTCATTGTAACATAAACAGGAGATGAATGCATCATCTCCTGTCTATTATTTACCTGTATTTTGTGGAATTGATTACTGTTCACTCCGTTCACAGCAACACGCTTCGCAAAGTATGTCTCGGGATTTTGGCATAGGCAAACTGTCAGTTCTGCTATTTATTTTTATTCTTTACTTCTTCCCACGCCTCATCATCAAATTTCTGTTTCTTAAAGTAATAGATTCTGTCTTCGTCTGTAATCTTGCGGATTACTTTACATGGATTTCCAGCTGCGATCGTATTATCCGGGATATCTTTGGATACTACACTTCCTGCACCGATCACTACATTACTTCCAACGGTAACACCCGGAAGAATCACTGTATTTCCGCCGATCCATACATTATCTCCCACTGTTACAGGAATTCCGTATTCATATCCTGAATTACGGCTGTCCGGATGAACCGGATGACCCGCTGTATAAATGGAGACATTTGGCGCGATCTGAACATTTTTTCCACATGTTACTTTTCCCACATCAAGGATTGTCAGATTATAATTGGAATAGAAATTCTCACCTACTTCAATGTTCCAGCCATAGTCACAGTGGAATGGTGCTTCCACCCAGACATTTTCGCCTGTTTTTCCCAAAAAGTATTTTTATCATCTGAGGTGCTTCCTTGCTCTGCCTGGATGGTGGCAGCTGATTAAAATCATAAATCTTCTGTTTGCATGCCTGTCTGTCCTCTTCAAGCCCATCTAACCACGCTTTGTACGGAAGTCCGCTTAACATTCTTTCTCTCTGATTCATTTGTTATCTTCTCCTTTACGTTTTATTTTAACTGTTAAATACCCTGCACAACCTTATCACATCATTATTTTCGTAAATGATGTGCCAGAAGCCTTAATAGTTACACTATTTCCAAGCATTTATATTCTGATTTAATTGAGTTCTGTAAGGTTTCTCACCCAGTTATATTTTTTGGTAATGTCTATATACAGCAGGAAGTTTTATTATCTCGTCCATGCTGATAATAAAATAAACCACCATGATCGGAAGTTTCAGCACAAATGCTGTTATCATCCCTATCGGGATCAGAATCACCCACATCGTTACTGCATCACATTTCAGTCCAAATTTCGTGTCTCCGCCTGCGCAGAATACACCGGCAATCACTGTAGCATTCACCGACTTTCCTATCATATAATAGGTACAGATATACATCATATTCTTTAAATAAGAATGTGCCTGTGCACTGAGACTGCCCGTAAATATCCTTAAAACCGGGCTCACTGCCAAAAGTATAAGCCCTGAAACTGCGCCTGCAAATACCGCAAGCTTAAAAAGTCTGTTTCCGTATTCCGTGGCCCGTTCCAATCTCGCCTTTTCCAAGCTCGTTTCCGACAATAATACCAGCTCCGATTCCGATTCCATTACATACACATGCGATAATATTTTTCAGAATATTTGCTACGGAATTGGCGGCCACCGCATCACTGCCCAGATGTCCCATAATAACCGAAAACATGGTAAATCCACATCCCCAGACCAGTTCATTTCCAAGAACAGGTGTCGTATAGTGCCAGAAATCCTTTTTCAGTTTCTTCGAGCTGTTTCGGATATATTTTAGTCGGACACATACTAATGAACGGTGCATATTTTCATAAATAGTCAGTAGCAATTCAAGCGCCCTGGAAACTGTAGTTGCAAGTGCAGCCCCCGCAATTCCCATAGCAGGAAATCCCGCTAGCCCGAAAATAAATATCACATTAAATCCAATATTAATCACAACCGCTACTGATCCATAGATGGTACTCTTTGCAGTTCTTCCGCTGTTTTTCATAATACAGAGATAAATCTGCGAAAATCCCATAAACAGATAAGAAACACTCACAATTCGAAGATACGGAATTCCTGCCTGAATCAATCTTATGTCATTCGTAAATATTCTCATAAGAAATCCCGAAAAAAACCATTGCAGCTATAAAAAACTACAACTGATACAGCCATAGAAATTTTAAGAACGATTGCCAGAATCTCCTCTACTGAATCTGTATCGCCTTTTCCCCAGTACTGCGCAGCCAGAGTTGTCGCGCCAATCGTAAGGGCAAGCATAAACAGATTATGTACAAACTGTATCTGTGTTGCCAGTGAAACAGCAGATAATGATGTCTGGCTGACAAATCCCAGCATAAACGCATCAGAAGCACTTACCAGCGCAGTCATAAGATTCTGGATTGCGATTGGAAATACCAGTCCCCATAGCTTTCTGTAAAAAATTCTTTTTTCTGATTCCATCATATCCCTCTGATTGATTTTTTTACATCTGCAGATGTTATAATTATAGTATTCTCAGATACAGTAATCTATCAGAATAGTCCTTATTTTTTATAAAAATCGTACGCGAGGTGAATTTATGGGATTAATCAGAACAGAACTTATGCCAGATTCTTCAGAAGTAGTTCCTTATGATCATGCCGGAATTCCTTTGTATATCCGGGCGGCACATCTTGCTTCTTATTATAACATGTGTGCTCCCTGCCACTGGCATGATGATATTGAATGGATCTATATTATCACTGGCAAAAATGAGATATTATGTGAACGGAAAAAGACTTATCTTAAATGAAGGTGATTCCCTGATGGTCAATGCAAGACAGATGCATTACGGATATGCTTTTGAACAACAGGACTGCTATTTTCTCTGTATTCTGTTTCACCCTTCTTTGTTTGGGAATAACCAGATATTACAGGAAAAATATTTTCTTCCTTTTTTCGAAAACACCAGCCTGGAATTTCATCATTTTTACTCAAATGATGAAGCAGGGGTGAAAGTCGGCAGATATTTACAGGAAGTTCTCCTGTTGAAAGAAGATTCTGATTCAGGTTATGAATTAGGTGTTATAAGCTGTATGCTGGAACTATGGAGCTTTCTTATCCGCACTGATCTGCTGTCAGCTGCAAAAAATAAATCAGAGTCCGAACAGGAACTGAACATTCAGAAAGATATGGTATCCTTTATTTATCAGCATTATCCTGAGAAAATATCTCTTACGGATATTGCAGCCGCCGGTCATGTAGGAAGGAGTAAATGCTGCCAGATATTTAAACATTATATGCAGCAGTCTCCTGTGGATTTTCTCAATACCTACCGATTAAAGATCAGCTGCCGTCTCCTGTGCACTACGCAGAAAAGCATAACAGAGATTGCTATCTTGTGCGGATTTAATCATTTAAGTTATTTTTCCAAATATTTTATGGAATGTTATGGATGTACGCCAAGAGAATATCGTACGCTCCATGAACACGAAACACTTTTGACTTGATTATTATCTGTACGATACTATTCCCCGATTTCGTTATGTAGCTCTACGCCAAATAACTGTCTCGCAGTTTATAAGAAGAGGCTTGCACTTTTCCCGGTATAAGTAATTTCCCATCCGCTGCTCATTATCCTTCGTAATTAATGCAGGAGACTTACTTAATTTAGCAAAACTATAAAAGAGACTGCTACATCTTAATATGTAAACAGTCTCTTTTTCGCACTTTAAATATTTAGAACCCGCTGATTTATTACGTAAATCATTATTTTCTCATATTTATTTCAATTATACTAATGCAGCACCCAGTGCTTTGCATGCTTCTGTAGCTTCATCATCTGGTTCTTCCTGGCAGATCACACTTTCACATACAAGGTTTGCACCAGCTTCCTTGCAGGAATCTTCCCAGTTGCGCATCCATTCGCCATCTCCCCATCCGTAAGAACCAAAAAGAGCGATATTTTTGCCTTTGAGTGCATCTTTACATCCATCAAACATCGGCTCGAACTCTGTATCTTCCAGAACTTCATCTCCCATTGCCGGGCATCCAAAAGCAATTGCATCATATTCAGTTACTTTAGATCCGTCAAAATTCCTCACAAGTATGAAGAACAGCCTCGCCGCCTTTTCCCTTAACTCCGTCTGCAACTGCATTTGCCATTGCCTCTGTGTTTCCTGTGCTGCTCCAATATACAACTGCTACTTTACTCATGATTAAAATCCTCCTTAAATTCGCTCTGCTTTTTCTTTGCCGCAAAGCCATGATTTATATTATAATAAAAAGTCATACGGCTTTTCTATTATACTGATTCTTAAATGGACTCTCCGTCCCTGCTATATTACTGTATATAGCTTCTTCCTTACGCAGCTACTGTCAGCTGGCGTACACTTCTTCCCTGATTCCAAAGACGTACATACACGTTGGTACATTTCTTAAATCTGGCAAAAGCCTTTATTGCCTCACATTCATTGCAGTAAACCTTCCAACAACCTACACATTTACAGTTCTGCCCTGCATTCTTGATAAATCCGATCACATCTCCCAGTGGATATCCCAGAAACAATCCGATTTCATGAGGAAAATCTTCTCTCTGGGCCAGGCGGCTTCTCAGTCTCTCAAGTGCATATGCAGGATCTGTACTCTCATACCCATACTTCTTTATGAAATTCGCAACACCAGGTTTCTTCAGATCTCTTTCAAGGCTTGAGAACCGGCAGACATAAATCAGCGCCTTTTTCTCACTCCTGCGAAGTACTGTGAGGGAAACGCCTTTTTCTCTTACACATTCATTAAAACCTTCTACGCTTTTCCATAATTCTTCCTCAGATTCATATTTATATGTAAAAGATTTCCGGTTTTAATAGATGCTAATGTAGGTGAACAATGTTCGATCACAGATTTCTCCAGCATGTTATGATTCCTTTCTCAATAACAAAATATCGGTTAGAATGCACTAACCATTTATTAAAAAAATAAAGCTTTACGAAACATTTTATTGCTTTTGTTTGCTGTAAGGCTTGAATTTACTGCTGCAAAAAGACCTTCAACAGATTGGTCAGTAGCTTAAGTTATTTGCATCTAACTCTATAGTTTAATATATACTATCTCTGATATTCTGTCAAGTTAATTTTATATAACTTTTTTAGTAATTTTTTGAAATCGCAAAAAACAGAGGAATATACATACTGTATCCCCTCTGTTTTTCTACTCTATTTCTTATTGAGAATTGTGGGAGCCGCTTTGCAGCAGAGCAATTCCATAAAATCTCATCCTTCTATACAGATCGTACTTCCAACTCCATCTTCTGTCCGTTTCTTTGTTACTATGATCTTCTTATCAATACGTTCTTTCAGCTCTGCTACATGGGAAACAATCCCCACCAGTCTGCTTCCCTGACTGAGATCCTTCAATGCGCGGATTGCCTGATCAAGAGCATCTTCATCCAGAGATCCGAAACCTTCATCCACAAACATGGTATCAAGCTGGATTCCGCCGGAGCTTGACTGAATTTCATCAGAAAGTCCCAGTGCCAGAGACAGAGATGCCTGAAATGTTTCTCCGCCTGATAAGGTCTTGACACTTCGAACAGTTCCATTGTAATGGTCTACTACATCCAGTTCCAGACCGGTTTTCCCTACCCTGCTCTTGTTTTCTTTTCTGCGAACTAACTCGTACTGACCGCTGCTCATGGTCATCAGACGGATATTGGCACGCGCAAGAATGCGGTCAAAATACTGCATCTGGATGTAAGTTTCCAGCATGATCCTTGCCTTACCCGTGATCGTACCATTGGCAGTGTCTGAGAGAGATTTCATCCACTTCCAGCGGGTTTCCGTTTTCAGAAGTTCTGTCTGCTGTCTGCGGATTTTTTCATACATGTCACTGTTGATTTCCAGACGGGCATGGATTTCATCACGATTTTCTGAAAGTGATTTCTTTGCTGTGCAAAGTTTTCTTTCTGAACATTCAGTTCCTCAGCTGAAATACTTATGGATTCTTTTAACTGTTCTGTCAGAGATGCGATTACAGAATCCAGCTCTGTCATTCTCTTTTCTAATACTTCTCTCGCTTCTGTTACTGTTTTGTAATGTATTTCAAGCTTCTTTTGTTCCTCAGTCTTAAGCTGGATCTGAGACAGGATTTCTTCCTTTGTCCTTTCACCCAGCTCTTTTTCCATATTCTCTCTCTGCTTCTGCAGCTGTTCATATCTGGATTTCTCTGCTGCTGTCTGCTGCTGATTCTGATTGATCTGGTCTGTGATCGTTGTAAGTTCTGTCTGAGTTTTACCAATCTGCATCTCCAGAAGTTTTCTCTGTTCCAGAAGTGCTGTCAGATCCTTTTGTTTCTGTCCCAGAATATTTTGCTGCTGTTTCAGCCATTCTGCTGCTCTCTTTCCCTGCAGCAAAGCCTGTGATACATTACAGATTTCCTTTTGATACACTATTTCACCGCTGTGATCCTGTGACAGTTCCGGATCAGTTTTCATTCTCTGTCTTATATCTTCTTCATGGATCCATGTCAGTACAGGTTCGTCCAATTGATTCTGCAGCTGTTCCTGAATACTTTCCAGCTGGCTCTTCCTCTTTTCAAGACTGATCTGTAATTTCTGAAATTCTTTTGCATGTTGTTCTGACTGTGTGATGAACTCTTCTTTTTCTTCAGTAAATCCTGATGAACTTTTTTCCTGTTTTTTGGATTTCTTCCAATCCTGTCTGTACACTGCTTTCCTGATTTTTTAACAAATAAACATAATTCATGATCAGGAAGTTCCTTTCGAAGTATCTCTTGTGTCTCCTCTTCTGGCAGAAACTGCGCTATATAGCCTTTAACCCCTTCTGTCAGTTCTTCCCTGCAGCGCTGCATCAGTCCTGCTGCCTCTCCTGCCTGCACACTTGCGTCAGATGCCGTTTTTTACCGCAGCTTCTGTAATCTTTTTGCGTTTTTTCAGCTGTTCTTCTGTGGGAACTTCATTCGGAATCTGTGTGAGCTTCGGATGATGAACAGAACCACATACCGGACATGGCATCCCATCCTGAAGATCTGCTGCCAGAACACCCGCCTGCGCATCCAGATAGGCCTGCTCCATTTTGTTTAAAATTTCTTTTATTTCTGCCCGTTTCTGAGAAGCGGTCAGATAAGCCTTCTTTTTGCTTTCTGCTTTCTTTTCCAGATCCTGATACCGTTTCTGCTGATCTTCTATTTTCTGTATCTGCTGCAAACATACGACCAGGCTGTTCTCTTTGATTTCCAAATTCCCACCGGAAACAATTTTCTCTTCCAGATCAGTCAAATCCTTTTTTGATCTGTTTCGCAAGTTGTTCTTCCTGTCCGGACTGTATTTTTCAGTTCACTGATTTTTGTCTGAAGAAACTCAAGATTTCCGCAGTTCTTATAAACTCCTGCATAAAGAGTATCTATTTTCTCTTTCCGGAAATCTGTTTCTGCTTTTTCTTTCTCCGCACTGTCTGTTGTCTGATATTCTTTTTGTTTTTGTTCAAGAACAGTTTTCTTTTCTTTCTGACGATTCTGCAGTGCAATACTGTCTATTGCCAATTTTTCAATCTGTTTTGAAACATTTTCTATTTCTCTGCGCAGATTTTCCAGATTTGTATAACGCTTCAGATTCTCTTTTTCTTTCTGTATGGAAAGTATCAGGCGTTGGATCTCCTCTGGTTCCTTTGCCCCATTTTCTGCATCTTTTTGTGCCTGTTCCAACTGTGGAAGCAATCCTTCTCTCTCTTGCAGAAGCTGTTCCTTCCTTGCCTTTGCATCTGCTTCTTTATGAGCCTTTCCCAAAAGCTGATTTACTTTTTCAAGTTCTGTATCATTCTCTTTGATCTGCTTATTTACAGCTTTCAAGTTATCCTTATCTGCCTTCAGAAACTGCTCCAGAATTTCCAGACTCTCTTCCAGATTTCCTTCAAAGCCATTCTTCTCCATCAATATCCACTGTTGTCCCAGCTGATCTTCTGTAGAATATCTGACCTGTTCCGTATACTGGCGGATACTTCTCAACAGCTCTTTATACGCCTTGTCCAGACCACCGGCCTCGAATTTTAATTTTTCCTGAATCACCTTATAAATATCCGTATGGAAAAGCTTTCTGAAAATGTTGCTGCGTTCCTCTGTATCAGCCAGCAGCAATTTCCTGAAATCTCCCTGTGCGATCATAGCGATCTGCGTAAACTGCTTCATATCCAGTCCGATCAGTTCAGTAACCGCCTGGTTCACTTCCTTTAGCTTTGTCACAGGAGCTCTTCCATCAGAAAAAGTAAGCAACGCCTCCCCCTTTTGGGTAGTCATTCCAGTGCCTCTGGTCTTTGGCCGCTCATAATCCGGGCTTCGCTTCACTGTATACACTGCATCTTTATATTCAAAAATATATTCCGCATACGTAGGTGTTTCCGGTTTTGCATACTTACTTCTGAGCATGGATGCCTCCCGGACTCCTCCGCTTGTCTCCCCATACAACGCAAATGTAATCCCATCAAAGATCGTCGTTTTTCCCGCTCCCGTATCTCCGGTCACCAGAAAAAGGCCCTGTCCTCCAAGCTGTGTAAAATCGATCACAGTCTCATCCGCATATGGACCAAATGCAGATAATGTCAACTTCAATGGTTTCATACGCGCACCTCCTTCAGATCCTGGATCAGTTTTTCCACAAACTCTGTCTGCTCTTCTTTCATAGGTTCATTATTTAACAGCTCATAAAACTCCTCAAACAGCTCCAGCTCTGACTTTTGTTCCTGAACCTCCACTGCCTGAACCTCCCGGTTCTCACGTGTTCGTTTATTGTCATATTCCAGACGCATCAGATTGGGATAAACAGTACGCAGCTTCTGGAGTGCCCCCGGCACATCTTCCTCATCTGTCAGAGTAATCTGAAGATAATCCATCTTATTTTCAGCAGTATAATGATCCTTCGCTGTCACATCCATATAGGTTCCCCTCAGCTTACGCATATCCCGTCTGGGAATCAAAGGTACTGTACTGACCCTCACATTTCCCTTCTCCAGAAGCTCCACAATCGTTACCGACTTTTTATGATCTGCTTCCGAAAAAGAATACTTAAGCGGCGTCCCACTGTAACGCAAGGTCTCTCTCCCCATTTTCTGAGGTCTGTGGATGTGTCCCAGTGCCACATAGTCAAAATCCTTAAATACTTCCGCACTGACATTGTCAAGACCGCCAACCCATGTTTCTTCTGAGTCACTTCTGTCTGCTCCGGTCACAAACTGATGTGCCACCAGCACATTTCTCTGTGTCGTATCGATCTCACACTCCTGCAGAGCAGCCATAACACCCTCTTCATAAGTATTAATGTCATCCCTCTGCAAAGCATGGCGTACTGCCGCAGGTTTCAAAAAATGGCAGAAGATATACAGATATTGGTCCATACTGATCTTTTAACACAATCCTTTTCATCTCTCCATCATAAACCTGCGAAATATAAATATCACTGCTTTCAAACAGCTTTGCCCCAAAGGAAAGCCTTTCTGCTGAATCATGATTTCCACTGATCATGTACACAGGAATCTCAGCTTTAGCCAGTCCTGTAATAAACTCATCAAACAACTGCACTGCCTCTGCCGACGGCACTGTCTTATCATAAACATCCCCTGCGATTAAAACTCCATCCACTTTCTGTTCCGCAAAGATTTTCATCATCTGATCCATAATATACCTCTGATCCTCCAGCATGGAAAAATCATGCACCCTTTTTCCAATATGCAAATCCCCAATATGCGCAAACTTCATCCCACATCTCTCCAATCTTAATATCATTCCTGCCTGCTCTGTCTGCCGGCGGCATACTGTCAATTATTTATTTCACTTTCAGAATATTTTTGCTATCCTGATACTCCTCCGGAATTTCTTCTGTAAGAATTTTAGCATCTGTAAACCCGCCGAATGTCACAGAACTTACTTCGCCAAACTTTGACTTATCTGTCAGAATATATACATCTTTGCACTGCTTCATTGCAGTACTCTTTACAATTGCTTCGCTGGTATCCGGTGTGGTGAAGCCTTCTCTTCTGGTGATTCCATTTGTTCCGAAAAATCCCTTTGTAAAATGATACATCTGGATCATCTGCATCGCCTGACTGCCTACGACTGCTTCTGTGGAACTCTTCAGTTCTCCTCCGATCAGGTAAACCCGGATTCCCATCTTTGCCAGAGTCTGGGCGTGGGATACTGCATTGGTGACAAAGGCAGCTCTTACACCTGCCAGATATTCCAGCATCAGGCCAGTGGTGGTTCCTGCGTCCAGATAAACAAAATCATCCGGTGTGATCAGGCTGGCTGCATATTTTGCGATCTTTTGCTTTTCTTCTTTATTTAATTCTGATTTCTGCGCTACTGTCGGTTCATAGGCAGTTACTTTATGATTTAATGCTACTGCACCGCCGAAAACCTTGGTAAGTTTTCCTGCTTTGTCCAATGCAGTAATGTCTCTGCGCACTGTGGACTCTGATGCATCCAGAAGTTCTCTCAGTTCTGTTACTGTAACACTCTTTTTTTGCTTCCAGAAGCTTCAGAATAATATCAAATCTCTGTTCTGTAAGCATGTACCCCTGCCTCCATTGTATATTTGCTTTGATTGTTTACTTCTGATTATTTTCTCCGATATCTACGAATTGCTCCGCTGCTTCGTAGCTCCCGCAATTCTACAAACATTCGGAATCCGCAGATTTACTTCGTAAATCGCTACTTCCTCATGTTTGGCGGGTCCCAAGTTCAAAAGTCTTATCGTGCAAGCACGAACGACTTTCTGCCTTTTGACCCTGATATTTCATTATAACAGAAACAGGAGATGAATGCATCATCTCCTGTCTGTCAGTTTCTTATTTTATTCCGTAAATTTACAGGTTGTCCTGCATGAATTTGCTCACTACTTCATATGCTGCTTCTTCATCAGCACCTTCGATTGTGAATGTTACTTCATGACCTTTCTTAACGCCAAGTCCCATCAGTGCAAGAAGTTTTCTGCAGTCTACTTTTTTACCTTCTTTTTCAATAGAGATTGTTGACTCAAATCCCTTTACCAGTTTTACAAGTTCTCCTGCAGGACGTGCGTGGATTCCTTCGTTGTCTGTAACTACATACTTAAATTCTTTCATTTTGATATCCTCCATGTTCTTTATTTTAATTTTTTGTATTGCTTTTTTATTTCGCTGCTTATGCTGCTTTCTTCTTTAACAGACCAAGAAGAACTGCAGAGATTACTGTTCCCGCAACCAGTGCGACCAGGTACATAACTGCGTTTCCAACCACAGGGAATACGAAAATTCCACCGTGTGGTGCCATCAGTGTACAGTCGAATGCCATGGAAATCGCTCCTGCCACCGCAGATCCTACGATACAGGAAGGAAGTACACGAAGGGGGTCAGATGCTGCGAATGGAATCGCACCTTCTGTGATAAATGCAAGACCCATGATAAAGTTGGTAGGACCTGCATCTCTCTCTTCTTTTGTGAACTTATCCTTAAACAGCAGTGTTGCCAGTGCAATTGCACAGGGAGGTGTCATACCGCCAATCATAACTGCTGCCATAATATCATAGTTACCTGCTGCAATTGCAGCTGTTCCGAATACATATGCTGCTTTGTTGAACGGACCACCCATATCAATAGCCATCATTCCGCCAAGCACAATGCCAAGTATTACTTTACTAGAACTTCCCATTCCTGTCAAGGCATTATTCAGACCTGTGTTGATACCGCCCATAACCGGCTCTACAATAAATGTCATCAGGAGTCCCATAACAAGGATTCCAACTACAGGATAGATTAAAACAGGAGCGATCTTTTCCAGGGCTTCCGGAAGTTTATCACATAATTTACGAAGTCCAAGAATAATATATCCGGCTGCAAAGCCTGCAAGCAAAGCTCCAAGGAAACCAGATTTACCGTTGGCTGCCATCATACCGCCTACCAGACCAAGTGCAAGTGCCGGTCTGTCACCGATTGCCATTGCAATAAATCCGGCAAGGATCGGAAGCATAAATCCGAATGCTGTACCACCGATGCCTTTAAACAGAGCCGCTACCGGAGTAATGGTACCGAAGTTTGCTCTCTGATCTGCCGGAAGCGCACTTAAATCTACACTTAATCCATCGATCAGGAACGCAATGGCGATCAGGATACCACCGCCTACAACCAACGGAAGCATATGAGATACGCCATTCATCAGCTGCATATAGATCTTATGTCCTACACTGCCGCCGGATTTGTTACCGGCAGAAGATGTCTGGGAACCGGCTGCTGCGTGGTAGACCGGTGCATCCCCATTGATTGCTCTGTCAATGAGCTGATCTGCTTTACTGATTCCGTCGGATACCTGACATTCGATCACTTTTTTTACCATCGAAACGTTCCATGGGAACTTTGGCATCTGCTGCGACAATAATACAGTCTGCATCAGCAATCTCCTGATCTGTCAGCACATTCTTTGCACCGCCGGATCCGCGGGTTTCGATCTTTATAAAACAGTTCTTTGCTTTTGCAGCTTTTTCAATTCCTTCTGCTGCCATGTACGTATGTGCGATACCGGTAGGACAAGAAGTAACAGCAAGGATCTTAGCCTGTGTTCCTTCTGTTGATCCGGTATCTGCCAGTCTCTCATCAATATCTTTCTTTTCACTGTCTGCCCTGTCAATAATATCCATAAACTCATCTACAGACGATGCATTGCGAAGAGATTCTGTAAACTCCTCATCCATCAGCATCACAGAGAGCTTGCTGAGTACATCCAGGTGAATGTTATCCTCTGTATTCGGCGCTGCGATCAGGAATAATAAGGTTACAGGTTCATCATCCAGTGCCTCAAACTCTACACCATTTTTGATGACCATTGCCGCAAGTCCCGGCTTCTTAACTGCATCACATTTACCATGAGGAATAGCAATTCCCTCGCCAATACCTGTTGTGCTCTCTTCTTCTCTTAAATATACCTGTTTACGATAAGCCTCACGATTGCTGATCTTCTCACTCTTTACCATCAGATCAACTGCCATATCCAGAGTTTCTGACTTTGTTTTCGGAGCAGCTGTTAACGATACGCTTCGTCTGTCAAGCAGGTCTGTTATTCTCATCTTTTCTTCCCCCTTTATTATTTTTCGGTTATCTGACGATAAACCGCTTCTATTTCTTCTTTTCTTGCAAGATTTTCAGAAAATGCACTTGCACTTCCTGCTGCAATTCCCATGTGGAATGCATGTTCGTAATCCTTCTTCTCCATCCAGCCTGCAACGAATCCTGCTACCATGGAATCTCCTGCACCCACACCATTTACCAGCCTGCCTTTTGGTGCAGGTTCTTCAAATACCTGTCCATCCTCTGCTACCAGAACTGCACCTTCGCCGGCCATGGAGATCAGCACATTTCTTGCACCTTTTTCCTGAAGTTTCTTTCCATAAGGAATTACATCTTTTCTTGTTTTTAATTCTATACCGAAGATCTCGCCCAGTTCATGATTATTTGGTTTTACAAGGAACGGATGATATTTCAGGACATTGACCAGAAGATCCTTTGTGGCATCAACTACGATCATCACACCTTTTCCATCCAGCCTTGCCATGATCTGTTCATACATGTCATCTGGCATAGAAGATGGAATGCTGCCTGCCAGGAAAAGTACATCGCCTTCTCCAAGCTCTTCCAGTTTCTTCATCAGTTCCTCTACTTTATCCTTGCTGATCACCGGTCCTGCACCATTGATCTCGGTTCCGTCAATAGATTTCAGTTTCAGATTGATCCTTGAAACCCCTTCACTAATCTGAATGAACTCAGATTTCACTCCCATCTCATGTAATCTACGGATAATTTCTTTCCCTACAAACCCTGCAGTAAATCCAAGTGCAGTGTTCTCAATCCCAAGATTCATAAGGACTGTGGAAACATTAATTCCCTTTCCCCCCGGAAGCATCAGCTCTGAACTTGTTCTGTTTGTCAGCCCAGTTTAAAATCATCTACCGAAACGATATAGTCCAGAGATGGATTAAAAGTCACTGTGTAAATCATCTCTTCTTGCCCTCCCGTTTTATATTGGTATCCTTTCGGAGTCTTTATTTTCACTTTTCACCAAAAAGATTCCAAAAAGGTACATATTGTCATGTCTTTTCTGCATGTTCATGACTGTTTTTTTGTTTATGATCTTAGTATACTGTCATATTCATCCAAAGTCAATCAAACTAATTCATAAAAATAATGACTGATTTTGGTTTTACTTTGCACAAAAATGTCATAATCAGTCAAATGCAAGCAGAAAAAAAGTCCTCTGATCAGGATTGCTATAAATTCCATAATCAGAGGATTTACTGTTATTTTATTACTTTTGATTCCTTACATTTTATGCTTTTCTGCTGCAAAGAACGCTTTTGTTTCTTTTACGATCACTCCACTTAATGCGAACAATGCGATCATATTCGGAATCGCCATCAGTCCGTTGAAGATATCTGCGATTGTCCATACAGCACTTACTGTCATGTACGGTCCGATAAATACTGCCAGAATGTAAAGCCAGCGATATGTAAGGATTGTTTTCTTATGTCCGTTTGTCAGATATTCCAGACATCTTTCACTGTAATAATCCCATCCAAGAATTGTAGTAAATGCAAAGAATACCAGACAGATCATTAATACAAATGCAGAAATCTGTCCAGGGATCGGAAGTCCATGCTGGAATGCATAGGTTGTTACCTGAACACCTTCCAGACCTTCTACCTGCCATGCACCTGTCAGCACGATGGAAAGGCCTGTCATTGTACAGATCACGATTGTATCAATAAATGTACCAGTCATGCTTACAAGACCCTGACGTACAGGCTCTTTTGTCTGAGCTGCTGCCGCTGCGATAGGTGCGCTACCAAGACCTGCTTCATTTGAAAAGATACCACGAGCCACACCTTTCTGCATGGATACGATCATTGTTCCTACCACACCGCCTGTCACTGCTGACGGATTAAAGGCTCCCTTCACAACTGTTACGATAGCTGCCGGGATCTCTGTAATGTTTAAAAGAATCAGCGCTACACTGAAGATCAGATAGATCACCGCCATAAACGGTACAATAATCTGGCTGACTGTTGCAATTCGTTTCAGACCACCGATGAGGATTGCTGCAACACAGGCTGCAAGAATCAGGGAAGAAATTACAACTGCCCAGGAATACTCTCCAAGGAACGGAATATTTACGCAGTTTGATTTGTTCGGATCAAAGAAGTTCTGAACTGCACTGGAAATACCATTTACCTGACTGAATGTACCGATTCCGAAAAGACCTACACATACACCAAAGAATGCAAAGATCTTTGCAAGCCATTTCCATTTTGTTCCCATACCTTTCTCAATATAATAGAAAGGACCACCAAGGCTGTGACCGTCTTCTGCTACCACACGGTATTTCACTGCAAGAAGACCTTCGGAAAATTTTGTTGCCATTCCGAAGAATGCTGCCAGAATCATCCAGAATAAAGCTCCGGGACCTCCGGCACAGACAGCAGTTGCAACACCGACGATATTACCGGTTCCGATTGTGGCGCTCAGTGCTGTACATAAAGCTGCAAAGCTGGAAATCTCACCATCGCCTTCTTCTTCGTTCTTAAACATCCATTTCAATGCAAGAGGGAGTCTTCGCATCTGAAGAAGTCCAAGTCTGGCAGTTAACAGGATACCACCTGCCATGATCAGGACCATAAGGGGCACGCCCCAGACCAGATTGTCTACTGTTGTCAAAAAAGAATTGATCGCTTCCCACATAATAATAAATCTCCTTTTTCTTTTAAAAAGTGTAATATATTGTACAGCTGGGAAACAAAGTAATAACAGACCGTTTCAAAAATCAGAAGTTCAGAAAATACTGTTCATATAGTTCATATGAATCAGCGGGATGATAAAGCATCCTCTGTCCTTTTGCCTGAGAGATTCAAGACACGAATCAGATAACCATTTGTGGGCAGCTATTGATAATTCGTGTTATTTGCACCTTCGGTCCCCCGATCTAACGGGTGTCTCCAGAGAAACGATCCATTTGCAGTTCTTCCCTGCATCCAGGGAACCTGAGAGTTTTACTCCTTCGGCGGGTATAGCCTTTTGTGTGGCTTCCTCTTTCCTGCAAACTTCACCTCGTTAATTTGCTGTTACTGTGGTATACTATAGCTCTTAAATTTGAACTCGTCAATAGAAAATTAAACTTTTATAAAAAAATGTATAAAAATTCCAGAGATTTCCACCTTGTAAAATCCCTGGATATTTAAATAATTTTTTATACATCAGCCATATCAGCCGCAAACAGTGCTGCGCCAAGTGCACCGCAAAGCTGAGCCTTGTCACTGATCACCAGCTTTGTTCCAAGCTTCTCTTCCAGTGTCTTTACCAGGCCCTTATTCTTAGAAACACCACCGGTCATCATATATTTCTCCTCACCGCCCACACGTCTGGTAAGGGCGGCAGTCTTTACGGCAACCGCCTTATTCAGGCCATGGACAATATCATCTGTTGCCTTATTCTGGGCGATCAGGGATACAACTTCTGATTCTGCAAATACTGTACACATACTGGAAATTGTAATATCTTCTTTGAATTCCAGCCCACATTCGCTCATCTGATCCAGATTCATTTCCATGGTACGTGCCATCATTTCCAGAAATCGTCCGGTTCCTGCCGCACATTTGTCATTCATAACAAAATTTGCAACTGCACCGTTCTCATCCAGTCGGATCACCTTGCTGTCCTGTCCGCCAATATCAATAACAGTACGGACTTCCGGATTCAGGAAATGCGCACCTCTTGCATGACAGGTGATCTCTGTGATACTCTTATCACCATTTTTAATAGCTGTACGTCCGTATCCAGTAGTAACCAGCGCATCAATATCTTCTCTCTGCAATCCGGCCTCCTTCAATGCCTCTGCAAGGGCACGGTCTGCTCCGATAGCAGCTCCTGCTCCTGTAGGCAAGATAATGCTGGTCACAATCTCATGATCTTTATTTAAAATCACCACATCTGTACTGGTAGAACCACTGTCAATCCCTGCGAAATAACCTTTTCCCATTTTTCTCTCTCCTTTTGTGTCTCCATCTATGGTCTGCTCCAGTGTTTCAGGCTGAATGCTCTCTGCAAAAGCTTCCAGTCTGGTAAGAAGCTGACCGCTGCTCTGAATAGTATAATCTGATTCGATTTTTAAAAGAGGTACATCTGTATGATTCTTGATCTCAGCATATTCGAAGCTGTAAAAATCACAAAACTTCACTGTATGATAAATAATCCCCGCAACAGACGGATCATTATAAAGCTTCTTACGACCTGTCGGGTCCATCATACGCATACATGGAATCTGCCCCAGAATCTCACCTGCATACCAGTCCATCAGCTCATCAAAATGAAGCACCCTCCGGTGGAAGTATATTTCCCACAGAACGGTTATGCACGCAGGTATCATTCTCTACAGGAAGAGGCATAGCTTTGCTGGTCATTTCAAATAATTCCTGCCCCATTCTGGCGCCAAGCACTGCAATATGGGACTTTGTGATTTTCTCCTGTGCATGGAAAGCAGCCCGGAATTTTCCGGCATCAAACTCTGTGCCTTTGTACTGTGCATAAGCCTTCGCCAGCCCTTTTAACTGTACAGCCATACGCTCTCTGCTACAGGCACTGTCACAGTGAAGCACATCCAAAATATAGAGAAAATCCAGCTTGCCGCTTTCAAGCAGAATGTCATAGACACTCCGGATAGTATCACAGCAGCTCACCAGGACAAGTTCCTTGATTTTCCCCTCCATGACTCCTTCCAGAAGTGTTTTTCCAAAACCGCAGATATTGGGATGTGAAACCTGATCGGCCAGGTCAAATCCCTCCGGCATATGATTAAAGTTCTCACATTCCCCGCCAAGAGATTCCAGAAGTTCAATTGGGGTATATTTACAGACATAGTAAGTTTTATTCATTCTCAGCACCTCCCAGCATTTCCAGAAAAGCTCCCAGCCTGGTGGAAGTCTGTCCTTCTCCTCCATGGCTTCGATCACACCCGTCACCGTCCAGGATCAAAAGGGGCAGACCGGCTTCCTCGAACTTCTTCTTTGCAAGCTGTGCCGCACCAAGCGTATGTTTACATCCCCAATGTCCAAACCACACAGCACCGTCTGCTCCTGCCTGTTTCGCATGGCGGATACCGGCTTCAATCCTTCTAAGGGCACTTCCGTTCAGTGAATGATATACCATTCTTTCTGCCATTGCTTCAAAGGGGTTCTCAGGATCAAAATCCGGCTCACAGGTTTCTGCAAGTTCACATCCTACGATCTGGGCTTTCTCACTGAAGCAAAGCTCCTGGCGCACTGCATCCGACCAGAATGGAATGGTATGCATCCAGTAAATGTGCTTCCCTTTCGCTGCCGGTGCTTTCTTAATATCTTCAAGAAGCATCTGTGTATACTTCTCTTCTTCTGCTGTTCCCAGAAGGATATTGTTTGTCATTCCTGCATACAAGGGTGTGACCAGATCAGAGGGCACATATCTGTCTGCACGCATCTGCTGATATTTTTTGTAATTCTCCAGAGTCCGCTTACTGCAGGCAAGACGTTCCTTTAATCTGTCCTCAGAGATTGTTTTTCCTGTATTTTTTCCAGAAATATTTTTAAATCCTTTAACTGATCTGCCACATACTGTACATTCTCTGTGGTCTGATTCCATGGTACATCAATGGCAAATACAGGTACCTGGTAAAAATCTGCCAGGGTACGGAAGGTGAGCAGGTTAGCATCGCAGGTCAGGTTGGTATAAACAATACATTTAGGCTTTGGCAGAAGTCCTTTCTGCGCTGCACCAAGAAATGTCTTGTGATAACTGCACAGTGTCTCTGCAATTCCCTGATTCTCTGCCTGCTGCAGAAACGCCCTCTCTGCTTTGCTTGCAGAAAGATAGCAGGAAAATCCCTCTACATTATAGGGATGTAATCCCACCTCCTGCATCATTTCGCAGGGTGTAAAAATACTTACAATAACAGAATCTTCCGGTTTCTGAATGGGCCGCAGCATGGTATCCATCATCAGATTTGCAAGATGCCTGTCTGCAGGCATCAATCTCTTGTCCTGCATATAACGGAACTTCAGATTCTGCGCCTCCCAGCCGGTTTTTAACAGCCGGCGGGCTGACTGAGGCTTTTTATCCGTCAGATTTTCCACATAATGACCAAATGTCTCAATAATCTCCATAGTCTGTCTCTTCCTCATTATGGTAATAATAATTTATCAGTTGCCAGCGTACAAATAGCGCTACGGAATATTTTAGTAATATCTTTTTTTCGAAGTCAAGCTGAATTTTCTCCAAAGTTCATCTGTTTTTGCACATTCTTCTTGACAAAAAAGTCTTAAATGATACACTTTTGAATGTATTATTTTTCAAAAAAAAGGGAAGGAATAATATAGGAAAGATTTTTTACGAAAGGAAGGAATTTTTAAAATGCGTTCATTGACGGTTTATTTAAAAAACTACAAAAAAGAAAGCATCCTTGCGCCATTTTTTAAATTTCTGGAGGTTGTATTTGACCTGATCGTACCTATCGTCATTGCACAGATCATAGATGTAGGTATTGCAAACCACGACAACGGATACATTGTCCAGAGATTTTCTATTCTTATACTAATGGCGGCTCTTGGTCTTGCCAGTACCATCACAGCTCAGTTCTTTGCCGCTAAAGCCAGCGTGGGCTTTGCCACAGAATTAAGACAGGCAGTTTATGACCATGTACAGCATCTGTCCTATACAGAGTTGGATACACTGGGAACAGATACTCTTATCACAAGACTCACCGATGATGTCAATCAGATTCAGAACGGATTAAATATGGGACTTCGTCTTCTTCTTCGAAGTCCGTTTATCGTACTTGGTTCCATGGTCATGGCATTTACCATTGACTTTAAATGTGCCCTGGTTTTTGCTGTTGCGATCCCGTTTCTGTTTCTGGTTGTCTTTGTCATTATGTTTCTCAGTATTCCTCTGTTTAAAAAAGTACAGGGAAAACTGGACACAGTAACCGGACTGACCAGAGAAAACCTTACAGGCGTCCGCGTTATCCGTGCATTCTGCCGCGAAAAAGAGGCAGTTGCAGAATTTGATACCCGCAATCAGGAGCTGACAAAGTTAAATCTCTTTGTAGGAAAGCTTTCCGCTTTATTAAATCCGGTCACTTACGTACTGATCAATATTGCTACTGTTATTCTGATCCAGAAAGCAGGAGTAGAAGTAAATCTTGGCGGTATGCAGCAGGGACAGGTTGTTGCCCTTTATAACTATATGGCTCAGATGATCGTGGAACTGATCAAGCTTGCCTCCCTGATCATCACCTTGAACAAATCTGCAGCCTGCGCAGGACGTGTGGCAGATATCCTGAAAGTGAAATCTACTATGGATTACCCCTCTTCCTCCACATATTCTGCTCAGATATCGAAGGACCTTGCAACAGCAACTGCTGATGCATCACTTTCTGAAAATGCCATCGTATTCAATGACGTAACCTTTGAGTACAGCAAAGCCGGTGCCCCCAGTCTTTCCCATATCAGTTTTTCTGTAAAAAAGGGACAGACCGTAGGTATTATCGGTGGTACAGGAAGCGGAAAAACCACTCTGGTAAATCTGATCTCCAGATTCTATGATGCCAGCAAAGGAACTGTTCTGCTGGATGGTCAGAATATTGAAAATTTACACCAGAAGTGATCTCCGCTCCAGAATCGGCGTTGTTCCACAGAAGGCAGCTCTTTTCAAAGGCTCTATCCGAGACAATCTGAAATGGGGCCGGGAAGATGCCTCTGACGAGGATCTATGGCAGGCACTTACCACAGCACAGGGAAAAGAGGTGGTAGAGGGGAAACCGGGACAGCTTGATTTTATGCTGGAACAGAACGGCAAGAACCTTTCCGGCGGTCAGAAACAAAGACTTACCATTGCCCGTGCCCTGGTAAAAAAACCTGAAATCCTGATCCTGGATGACAGTGCCAGTGCCCTGGACTTTGCCACTGATGCAGCACTGCGTAAGTCTCTCAACAGACTTGACTGGAGAGTAACCACATTTCTGGTATCCCAGCGTTCCTCCAGCATTCAGCAGGCAGACCTGATCCTTGTCCTTGATAACGGTACTCTGGCAGGTAAGGGTACTCATGCTGAACTGCTGCGCACCTGTGATACTTACCGGGAAATCTATTTCTCACAGTTTCCGGAAGAAAGAGACAAATACGCCTCTGTATCTGCAGATAATATAATGAAGGAGGTGACTGTATGAGCAGATCAACAGTAAAGGATCCTGCTAAGAGCAAAAGCAGTGAAACCTTTTTTAAAGTACTGCGTTTTATCGGGAGATACCGTTTCCTGCTAATCCTCAGTATCATACTGGCGGCAGTTTCCGTTATCCTTCAGCTGTATGTCCCGATCCTGTTCGGAAATGCCATTGACCAGGTCATTGCCCAACATCAGGTAAACTTCGAAATGATGTGGTACTATCTGTCACGTATTCTTGTAATGGTCATCCTCTCTTCTGCTGCCACATGGCTTATGAATGTGATCAATAACCGCATGACCTACCAGACAGTTAAGGATATCCGTGCCAAAGCCATCCGACACATCCAGGTACTTCCCCTCTCTTACCTTGACGGACACAGTACCGGTGATATCATCAGCCGTATTATCGCAGATACAGATATTCTGTCTGATGGTATGTTGCTTGGATTTACCCAGCTTTTTTCCGGAATCGTAACGATCATCGGAACACTGATCTTCATGTTCTCCAAAAACTTCTGGATTACATTGATGGTCATTGTCTTGACCCCCGTAAGCTTTTTGGTGGCCAAATTTATTTCTTCCCATACATTCCAGATGTTCCGGAAACAGAGTGACGCCAGAGGACGCCAGACTGCTCTCATTGAAGAAATGATTGGAAACCAGAAGGTAGTTCAGGCCTTTGGATATGAGGAAAAATCTTCTGAACGCTTTGCAAAGATTAACGAATGAATTACAGGAATGCAGTCTGAAGGCTGTTTTTTACAGCAGCCTGACAAACCCTTCCACCCGTTTTGTCAATAATATTATTTATGCCTGTGTTGCACTGGTGGGTGCGTTCATTATCCCGGGAGGCAGACTGACAGTCGGAGGTCTTTCTGTACTTCTCTCCTATGCCAATCAGTATATGAAACCATTCAATGATATCAGTTCCGTTGTTACAGAACTTCAGAATGCTCTTGCCTGTGCAGGCAGAATCTTCGATCTGCTGGAGGAGGAACCGGAAGTTGCAGAGGCTTCTGAGACACTGAAAGATGTAAAGGGTGAAGTAGATATTAAGAATGTGTGCTTCCATTATGATGAGTCAAAGAAACTGATTGAGGACTTTAATCTCCATGTAAAACCTGGTATGCGCGTTGCCATCGTAGGACCTACCGGATGCGGTAAGTCAACCTTTATCAACCTTCTGATGAGATTCTATGATGTAAATTCCGGATCTATTTCCGTTGACGGCAAACCAATCAGAGACATTACCCGCCATTCTCTCAGAAGCAGCTATGGTATGGTGCTTCAGGAAACATGGATCAAAAACGGAACTGTCCGCGACAATATCTCGATTGGAAAACCGGAAGCTACAGATACTGAAATCATCGAAGCAGCCAAGCTTACCCACAGCTGGGAATTTATCCGGAGGCTTCCTAAAGGACTGGACACCATGCTCAACGAAGACAGCTTAAGCCAGGGACAGAAACAGCTGCTGTGTATCACACGAGTTATGCTCTGTCTGCCTCCGATGCTGATCCTGGATGAAGCCACTTCCAGTATTGATACACGAACAGAATTACAAATTCAGGAAGCGTTTGAACGAATGATGGAGGGAAGAACAAGCTTTATCGTAGCTCACAGGCTTTCAACCATCCGAAATGCAGATCTGATTCTTGTTATGAAAGACGGAAGTATCATTGAGCAGGGTACTCATGATGAGCTGATTGCAAAAGGTGGATTTTACCATACTTTATATAACAGCCAGTTTGCAAAAGTTTCTGAATAAACAAGCCAGATAATAAATCAAAAAGGAACAGCTGTCCATCACGGCTGTTCCTCTTTTTGGATTTTGTAAAAATGTTTTTTTCATTTTAATCAGATTGCCCGGGTAGCATCTTTCAGCCATTCTTTTTTCTTCTTCGTTCAAATACGGAGAAATCTTCTCATATACCTGCGCATGGTAATCATTGAGAAGGTTACGTTCCCGGACACTCATCAGTTCCGGCACCACTCCATCCAGATCAAAAGGTACCATAGTCAGAAATTCAAAGCACATAAACTGACCATACTCTGTTTTTTCAGCTTTTTTACAGACCATCAGATTTTCATGACGGATTCCAAATCCATCCTCTCTGTAATATCCCGGCTCATCAGAGGTAATCATTCCCTCCTCCAGCACTGCATTTCCACCCGGAACAATTTTCCATCGGAAGCTATTGGGTCCTTCATGGACATTCAGAAGATATCCTACTCCATGACCGGTTCCATGTTTAAAATCCTCTCCCATTTCCCACAACGGCTGTCTCGCCAGAATATCCAGATTTACACCGGTACAGCCATGAAGAAATCTGGCAGCTCCCAGATTCAGAGTTCCCCGCAAAACTGCTGTGAAGTACTTTTTCTCTTCCTCAGTAGTCGATCCCATGACAACAGTACGGGTAATATCAGTAGTTCCCTCTTTATAATGTCCTCCTGTATCTGCCAGAAGAAAGCCGGATGGTTCCAGAGGAATATCCGTTTCGGGTGTTGCAAAATAATGTACAATAGCAGCATGCTTTCCATAGGCAATAATCGGATCAAAACTGTTATCTATGAAATCCTCCTGTTCCGAACGGAATTCATATAGCTTTTCTGCTGCACTTAATTCTGTGATCGGACTCCTTCCAACATTCTTCTTTAACCAGTATATGAACTTTGTAACTGCAACTCCGTCTCTGATATGCGCAATGCGTTCATTTTCCACCTCAACAGGATTCTTCGTTGCCTTGGGAAGAAGTGTAAGATTTTCTTCATCCAAAATCCGAGTGTCTGCCGGAATATTGCTAACCAGACGACTGTTGACTTTCTTTTTGCAGAGAAGAACTTTTTTGTCCTTTTTAAATGTTTTCACATACTCATAGATACTGTCATAGGGAAAAAGGGTCACACCATCTTTTTTCCAGCGCTTCCAGTACATCTGTCTGAAAGGCTTTCTCATTTGCAAAAAGTCTGATCTCTGTTTTTGTCATTACAAGATAAGAAAGAACCACCGGACAACAGTGGATATCTCCCCCACGTATATTTAACAGCCAGGCAATATCATCCAGAGAAGTCAGTACAAATAAATCTGCACCCTTCTTCTCCATTGCTTTGCGGATTCTTGCGCATTTATCAGCTCTGGATTCTCCTGCCCATTTTATATCCAGCTCTGTAACCGGTTCACAGGAAAGTACCGGACGGTTTTCCCATATATCGCCTGCCAGATCGTGATCAACACTGAGAGACACACCGTTTTCATCCAGCATTTTCTCCAATTCTGCTGCCTCTTTTGCACTGACAGTACGTCCGTCAAATCCCAGACACCTTCCCTGTGTCAGATTTTTTTCCAGAAATTCATGAACTGTGGGAACTTCCGGTTCACCCATTTTAAATAAAGTAATTCCTGTTCCCTCCAGCTGATCTGCAGCCTGGATAAAATAACGTCCATCCGTCCACAATCCTGCCATATCCTGCATGATCACCGCAGTGCCTGCAGAACCGGTAAATCCTGTGATATATTTTCTGCATTTGAAATATTCACCTACATATTCCGAACCATGGAAATCATCTGTAGGGATCAGATATGCATCAATTCCTGTCTCTTTCATGCGTGCACGAAGTGCTGTTATTCTCTCTTTTACTGTCATTCGTTTTTACCCCTAAGGCTGCTATCTGCAGTCGTTTTGTCATTTTCGCCAAGTGTTTCGTTCATACTTCCCATACGATATCCCAGAATATCCATGGTCACATAAGTGAATCCATACTCCTTAAATTTCTTTGCAATATCCTCTCGGACATTTTTTTCCAGAAGTTTCGGAAATTCCTCCGGCATAATCTCAATTCTTGCAAGTGAACCGTGAATACGGACACGTACCTGATGGAATCCATAGTCAAGTAAAAGCTGCTCTGCTTTCTCAACCATTCCAAGCTTTTCCTCACTGATGGTCTCTCCATAGACAAACCTGGAGGACAGACAGGCAAATGACTGTTTGTCCCAAGTCGGAAGCCCCAGTTCCTTTGAGTATTCTCTGATCTCCGCTTTCGTCAGCTTCGCCTCACGTAGCGGGCTCTTAACTCCAAGTTCTTTTACGGCGATCAGACCTGGTCTGTAATCGCCGTTATCATCCATATTTGATCCCTCTGCAATATATTCAATCCCATTCTTTTTTGCAATATCGCCAATCTTCTCAAACAGTTCTTTTTTACATAAATAACATCTGTTCGGAGGATTCTTTGAAAATCCTTCAATCTCCAATTCCTCAGACTGGCAGATCACATGCTGAATCCCCTCTTTCTCGCAGAATGCCTTCGCTTCATTCAGCTCTCTTTTCGGGAAAGAACAGGATTGAGCCGTAATCGCAATCGCCTTATCACCCAGCACATCATGAGCTACTTTTAATAAGAATGTAGAATCCACTCCACTTGAGAAAGCAACTGCTACACTGCCAAGTCCCTTCAGATATTCTTTTAAATATTCCAGTTTATTTTCCATATCAGTCTGCCTCTTGTCCGATTTTTTATTGTACCTGTAGCACTCCTCGTAAATAATGTATATTGATCTGGCTCAACAGAGCGTGAAAGTTGAACTTTCTCAAATGTATTATTTAACAGGGTGCTATAGCTTCATTATAATATAGGCAATGACTGTTCAGCAACCTATTTTTCGCATTGCGAAATGTGTTACTGAAAATAGAACGAACAATATTGATTTATGTTTCTTGTATCTTTTCTAACGCTTCCCCGACTTCTGTTACTTCTTTAAATAGTTTCTAAAGTAACAGCCTCTCTTAACTTCTTTATTTACAGTTTGTCTACTTCTTTTTCTGAAGCAGTTCTCCGTTTGTTTCTTCCCCATTCATACATGACATAATAATTAACCACTACCCCATATTATAAATAACACCCAGAGATACTTATTTCAGACTGATAATCAGATTTTTATTGAATTTATTAATCTATATGTTATGACAACATATCTTTCAGACATGTACTCCGGTAGTCACTCGGTGATATTTTATATCTTTCTTTAAATACTCGGTTAAATGTTCTCTGACTTTCAAATCCACTATCCAGACAAATGTTTGTAATAGAATCACTCGTATTTTCCAAACGATGGCATGCATAGTTCAGCCTTGCATCGTTAAGATATTGATTAAAGTTTCTATGGAATGTTTTGGAAAAGAGTCTGGATAAAACATATTTGCTCACCCCCAGATCTTTTGCCATCTCTTCCAGAGAAAACTTCTTCTTAAAATTTGCTGATATATAGGAAACTGTCTGGTAAATAAGATCGTTGCTCCCCACATTACTCTTTTCTACCAAATTTAATTTTCCTATGCAGCGTGCCAACACAATTTGAAGATATGCCTGTGCAACAGTAATATCCGACTGTTCTGTCTCTAAAATTGCATTTATAACTCTATATACCTCCGGTTCAACCTTTTCCACTTTGATGATTGGGTATTCAGGAGCCATGGATTGCATGATATCTGAAAATTTGGCTATCGTAAATGGCGATGCAATCAGATAAGTCGCTTTATTTACACCGGGTGTCAGTACCTGATAGTGATGAATAACATCTGGAAATACAAAGCCTATATCTCCTTTTTCCATATGGTATAGTTCCTGTCCGACACCAAATTCTAATGCTCCACTTGTTACACAAACGATCTCCAGTGCATTATGAAGATGTGGTTCAATATGTTTTGACTTCCTATTTATTGCTATGATCTCCTCTTTTGTGTCAACATATTTTAACTGCATGAAATACTCCCCTTTGCAACATTTGTCTATATCTTCTTTCGATTTGGCAAGCAATCCTTTTACACCTATCTTATAATCAACTTGTAAATAAGGAAAGGAGGAATTGCAAATGAGCAACCTAAAAAAATTATCTGAATGACCTTTTAGTATTCTACACTGAATATTTTGAGCATCCTTACCATGTATAAATACTAAAAGGACTATTTTGTGAAAACTGAATATTTTCTTAAGGCCATTTCACAAAAATGAAGTGGTCCATTTTTTTATTTTCAAAAATACAGTTCTATCACTTTATATATAGTAAAAAAGCACTGTCTCATCGAGCAACGACCAGACAACGCTTTCTCCTGTCAATTCTAATTTATGTCTAATGCATCCGTTACTTCATCTGCAGCAATTCCTTTTTCTGCTTTCAGATTTTTTATTTGCATCTTCTACATTCATTCTTGAAAGTACAAACATAATCAATACATCAAAGATTAACGGAAGCCAAAGATACATGAACTGCATCATATCAAGTGCAGACTGTGGCTGAGTTGCATTTGTTCCGACATATCCACTGAACTCAAGCATCCATCCAACAACAGCGGTTCCAATACCTCCACCGATTTTTACACCAAGAGAAGTACAAGAGTACATCGTTCCGTCAATTCTCTTTCCCTGTGTAAGATAAGTGTATTCAGAGCAGGATGCGATAACTGCATTCATATCTCCCTGCCATGGTCCCTGACCTAAGGCTGCAAGAGCTGTAAACGCCATCATCAGCGGAACACTGCCCATATATCCTGCAACAACAACAAGTGCTCTACCGATGACTGCTAAGACATAACCTCTTAAGTTCAGTTTATACATACCTTTCCACTTACCAACTAATGTCGGTGTGAAAATCAGGGCAATGATCAGTGGAATATTTACTGCCCATGCAAATTGTCCAAACAAATTCTTATTTTTCAGTACCCATGTCATGTAATAAATGCCAGCTCCAATCATGGCACCATATAACTGCTGTAAAATATATGTTCCACAAATCATCATGTAATATTTGTTTTTAACAAGAAGCTTGAATGCCTGTACCATTCCGTACTTTTCATTATCATCCTTTACTTCTCCTTCGTTAAGTTCTTCCTCAGGAAGTTCCTTAACAGAAAGTGCTGAAATCGTATTTATGACAAGACCAATGATTGCATAGATAATAGCAACCGTTCTCCATGCCGCAGCATCTCCACCACATTTATCTACAAATCCAACTGTAATCGCCTGAATCAGAAGACTTGTTGAAAATGCAAAATAAAACGGTAAGATCCCATCTGCACACGCTCTTTGCTGTTCTTTGTAATCAGTGACGTAAGTGCTGAGTAAGCAATATTGTTTGCTGTATAAAACACACCATTTAACAGTGTATAAGAGATAAAGAACCATGCGTATTTAGCCGTTGTTCCAAAGCTGACTGGTATTGCAAAGCAGCAGACCAGCGTAATGGCACAACCAATGTATCCGTATAGCATCCATGGCTTCGCTTTTCCCATTTTACTGTGTGTTTTGTCAATCATTGATCCAAAAAATATATCCGTAAAATCCATCAAATAGTTTTGATACGGCAATCAGGGTACCTACGACACCTGCAGCAAGTCCTACTGAGTCCGTCAGATAGACCATCATGAAAGATGTCAGGAAGGCATAGACTACATTACCTGCAATATCACCTGATCCATATCCAATTTTGTTATACCATTTCAAATACTTTTTTTCTTCCATCGAATTTCTTTGCTCCTCATCTTCATCGCACTTAGAATCTCAATATGTCTAACCGTATGATGTCTAATTATATTTTTTTCCTCTGTTTTTGTCTGATTGCTCTGTATATCCGGACTTTACATAACAATCAGACTCTCTTTCCTTGTTTACGGGTTACATGAAACTTTATTATCCCTTTACATACGGTATCAGCGTAAACTGGAACCGGAATAATACATCATCAAATCGGTACTGATCCAATACAACTGGACCACAACTATTAGAACCAATGCCATTTAATGCGTAGTCAACGCAAAATACTACACTATCTGATTCTGTCAGTTCATAATTATGCGTTTTCTTCTCAAGTTCTTCCTGTGTATAATAAGAAGCATTGAATGAGAAGGCATTTTCCGCAGATACCACAATTCCATATCGGCTGTTGTTAAGCTCTACATATTCACAATCATAATGGCTTCCATTTTCCTGTGGGCGAATATAATCCTCATGCAAATCATCTACATTTGCATGATACAAACCGTGGCTCGCAGCCTGATGTTTGTCACAATAGCTTTCCTGTGGTCCCATTCCAAAGTATCGTGCAGCTGAAAGTTTTTTATCCAGGAACATCCTCACACCAAATCTTGGCAGGTCCGGAAATTCATCATCTTTTGTTACTGCAATATCTGCATCAATCTTTCCAGCAGCTTCTATTTTCCATGTGATCGTCACATCAAGAATCTTCTGTACTGTCTCTGCCACAACGGATGCATGGCTTGTAATTTTCACACCATGCTTTCCCTGCACGACCTCTGTCGTGTAAGCTCTTGTATAAGCTTTATCATAATGGGCTTTCTTCCATTCAGACTTGATGTACATATCATTATCTGTTGGTGCCCTCCAGATATTTAATTCCATCGGGTGGTTCAGATATTCCCGACCTGCAAATTTCATCTCTGTCAAAAAGTGCAGTCCGTCGGTCGATTGTATATGCGAATTCACGGCCTTTGATATGAATCTGTGTATCATCTTCACTCACCTGTAATTCAGAATCCGTCACTGTTTTTTACAACCCATTTTTCTGCTAACTGGCATTTGGCATCCTTCTGGCTTACTTCGATCTCATCAAATCCAAGGATATGGTCTTCATCCAACAGTGGCAATTCCTTTTTCAGATGGTAAATAAATTTTAAATAACATTTTCCACTCTCTGGCACATTGATTTTAAGGTTATTTTCCTTCACTGTGTGGTGCTGCTGAAACTTCTGGGAGTTTACCTTTGCTGATTACAAGCCCGTCCTGCGTCAGTTCATAACTGATCTTCACATAATCTTTCAAGTCATCAAAATCCATGTAGTTATGAAGCACCAGTTCTCCGCTTTCTTTGTCATAGGAAATAACCCTTGCCGGGCGATAAACATTCTTGTATTCCAAAAGTCCTGTATGTACCGTTCTGTCCGGATATACTAATCCATCCATACAGAAGTTGCCATCATGAATTTCTTCGCCATGGTCGCCCCCATAAGCATATATAGTCTTTCCATTCTCAGCAGTTCCATGAGCAATCGCATGGTCACACCATTCCCAGACAAAGCCGCCGCACATTTTATCATTATCCTGAATCATCTGGAAGTAATCTTCAAAATCTCCAGGTCCGTTTCCCATACTGTGACAGTACTCTACCAAAAGGAAGGGTTTGCTTCCATCTTTATCCAGATATTCCTGAATTTCGGAAAGCGCCGGATACATCCGGCTGTACACATCCAGATTGCTGTAATCATATGTTTCATCATAATTACGGTATCTTGCACTCTCATATTGTGTGATGCGGTCTGGATCAAAATTCTTTGTCCATTCCAGTGCTTTTTCAAAGTTGCAGCCATAAGCACTCTCATTTCCCATTGACCACATAACAATACAGAAACGGTTTTTGTCACGTTCCACCATAAGTTTTACGCGATCAACGATTGCCTCTTCCCATACCGGATCATCTGCAATCTTCTCATTCCATCGTTTGAACCGATTGTAATCGGTGTCTTCTTTTCTGTAGATCATAAATGGACCATGAGCTTCAATATCTGCTTCATCTATCACCATGAATCCATACTTGTCACACATTTCATAGAAAAATGGTGCGTTCGGATAGTGGCTGGAACGGATCGCATTAAAATTATGCTGCTTCATTAACGTAAGATCGGTTGTGAGCTGTTCCAGACTGATTGTAAATCCAGTAACCGGATCGGAATCATGTCGATTGACACCACGGAATTTAATCTTCTGTCCATTTAGGTAAATGACCTGGTCTTTAATCTCTATCTTTCTTAATGCAATGTGATCTACAATTACTTCATTCTCTGTTTCAAGAATCAGTTTATATAGATATGGATTTTCTGTATTCCAAAGTTCCGGACTTGCAATTTCTAATACAGCTGTTCCTTCTTCAGCAATACTTCCTAGTGCTACAACTGCTCCGTTTCTATCTTCAATCGAAATTTTTACATTTAAGGGAGAGTAGAATTTCATTTCAATTTCTACTTTCGCAAGCATATCCTCAATTCTTGTTTTAATATGATAATCACTGATTGCCTGTTTTGGGCGTTTCAAAATGTACACATCCCGGAAAATACCACTCATACGGAATTTGTCCTGATCTTCCAAATAGGAACCATCACACCACTTCATGACCAGAACCGCTATGCTGTTCTCTCCGTCCCGAAGGAGGTCGGTGATATCAAACTCACTGGTCATATGAGAAACCTGGCTATACCCTACATAAGAGCCATTGATCCATACATAAAAGCAACTGTCTACTCCTTCAAAATTCAAGAAAGCTTTTGGTGCATTTTCATCTTTGTGATAAACAAAGGTATGTGCATATGTTCCACATGGAATATCCTGTGGTACATACGGTGGATCAAATGGGAACGGATACCTGATGTTTGTATACTGATGTGTATCATATCCTGCCATCTGCCATACACTCGGAACCTGAATCTCATCAAAATTTTCTGTATCATAATCTTTCTCAAAGAAGGGTTCCTGAACATCATAGATACTGTTAAAATACTGGAACTTCCAAGTTCCGTTCAATAACTGCATTCGGTCTGACTCTTCCCTGTGCTCCACCAGGTTATCCATTCTTTTGGATGCCGGAATAAAATAGGCTCTGGCTGGCATTGTATTTTCATGCAGTACGCTTAAATCCTCATAATAACGTGGTACAATCATAAATAACTCTCCTTTAATACATATACATTTTTTTGCACTTTGTTTTTCCACAGCAAACCTTGTCTTTTACTTTTATGTTTACGCTTCTCTGTTTTGCTATATATATCTTATCCTAATCTGCAAAACATGTCTATGAATTGGATTAGACAAAATATGCACTAAATGATACAATAACAAAAAAAGGAAAAGAGGTGCTACCATATGTATATGAATACCGGTTATTTAAACCACTCCCATATGGATTTCAAAGACAAAAGTCGCCCACTGGTTGTAGGAAGTTGCGGTACTTACCGCCTTTCCAGCCATCCAAAGTTACCAACCTACCGTCCAAGGGGACGCCTGGATTATCAGATTATCTATATCACTGCTGGTTGTGGGCATTTTCATTTTGACAATGTGGATAACGAAACGATTGTCCCCGCCGGTAATATTGTACTGTACAGACCGAAGGAACTTCAGAAATATGAATATTATGGAAAAGATAAGACAGAAGTATACTGGATTCATTTTACAGGCAACAATGTAAAAAATATCCTACGGCAATATGGATTCCCGGATAAAGAGCGTGTATTTCAGGTCGGAACCTCTATGGAATACGAACAGATTTCAAGCGTATTATCATCGAGCTTCAGCGTTGCCAAGATAATTATGAGGACATGCTTGTCCTTCTGCTCCGTCATCTTCTTATCATCTTTCATCGGAACTGACCAGGGAACATATCTCGAAAAATGAATACCTGGATCACGAGATGGATAACGCAGTTACCTTTTTCAGTGAAAATTATAACCAGAATATTAGCATAGATGATTATGCTGCCTCACGTGGAATGAGTGTCAGCTGGTTTATCCGAAACTTCAAAAAATACACAGGTTCTACACCAATGCAGTTTATTGTGGGAATCCGAATTAACAATGCCCAGATGTTACTTGAAACAACAACCTATTCCATCAATGAAATTTCTAAAATCGTCGGGTATGATAATCAGCTTTATTTCCAGCCGGCTTTTCCACAAGCTGAAAGGATATTCCCCAAGAGAGTACCGAAAGATAAGAAACAAGTTCTAAAATCCACAATATCGCATTGGCTTGTATCGTTATTTTTCTATTTTGCAAAGCCATTAGTTTCGCTTCTACTTATGACGTATCAAGATCTGCCGTCACTTTTATTTTAAAATCTGACATGTAAAACCTCCTTATGTATTATTATATTATTTTAAAAAATTGCATAAGAAAAGAGACTACCTATTACGATAGTCTCTTACATCCTTAATAAAAGCATAATTATTTTTGGATGGGCGGTGTATCCATCATCTCAGGTACTCTTTTCAGAGTGCGTCAGGAACCTTTTCTGACCTCAAAAATAATTATGCTTGTTATTATCATATTCACTTTCTATAAAAAGAAATACTATTTAATTTCTTCTTTGTCAGGATTAATTTTTTCTGTTTTCAGTGCTGATTTTTTTCACACGTTACTGTTCACTCCGTTCACAGTAACGTAGCCAAAAATTCATTCCAGATTGCCTGCGGCAATGGAATTTTGGCTTGTATGTCTCGGGATTTTGGCATATTCATGCCAAAACACCTCGCGGGATAGTGGTGTGTGAACAGTAACCCTGCATCAGATATCTTTGTCCTGTGTTAAATTATTACAAACATGAAATGGAATATGTTTGAATTGTAGAAAGAAATGCGAAGAATAACAAAAAGATTAATAAATGTTACAGAAATATAAAATTTATGGTAATTAATCCTTGCGTTTTTGAGTGTGGTGTGTTAATATGTATAAGAATTAACTTAGATATTGCAAAAACATTAAGATATAGAAAGAAAATGTTACGAGGGTGAGAATTCATGAAGAAAAGAATTGTATGTCTTACATTAGCACTCCTGATGAGCGCAACACAGGTTGTTAGTGTAAGCGCTTCAAGAGAGGATGAATTGAGAGAAGAGCAGGCGATCACAAGTCAGCAGCTGGATGCGACATATTCCAGAATGGATGAGCTTGCATATGCGAAATCACAGCTTGAGAATGAGATTTCCGAACTGGATTCCAATCTTGTAAGTGTTATGGTTTCTATTGATACTCTTAAAGGAGATATCGATAATAAAGAAGTAGATATTATTAAGACAAAACAGGATCTGGCTAAGGCTCAGAAGGCGAGAGATAAGCAGTATGAGAGCATGAAGCTTCGTATTCAGGCACTGTATGAACAGGGTGGGGATGCAGCGTGGTTTCAGATGATGCTTAATTCAGAAGATTTGAGTGAACTTCTGACACGTGCTGAGAATACACAGCAGATGTATGAGCAGGACAGAAAGAACCTTGATAAATATGTGAATACTATTAATGAGGTAAATAATTTAAAGACTCAGTATGAATCTGACAAAGCAGAACTGGAGGAGATGAAGGCTTCTTATGAACAGCAGTCTTATGATCTTCAGTGCCAGATTGATCAGAAGAAATCTGAATCAGCCGATTATGAGAATGAAATTGCATATGCACAGCAGCAGGCGACAGAATATGCAAATCTGTTAGCGGAACAGACAGCTGAAATTCAGAGACTGGAAGCTGAGAGAATTGCAGCAGAAGAAGAGGCAAGACGACAGGCTGAGGAAGAGGCTGCAAGACAGGCGGCAGAAGAAGAGGCAGCAGCAAAAGCTGCAGAGCAGGAACAGGACTCCGAATCAGAAGACGAAGAAAATATAGAGTATGATGAAGACGGAAATGAGATTGAGAATACTGATGATGCGGATAATGAATCTGATGAGTCTGAATCAGATGATGGTGTAGAATATGATGAAAATGGTGATCCTGTTGACAATGCAGGAGCTTCCGATGATGTAGAGTACGATGAGTATGGCAATGTGATTGATTCTGATAATACAGTTTCACCAGATGATTATGAGAGTGAACAGTCATCTGATTCAGATAGTTCTTCATCTTCAGGTTCAGGATCAGGATCTTCTGTAGTAGACTTTGCAACACAGTTTGTTGGCAATCCATATGTATGGGGCGGTACAAGCCTTACAGGTGGAGCTGACTGTTCAGGATTTACACAGAGTGTATATGCAAACTTCGGAGTAAGTCTTCCGAGAACTTCTTATGAACAGCAGAATGCCGGTACAGAAGTATCTTATGCTGATGCACAGCCGGGCGATTTGATCTGCTACGGTGGACACGTTGCAATCTATATGGGGAATGGACGTATCGTTCATGCATCGAACTCTGTAGATGGAATTAAGATCAGTGATAACGCAGCGTACAGAACGATTGTTTCTGTAAGAAGACTGGTATAATTAAATAAGTATAAATAATTAAATTTATAGGGGTTGAAAAGGAGTATCGCTAACGGGGGCTGATGCTCCTTTTCTTTATGTATAAGTTACCATTATTCCGCGAGGTGTTTTGGCATGAATATGCCAAAATTCCGAGACATACCGCGCGAATTTATGCGATTAGCATAAATTCTGTGCATTGCGAAGCGTGTTGCTGTGAACGGAGTGAACCGTAACCATGTATAATATTTTACCGACTTTCAGGTGGATTTTACCTTGACATAAAATTGGATGGATAGTACAGTTTATGTAACTGAAGAGATACATATAAAATTTTAAATCTGTTTTTGGAGACATCAGTGGGAAAGAATATTCTCATGAATTATCCGGATTATAGTTGAATAGTGAAAGCGAGGAATGATAAATGGCAAATGACCATGTAGAACACATAAGAATTGTACAGGAAACGGTTGCTGGCAAGGAGATTACTTTTGCACATGTAATGGGAGGGCCGGCTCCGGTCATATACCAGAAGCTTGGACTGAATCCGCAGGTGGATTACCGTTCATCTGCAATCGGAATTATGAATATGACACCGCCTGAATCTGCAGTAATCGCATCTGATATTGCGGTAAAAAGCGGAAATGTTTATCTGGGATTTGCAGATCGATTTACAGGCACACTGATCATTACGGGAGAGATTTCCGATGTAATGTCAGCGATGACTGAGGTTGTGGATTATTTCAGAGACACTTTGGGTTATGTAGTCTGCAAGATTACCAAAAGATAGGAAGTGTTGGGATGGCAGGGATGACAACCAGAGAATTACTGGAAAAGCTTTATAACCAGGATTATGAGAAATTAAAGGGAAAAAATGCTGCGTATGACCAGGGTAAGGGTTCCGGGAAAGGAAGTGTGCCTGGCGCATGTGATCAATCCTTCACAGAGCTGTATTTATCAGAATCTTGGTCTGCATATTGGAGTCCATGAGGGAGAAGACCACACAGGAGAAGCAATTGGAATGATTCGTTTTACCCCATGGGAAGCAGTGGTTGTAGCTGCTGATATTGCAGTGAAAAGTGCAAATGTGGAGATTGGTTTCATGGATCGCTTCAGCGGATCATTGATCCTTACGGGAGGTCTGACGGAAGTTCAGACTGCAGTGGAAGAAGTGGTGAAAATTTTTTAGAGAGGTGCTTGGCTTTAAGACTTGTGCAGTTCACAAAAGTTAAAACATACGGAAAAGTCAGTTATTCTGTACCGATGGTGCTTATGTAACTGCCGGAATAGCTGAGAGAAGTGAAAGGGACAGACATTAAATATGAAGAAAATATTTCTGATGGGCAGAAGTGAAGCAGGTAAGACTTCATTAACGCAGGCATTAAAAGGCGAAAAACTTCATTATGTAAAAACGCAGTATACGAATACGGATGATGATACCATTGATTCTCCGGGAGAGTATGCAGAGTCCAAGCATTTCAGCGTAGGGCTGGCCTGTTTTTCTTTTGAAGCAGATGTGGTGGCAATGGTACAGTCAGCAGATGAACCTTTCAGTTTGTTTGGCTATGGCAGTAATGCATTTATTCTGAGACCACTGATAGGAATCATTACGAAAATAGATTCTCCTTATGCGAATGTTCCAATGGTGCGTCAGTGGATGCTGAATGCAGGATGTGAAAGAATTTTTCTGGTAAACAATGTGACCGGAGAGGGGATTGATGAGCTGAGAGCGTTTTTGAATGAGGATGTTCCAAAGCTGAGTCTGGAAGAAGCAAAATTCAGACAGAGTCTTGGTCTGAATGAATGGGATCCGCTGCCGGAAGGTGTGGAATATTGAAAAAATATATTGATAAATAGTTGACAAGCTTGCTGCAGGGTGTTATTATAATGACAGTATAATTCCATACAGAACATATTAAGTGCTGATACTGTGAGAAAGAACAGTACAGAAAGAGGGAATCAGGTGAGAAACCTGAGCGATCCGGTCACTGTAACAGAGGAGCAAATCTCAGAATGTCCATTGTGCCATAGCATGAGAAGGAGAGAGGAGCGATGAGCCTGGAGCCAGGAAACCTGCTTGGTATGGCGAGGTTAAACTTCCGTGTAAAGTGTAACAACCAACTCCGTTGAATCCGCAGCTTCGGAGTGTTGTCTGCTTTTATCTGAAGGCAGACATTTTTTATGGAATGCGCCTGTTCTTTATGAATTATACATGATTAAATGGCAGGCGATACTACTTCGGATTTATTCGTTCCCTCCGCGCACTCATGAACGGATTTTTTCTACCCCGGGGTAGCATCGCTCCCTCTTATTAATTTTAAATGTATGATCTGTGAAAAATACTGTAATGAATTTTCAATGCTTTGTTATGTGAAGAGAAATTGATAATTTATTAGAGTAATTTTTTTATTTCGTCCTCTGATGGGTGGGATTGATGGAGACTGAGAAAACGGAATTATTCTGGAAAGATAAAAACTTGCAACAGGAGAGGAGAGGTAGCAATGGAGAAACCTTATTGGGAAGGGAAAGAATATTCTTATTTCAGCCATAAGAAATGTGAATTTTTTCCGTGTCATAAGAATGCAGATCCGGATGATTTTAACTGTCTGTTCTGTTATTGCCCGCTATATGCCCTGGGTGAGAAATGCGGTGGGAATTTCCGGTATACGGAAAAGGGAATTAAAGACTGCACAAACTGTATGCTTCCGCATAAGCGAAAAAACTATGGATATGTCACAGGAAAATACCAGGAACTGGCTGATATGATGAAAAGAGCAAAGGAAAGTATCAGCAAATAAGAGGAGAATGCGTCGCTGCTTAGAACGGAGTGAACAGTAACAATGTGTCAGATTAGCACAAATAAGAAAGAACGATTTTCATTGTAATACAATGCTTGTTCTGCTAGAATAAGGATAGCAAAAGAGAAGAGTCTGTAAGATTTTCAAGTCTGTTCTGAGTTAGTATATAAAGCACTTCACACACATTTTCCACACTTTTCACATGCACAGAAGAAAATGCATCACAGGCATTTGACGTCTTTTCCTGGCGACATTTTCTTGTCGGCAGAGCTCTGCATTTCTACATAGAGCCGTCGGAAAACAGGGAAAAATTCACTGTTTTCCGACGGTTTTTGTCATTGATCATAGTTGAAAAACAAAAAAGACACTGATATAATGATATTATATTTATGTAAAGGAGTTAACTACTACATGAAAAAAAGAAATACAGCGATACGCGCATTGTCAGTTTTTCTGGCTTATGCAATGGTTTGTACATCGGTACCCGCTGCGGGTCAGGAAATGTTTGGATCCGGAGTCAACAGGGAGACAGAAGAAAATACATCAGATCTGAAAGACTTTCAAAGTTCACAGGCAGATGAATTTGGAACAGATACGGGATCGGATGCAGAATTGTTCGGAAGCGATGATGCAAAACAGGAGTTTCAGGATGGAGAAAACTCAGAAGAGGGTACAGACGGAATCAGGTATATTAAGGGTCGTCCGTTGACAGAAGAGGAAAGAAAGGAAGAACTGGAACCCTTTAAAATTTAAACCTTTGGATCCAGAATTGAAGTGGAGAGTGATCTGACATCAGTTTATGCTGCATATGGAAACAGGGAGGCTGCATTTCCATCTTCCTATGATGCCAGAAAGGAAGGATTAGTTACGCCCGTAAAGAATCAGAATCCATTTGGAACCTGCTGGGCTTTTGGTATGGCAGCAATCATGGAGACTTCGCTTCTGGCACAGAACAAAGGAACCTACGATCTGTCAGAAGAACATTTATCATATTTTTTCTCCAACAGACAGAATGATCCTCTTGGAAATACCCCTGATGATAAGAATTATGTACTGGGAAATTATCACGTGATAGGAGGTAATGATCACCTGGCGGCGATTTATCTCAGTACATGGTCGGGAATGACCACAGAGGCCGATGTACCATTTCCTACGGATTCTTCGCATCAGAATGATCTGACTGTACAGATTCCGGAAAGTAAGGCTTATAATTCAGCGGCATATCTGAAAAATGCATCTGTTTCCAAATACAGTGAGGAACGTATGAAAGAAATGCTGCTGAATGACCATGCAGTATCCATTATGCTTTATATGAAGGAAAGTTATGTAAATCCGGACACAGCTGCATATTGTTATCCTGTTGGAAAATCAAATTCGACTGTAATTAATCATATTGTGACAGTGGTCGGATGGGATGATACGTATTCAAAGGATAATTTCCTTCCTGTTTCCAATGTAACATCTGATGGTGCGTGGATCATCAAAAACAGTTGGGGGGTAGAAGAAAGGAGACGGAGGATATTACTATCTTTCTTATCAGGATCCCAATATCAGTAAACTTGTAAGTGCAGAGGCAGTGGCTGCTTCGGATCAAAAGTACAGGAATAATTATTTTTATGATGGTTCTTCAGCACTTTCAGTGATTCCGATACAGGCGGGACAGTCAGTAGCAGCAGTTTATGAGACAACTGCAGGAAAGGGAAAAGCAGAAGTCCTGGGGGAGGTTAATCTTGTTACAAACAGTGACAATGCCTGTTACAAAATTCAGATATACACCGATCTGACAGATCCATATGACCCGGAAAGCGGGACCGCTGCATATGCTGCTCCATATGAGTTTGAACAGCCAATCGCAGGTGTACAGACTATCAGTGTACCAGAGGTGGTTTTGAAACAGGGAAGCAGATATTCTGTTGTGATCACAAACAGTGGGATTGACAAAATCAGCTTTGGAGTGGAAGCAAAGTCCAGTTATGGAAACTGGTTTACCTGTACGGCGGGGATAGAAACAGGGCAGACATTCTATAAGAGTGCATCGGAAACGGCCAGGTGGACAGATGGAAAGACGAAAAATCTGGACGGCAAGGATCAAGGCACATACAAGGACCTGAATCAGTCATGGTGCCGGATACACCGGTATTTCAGGTGAAGGCATATAATTCCGGATACAACCTTATTTCATGGAAAAAAGTTTCCGGAGCTACAGGATATTATGTGTACAGAAAACCTGCAGCAGGTGGGAAGTGGTCCCAAATTGCAGATGTCGGGACATCGGAATTAAAATATAAAGATAGTAAGGTTACGGCTAATGCATCATACCGTTATACAGTAAAAGCATATTATGAAGCATCCGGAAAAAGATATTCAGGTAAATATAAAACCGGCGATGTGATTAAAGCAGCACCTGCAGTGCAGAAGGTTACTTCTGTGAAATCTGAGAAAAATGGAATCCGTATCCGGTGGAAGCCTCAGAAAAAACTGTGACGGCTATTATATTTTACAGAAAAGAAAAAATGGTGGTTCCTATCAATTGATAAAGAAAATTTCCAATGGAAATAGTTCTTCTTATCTGGACAAAAAATGCACAAAAAGGTGTATCATACTATTATGCGGTAAAAGCATATGTTAAAGAGCCATATGGAAATACATACAGCAAATATAAAAGTTCATCTGCTGTAAAAAGAAAATAGGAAATGAAGGAAAGAGATTATGAAGAGAAGGTTTGGAACAGTAATAGCAATGGTACTGTGCTTTATTCTGACAGTGGTTTCTGTTTATGCGGATGACGGAAAGGGTCAGAATCCGGATTATGTAACAGATTATTATATGATCGTACAGAGTACACAGGGCGGGGTAGATATTTATGATGAAGCAGACACTCAGAGTGTTAAACTGAATGACAGCAAGATCCCAAATGGAACTGCCATTCACGTTCTGGGTGAGAAGAATGGAGCAGACAAAAAAAATTGGGCATATACACAGTACCATGGAATGAACGGATATGTTCCTATGGATGATCTGGATCCGGCTTCCAGAGAAGAAGCTGCCAATGAGGAATATCGTACTTTCGGAGGCAAAGATGTGGATTTCGAAGTAAAGGTTCATGGAAACGATGGAAACGTATCGGTTTATAACGGACCTGGAGAGAAATTTGATCAGGTTTCAGAAACAGAGGGAATCGCAGATGGGACAACTGTACATATTTTTCAGTATGTTCAGGGAGAAGACGGAACAAACTGGGGGAAAACAGACACAGATGGTGTGACACAGGGATGGCTGAATCTTGATCGTGATACAGATTACGTAAATGAAAATGTATCCGCAGATGCACCGGAGGCTACAGGCACATCAGGAAATGTTCCGGTGGCTGCTGTTACACCAACACCGGAAGCAACTCCAACTCCGAAAGCCACATCAACACCAGAGGTAACACCTACAGAAAAAGTGACACCGACACCGGAGGCAACACCTACAGAAGAAGCAACACCGACACCGGAGGCAACACCTACAGAAGAAGCAACGCCAACACCGGAAGAAACAGAGACGCCTGCTTCGACAGAAGACAAGGAATCCGATGATAAGCAGAGTCAGAAAACATCAGGAAAGAATGTAAAAGCAGATTCAGGAATGAAGAATCCTGTAATCTGGATTAGTGGTATCGGGATTATTGTTATCATAATTTTACTTATTTATTTCCTGAAGAAGAAAAAGTAAGAGTTAAAATCATTAAAGAATGCCGTCGACGGCAGAGAACAGTTACAAAATAAACAGTGGAACTAAAAGAGCAGCGCATCGGATGATGCAGCTGCTCTTTTTTAGAAAATGTGTGTGTATAATTGAGACGTTATGAGGAAACCTCAAATCAGTCTTAATTAACAAAAACTATTAATGTGTGTGCATATATAGTCTACAAATTTTTTTGCAATTTAATCAAGATGGAACTTTTTATAGAACGTGATATATTTGTTACTGTTCACTGGTAAT
>ENA-OQCV01000010-OQCV01000010.1-human-gut-metagenome-genome-assembly--contig:-NODE-10-length-53210-cov-5.995874_pt1 | contig 53210 bp, 55 predicted proteins | sample MGYA00242766_ERZ504592 | MGnify/ENA primary metagenome ERZ504592 (study PRJEB26092, sample SAMD00036315) | human gut metagenome | host: Homo sapiens | study: EMG produced TPA metagenomics assembly of...
CAAAGGAAACTGCATGTAATGACACCAATGAAATATCATGAGCAATATACAAAAGCAGCATAAAATATCGCCAGCCATAGCATGGCTGACGATACAAAAATTTATTATTTTTTATTGTCCTCTTGACCGGGGAGCAGTACCAAACTTGCAGGGCGTTATTTTTGCTATTTTGCATGGCTCGTAGCGTTCACAAATTCTTCACAAAAAATTAGCACTCACCTCTTGACAGTGCTAATAATAAGTGTTATATTACAGCTAGAACAAAGGAAGGGGAACAAAAAGAGAACAAAGAAATAAGTTCTATGAGATTCCTGATAACCTAAGTTCCAAAGAAACAAGGTAAAGATGCATAACTGAGAGTCCATCACATGTAGATGAACGGTATAGAAAAGGAGAGATGACTTATGTTGATGCCTAGTATTTTTGGAGAAAATTTATTTGATGACTTTTTTGGAGATTTTCCATTTTATTATGATGACAGAGCAATGAAAGATACAGAGAAGAAACTTTACGGACGCAGAGCCAGCCATATAATGAAAACCGATATCAAGGAAACTGATAAAGGCTATGAACTGGTCGTAGATCTTCCGGGATTTACCAAAGATGAAGTAAAGGCTGACCTGGAGAATGGTTATCTGACTATCAGTGCAGAGAAAGGTCTGGACAAAGATGAGCAGGAGAAAGAGACAGGACGTTATATCCGTAAGGAACGTTACGCAGGTGCCTGCAGCCGTAGCTTCTATGTAGGTAAAGAAGTTGAGAAAGAAGACATTAAAGCAGAATTCAAACATGGTATCCTCACATTATTTGTACCAAAGAAAGAAGCAAAACCAGCAGTAGAACAGAAGAAAACAATTGCCATTGAAGGCTGATGAATAAATATTCTGACTGACCCGTTAAGGGTCAGCCAGAGATTAAAAACAGATATAAAAATAAAAGCTTACACTAAAAGATTGAAGATAAAAGGTTGAAAAAACCTGTAAAGATAGATTTGGAAAGTAAATCTGGCGAACAGATTTGACATATATAAAATATATTAGAAAAGGAGATATGACTTATGTTAATGCCTAGTACTTTTTTGGAGAAAAATTTATTTGATGACATTTTTTGGAGATTTCCCATTCTATTATGATGACAGAGCAATGAAGGATGCAGAGAAGAAACTTTATGGACATAAAGCAAATCATGTAATGAAAACTGATATCAAGGAAATGAATAACGGATACGAACTGATTGTAGATCTTCCAGGATTTAAGAAAGATGAAGTTCATGCAGCACTTGAAAATGGTTATCTGACCATCAGTGCAGAGAAAGGTCTGGATAAAGATGAGAAGGAAAAAGAGACAGGACGTTATATCCGCAGAGAACGTTATGCAGGTGCCTGCAGTCGTAGCTTCTATGTAGGTAAAGAAGTACATCAGGACGACATCAAAGCAGAATTCAAACATGGTATCCTGACATTATTTGTTCCGAAGAAAGAAGCAAAGCCAGCAGTGGAACAGAAGCACAGCATCTCCATTGAAGGATAATAGATGTTAAGTTACAGCAACGGGAGGTCAAATCTTTTGGCTTCCCGTTGTTTGCATAATGAGGATCGCAGAAATATGAAGTCAGGAATGATTGCGTTAGAATGTGTTTATGAGGGAAGGTGATGATATTGAAAAGAGATTACTATGAAGTTCTTGGCGTGAACAAAAACGCAGATGCAGCAACGATTAAGAAAGCATACAGAAAACTGGCAAAGAAATATCATCCGGACAGTAATGAGGGAAATGCTTCGGCAGCAGAGCATTTTAAGGAAGTAAATGAAGCCTATGATGTTCTGAGTGATGAGAAGAAACGTAAACGGTATGATCAGTTTGGCCACGCTGCTTTTGAAGAAGGTGCCGGTAATTATGGAAACGCACAGGGAAGTCCTTTTGGCAGTGGCTTTGGCGGAGCACAGGGCAATCCATTTGGCGGTGGTTTCCATGGCTCGTACAGTGATGGCAATGGTTATCATGAATATCATTTTGAGAATGGTGAAGATATGGATGATATCCTGAAGAACATCTTTGGTGGTGGATTTAAGAAGAGTAAATCATCCGGTGGTTTTGGAAGCAGCGGTTTCGGTGGCAGTGGATTTCACGGAAGTGGTTTTGGCGGATTCGGAAGCAATGGAACTGATGGTTTCGGCGGTGGCTTTGGTACAGGCGGAAGTGATTTCCGCAGTCAGGGCTTTGGCGGTTCTTACAGCAGTAAAGGTGAGGATCTTCATGCAGAGGTTACTGTCAGCTTTGATGAAGCTGCTTTCGGTGGAAAGAAGGTTATCCGCCTGCAGAGCAGCAACGGTGGCGTCCAGAATTACGAAGTCAATATTCCGGCAGGTATTGAATCCGGTAAATCTATCAGACTTAAAGGAAAAGGATATCCGGGAGTCGGCGGAGGTGAAGCCGGTGACCTGCTTCTGAAAGTAAACGTTCAGGATAAACCCGGATATAAACGGGAAGGCAGAGATGTTTACACAACTGTAAATATCCCATTTACAACAGCAGTATTTGGCGGTGAGGCGAAGGTTCACACTATTTACGGTGACGTTCTCTGTAACATTAAACCGGGTACTCAGTCCGGAACGAAGATACGTCTGAGAGGCAAAGGTATCGTTGCAATGAATAATCCGTCGGTACACGGTGATGAATATGCAACTGTACAGATTGAAGTTCCGACAAATCTGACACCGGAAGCAAGACGGAAACTGAAAGAATTCGAACAGGAATGTAATGGAAGCCGCAGAAGCCGTGGATTTGGCAGCGGGAGTGCGGCGTGAAGAGTAATCAGAAATATTTTTGAGAATATAGTGAAGCAATTTTACAGAGAAACGAAAAGGATACATGCACAGTAACATTACCGTGTATGTATCCTTTTAGCATAATAGGGAAAAATATTCTATGAGCTTTTTCTGATATAAAACTTTGCTTATCTGGGTTCTTTTCCATCACGGAAGAGCATCATCATTTCCTTGGTCAGGCTGATATTATTGCCCTGATCCGGGATTTTGTCACGTTCTATCCACTGTGCCATGGAGAGCTCTTCATGGTCAACGGTCAGGGTATCATCGCCGTCCACATCACAGAAGAATCCGAAAAGCAGGGTACCGCTGAAGGACCATGGCTGGCTTTTGTAATAGCGGAGATTCTTTACCTTAAGGCCAACTTCCTCCATTACTTCTCTGTGAACAGTTTCTTCAATGGTTTCTCCGATTTCTGCAAAGCCTGCGATAAGGGCGTAACGCTTAAATCTGCGGCCCTCATATTTGGAAAGAATGATTTTATCTCCGTTTGTGATTCCTACGATTACTGCAGGACACAGGACAGGGTACTCCTGATTGCCGCAGGAAGGGCATTCCATCATACGTTCTTTTTGGCTGTGCAGCATTGGTTTTCCACAGCAGCCGCAGAACCGGCGCTTGCTGTACCACTGGAAAAGCTGATGTCCTGTAACTCCTGCAAATGCCAGATGCTGTGGCCGGGCTGTCCGAAGAATCCGTACATCCTGAAATTCATAGTCCGGAAGCAGAGAGGTATCCAGCTCCGGGATCAGGTAGAAACGCTGATCATCTATGGAAAACAGATAAATATACTTGCTGTAGAGATCTGAAACTTTTTCCTCCAGATCCTGAAAACGTGGAAAATAAATATCTGCTTCCCGTTCCTGATGTGGAAGAAGAATACTGCCTTTTTCGTAGGCAAGGATAAAACTGTTCTTATCCGGGGCAGAAGGTTTGTATTCGTTGTGGTAAGTGTGTGGTGCGATATCCTGAATCATAGTAATGTTCCTTTTCTGTTACTGCCGCCGCAGAGTTGTTCTGTGAAATATATTACAGGTGCGGAAGTGAGCAGTAATCTATTTTTTATTAAATGAGCAGGCAATCCTGCAGGCAGGATTGCCTGTACATAGTATATTACGGTAGTTTTAGAAAAACAAGAGAAGATGTCCAATTGCTACAGGCAATTTGGTATGAATGTTACTGTTCACACACCACTATCCCGCGAGGTGTTTTGGCATGAATATGCCAAAATCCCGAGACATACAAGCCAAAATTCCATTGCCGCAGGCAATCTGGAATGAATTTTGGCTAAGTTACTGTGAATGGAGTGAACAGTAACGTAACATAAGAAGTATTGAAAAAAAACTAAAAAACGTATTGCACTTTGAAAACGAGAGTGGTATAATCATCTCAATGAATTGGTAATACCAAAAGCGAAATGAGTAATACTTGAATGGAGGGATTTTACAGTTATGGGATATGTAAAATGGAGTTATGAAACATTAAATACTTTTTTGCCACGACGTATTTCGTAAATTTGGTTTTAATGAAGAAGAGACGAATATTATCAAGGATGTTTTGCTTACTGCGGACCTGTACGGGATTGAAAGCCATGGAATGCAGAGAATGGTAAGATATGATAAAGGAATTGAGAAGGGAACCATCCATCCGGATGCGAAACCTGAGGTCGTATTTGAGACACCTGTATCAGCAGTGATCGACGGACATGATGGTATGGGACAGCTGATCAGTCATTTTGCAATGGAGAAAGCAATTGAGAAAGCGAAAAAAACAGGGGTTGGTTTTGTTTCAGTAAGAAATTCCAATCATTTTGGTATTGCAGGATATTATGCGGAAATGGCTTCTAAACAGGGGCTGCTTGGAATGGCATGCACGAACTCAGAAGCGATCATGGTACCTACCTTTGGACGTAAGGCAATGTTGGGTTCCAACCCGATTGCAGTAGCAATGCCTGCAGAACCCTATCCTTTCCTTTTTGACTGTTCCACAACAGTTGTAACCAGGGGAAAACTGGAAATGTATAATAAGATGGGGAAACCACTTCCACAGGGCTGGGCTCTGGGAGCAAATGGTCAGGAAAGCACAGATGCCCCGGATGTACTTGCCAATATTGTTGCCAAGAAGGGCGGCGGAATCATGCCACTTGGCGGTAATAAAGAGGTAAACGGAAGTCATAAGGGTTACGGTTATGGAATGCTCTGCGAGATTTTCAGCTCCATCTTTTCCATGGGTGTTACTTCTGATAAATGCTGTACATTTAAAGACAAGACAGGTATCTGTCATGGATTTGCTGCCATTGATCCCGCAATCTTCGGAAATGCAGATGATATCAGGGCACATTTTTCCGAATATCTGGAAACTCTTCGTCAGAGTCCAAAGGCAGAAGGCGCAGAGCAGATTTATACTCATGGTGAGAAGGAAGTATTTGCAGAAAAAGAGCGCAGAGAGAATGGCATTCCTGTAAATGACAACACAATGGTTGAGCTTGCCAACCTCTGCAATTATCTGAAGGTTGATTTTGGCTCTTACTTCAAGGGCTATGAACTGCCGAAGGACAGTAAGTTCTTTTGAGTGGTAATTATTAAATAAGCGCCCATCATGCTGATAACCATAACTATAGAATATATCATATAAAATTACTTTTTTGAGACGCCCGTTTATCAGCATGTGGAAATAAAAAGAAACTGCATAATCAGATACGACCGGTAGAATTTACAGATCGTATCTGATATGCAGTTTTTTAGTTTTCTTTAATTTCTCAGTATTCTTCGGACAGTTATGAGCATTCATGTCATCGTTGTCTGTCATAAGATATTTGCGGATCGCAAACAGAACTGCGATACTGAGTACGCCAAGAAGAGTTTCTGCTGGCCCGAGGTGTTCGACTACCATCTGACGTGCTGTGGCAAACATCAGAACCTCAACAACCGTCTGTGCGGAATGCTGGCAGAGCATTTTTACAAATTCCACGCCTACTACCAGAGACAAAGCCTGGGAAAGGAAAGTGCTGAAAAATTCTGTATCCATGGACATAACAGAAGTATCTGCAACCTCCATGATCAGCCGGAAGCCTGCCAGTGCGATCACCAGCAGAATTACCATAGAAAGAGCAATTTCCGCGTAACGTGAAATATTGTAAATGATTGTGTTAAAGTGTTTACGAATGTTATGGTTAACCTGTCGTTTGGGGCTCATAACTGTGAGTCCTTTCTGTTTTGTTGTATATAGTGAATGTAAAGAAGCGTAACTGTTTATAGTGTTACGAAAAAGATTAATATAAATAATCTTTATTTACATAACCATATTTGCAGAGTTTCTGGGAGTAAATATACCAGTACTGTGCATCAGTTGTATCCACAAGCTGAACTGTATCGCCGGAATATAACTGTCCGATCTCGTTGGAAGAGTCGTAAGCCTTCGCAGAGCGCAGAGCCAGATAACCGGTAGCAACACTGACTGTTCTGGTGGCATATGTGGTTGTTCCGCCAATCAGATAATCTTTATTTACATATCCGTTTTTTCCTAACTTCTGAGAGTAAACGTACCAGTACTGGGAATCGCTGGTGTCGATAAGCTGAACTGTATCGCCGGAATACAGCTGTCCGATCTCATTGGAGGAATCATAAGCTTTTGCGGAACGCAGAGCCAGATAACCCTTTGGCAACACTGACAGTCCTTGAATCTCCGGAAGAACTCTGTGCACTGGCAGCAGTATCGCCACTGTAATATAAGTAATCTTTATTTACATAGCCGGATAAGTTCAGTTTCGGAGAATAGATCATTTACCAGTACTGAGGATCACTGCTGTCAGAACTGTTACAGTATCACCGGAGTATAACTGTCCGATTCGTTGGAAGAGTCATAAGCCTTTGCAGAACGCAAAGCCAGATAACCCTTGGCAACATTGACAGTATAAGAACCGGACGAACTTGTCGGCTGTGATGAGAGGAAATACAGGTAATCGTTATTTACGTATCCGGATCTGTTCAGTTTTGGAGAATAGACGTACCAGTAATCACTGGTGGTATATTCTGTAACTTCAACAGTATCACCGGAATACAGCTCGCCGATCTCGTTGGAGGAATCATAAGCCATGGCAGAGCGCAGAGCCAGATACCCTTTACTTACACCTACCTGATAAGTGTCAGATGCCATAACGATCTGTGAGCTGCAGGGTACAGATACAGCAGCAATCGTAGCTGCAAGAATCATGGGAATTGCAATATTTTTTTTCATTTTTTTCATAGTGAAACCCCTCCTTTGGGTTGTTATGTACTCTGAGAGTACATTATTTAATTATAGTAATCGTAAATCGTTCTGCTTAAGGTAGCGATCGTATTCTGTGCGGAACCGGCACTTGAGAGATTCTGGGACATAAATACGATTACTACGTCATTTTTGGAATCATAGATGATTCCGGCATCATTTTCCACGTTGTCAAGTTCTCCGGTTTTATTTGCGGTTTTGACTCCTTCCGGAAGCTGTGCGGGAATTTTGTTACAGCGTGTCTGTGCCTTGAGCAGATTAAACATATCAGCGGCATGGGTGTAGCCGGATGTATCCTGTTTATAAATCTCCTGCAGGAGATGACCACAGTCTCCTACAGATGTGTAGTTATCATCATTCTCATTGCTGGCAAGGAGCATACGTCCCATGTGAGTCTGGTCATAGCCATGTGCCTGGCAGAAGCTGTTGACAGCCTGCATACCTGCTGCGGAATCACCGCCGCCAAGATAAGTTGTCAGGGTATTGGCTGCATCGTTATCGCTGACTGTGATCATGGAGTACAGATTGGAGTCTACAGAATCCCTGCCGTATTGTCCGGTTATCTGATCATAATTCTCGTAGACAGCTCCCATGATATAGAGCTTGATCAGGCTTGCAGCCTGCATTTTCTGATCATTAAGACTGCCCTCGGTTCCATTTACAAGATCGGATATGAAAACAGCCCAGGTTCCGTTTTCAGCGGGAAGCTGACTCTGAACCTGTTTTAAAATTGTCTCCAGTTTCTCATCTGTGACCGGTTCTGAAGATGTGCCTGCCCCGGAACCGTTAAAGACGCTTTCAGAACTCTCTGAAGATGAAGAAGGGGAAAGCATTCCCTGACCTTCTATGGATGTTCCTGCGGCCTCTGCATTTTCAGCAGCATGACTGCTGTATGCAGGAGTAACAAGAAGGCTGAGCGATAGCAGAGGTATTAATAATTTTTTTGAAAACATTGCGTTCACCACCTGTTAAATATTTACTGTAAAACATTCGGAATCTGTTGATCTGTTATATAAATCGTATTTCTTCATGTTTAGATAAATCAGGTTTAAAAGTCTTATTGTGCAGGCACAAATGATTTTTAAAATCTGATATCTGTATGTACAAAATTATACAGTGTTTAGAGTTGTGTTACAAGTGTATTTACGGTTGACTTAAAATTTATTTTGGAATTGTTATAAGTAAGTTCTTGTGGAAGTTGCAGAAAATTCGTGATATATCGTGTGAATTTATGGGATAGTATAAATCTGGTGTAATACATCTGTCTTGTGCATGGTGTATATTGAGATGCGTTCGTACAATTTGTAGGAATGAGGGCGTGAAAAATCCGCATATCTGATTATATATTTTGGATTGTATAAATGCTACAATAAAATCATCAGAAACGAGATAAAGAACGACAAATTAAACAAACCAATGTGGAAATGTGGGGGCATTTTCATATTGCATGAGGAGGTAGATTATATGTTAACACCGAAACAGAATATGCTGGAAGTTATAAAAGGCGGAAATCCTGACAGATTTGTTAATCAGTATGAAGCAGTACAGCTTCTTTTTCATCCGTTTATGTTTACAAACCCGCTGCTTCAGCCGGGACAGGAAAATGTAGTGAATGCATGGGGGGTAACCAATACTTTCCCGAAAGGAGTTCCGGGTTCTTTTCCTGTACATACTCCTGACAAGATCGTGGTAAAGGATATTGAAGACTGGAAAGACTATGTACATGCACCTTCTTTGAAATTTACCCAGGATCAGTGGGATATGGTGAAGGCTCAGTATGATGCAGTTGACGGAGAACAGGCATTTAAAGCAGCTTTCGTTGCACCGGGATTATTTGAGCAGACTCATCATCTGTGTGAGATCAGTAATGCGTTGGTTTATTATATTACTAATCCGGATGAAATGCATGATCTGATCAAATATCTGACAGAGTGGGAACTGGAACTTGCTGAAGGTATCTGTTCCAACCTTCATCCTGATGCATTATTCCATCATGATGACTGGGGTGGACTGGACAGTACATTTATGAGTCCTGCAATGTTTGATGAATTTTTACTTGAACCGTATAAAGAAATTTACGGATATTATCACAGTCATGGCGTTGAGCTGGTTATCCATCATTCTGACAGTTACGCAGCAACACTGGTTCCTTCTATGATTGAGATGGGGATCGATGTATGGCAGGGATGTATGGAAACCAATAATCTTCCTGAACTGATCAGGAAATATGGCGGAAAGATCAGCTTCATGGGCGGTATCGAAAATCGTGCAGTTGATTTTGAGGGCTGGACAGATGAGAATTGTGATGCAGTGGTACGTCGTGTCTGCGAAGAATGTGGAAACAAATACTTTATTCCATGTATCGCTCAGGGTGGCCCTGGTTCTGTTTATCCGGGTGTTTATAAATCTCTCTGTGATTCCATTGACAAGCTGAATGAAGAGAAATTTGGCATTAAGGCATCTGAATCTACAAGGCTTCCATGGCAGATTATGTTCTAATCTCAGGTGTTGCAGAGGATGATGCTATGGAGGTGTTTGAAAATGATTATTATTGGTGAGAAAATTAATGGTTCTATCCCGATCGTTGCAGAAGCGATCGCGAAAAGAGACTCTGAATTTATTAAAGCAAGAGCAAAGCTTCAGGCGGAAAGCGGAGCTACTTATATTGACTGTTGCGCTTCTGTTCCGGAAGCGGAAGAAGTGGAAACATTGAAATGGATGATCGACTGTATCCAGGAGGTTACAGATCTTCCGATCTCAATTGACAGCCCGAGTCCGGATGTTCTGGCACAGGCTTATAAGTTCTGTAAGAAACCTGGAATTTTTAACTCTGTATCAGGAGAGGGACATAAGATTGATACGATTTTCCCGATCATGGCTGAGCCGGGAAATGAGGGATGGCAGGTAATTGCGCTGCTGAGTGACAATACAGGTATTCCGAAATGTGCAGCAGACCGTCTGAAAGTTTTTGACAAGATCATGGCGAAAGCGAAAGAGTACGGAATTGCTCCGGACAGGATTCACATTGATCCGCTGGTTGAGATGCTTTGTACTTCTGAGGATGGTATTGCAACGAATATTGAGACGATCACAAGTGTACGTGAGCAGTATCCGACCATTCATATTACGGCAGCAATCAGTAATATTTCCTTTAATCTGCCGGTTCGTAAGCTGATTAATTACGGGTTCCTGGTACTGGCAATGAATGCAGGACTGGACAGTGGAATTATGGATCCGACAAATAAGGATATGCTTGGACTGGTTTATGCAACAGAAGCATTACTTGGTCTGGATGATTATTGTATGGAATATATAGGGGCTTACAGAGAAGGCTTAATTGGTACAACAAAGAAGAAGTAAGTTGAATCTGCAGAAACTGTGTAAATGAATTAAGTGGTTGGAATCTGAAATTGAGAAATAACAGGAGGATTTGATTATGTCTAAGATAAATGAAGTTGCGGAATTAGTTGAAAAAGGGAAAGCGAAATTAGTAGGACCGGCTGTACAGGAAGCCATTGATGAGGGTGATGATCCGGTTGCGATTCTGAATGATGGTATGATCAGTGCGATGTCTGTAGTTGGTGAGAAATTCAAAAATGGTGAGATCTTTGTTCCGGAGATGCTGGTTGCAGCTCGTGCTATGAAGAAAGGTGTTGAGGTTCTGAAACCGCATCTGGCATCTGGTTCTACAGGTGCACTTGGTAAGGTTATCATTGCTACGGTTTCCGGTGACCTTCATGATATTGGTAAGAATCTGGTTGCCATGATGATCGAGAGTGCCGGATTTGAGGTGATCGATCTTGGAGTCGATGTTCCGGCGGCTAAGATTATTGAGTGCTATAAAGAGAATCCGGATGTTAAGATCATTGCTCTTTCTGCGTTGCTGACTACTACTATGCCGGCTCTGAAGGAGACTGTTGAGGCGTTGAATGCGGCGGATTTCAGAGGTAATATTAAGGTTATGGTTGGCGGAGCGCCGATTACAGAAGCTTTTGCTGAGGAAATTGGTGCTGACGGATATTCTGATGATGCGGCTAGTGCGGCGTCACTGGCTAAGAAGTTGGCAGCCTGATCTGATTGCTTGTGCGGGTTTAGTATAACATGAAAATATTATGAGGGGACTGCTCTGTGGAGTGGTCCTTTCGTGTATTTTGGGAATTTTTTTGGAGTATGTTATAATGGGAAAAGGGACGCTCAGAAAAATATTTTATTTCATGTGCGGTTTCGGGGTCTAAGAATATCTAAGACCCCTGCAAATGCACATGAAATAAAATATTTTTCTGAGCTGGCTGTTGGTTGTTGTGATGTTTGGATTGGATATGTGGGAGGTTTTTATGGCTTGGGTTAAGTTTGTGCGTGAAGGGATTGAGATAGAAGTGAATGCCGGGATGTCTGTGTTGGAAGCTGAGATTCGGGCGGGGTTGAGGCCGGATGCGCCTTGTGGCGGTCTGGGGAAATGTGGGAAGTGTCTGGTTAAGATTAATGGGGAAGTGGTCAAAGCGTGTCAGGTGCGGATTGGTGAAGGTGAGACTTGTGTAGTGGAGACATTGGACAGGGCTGGCAATGAGAAGATTTTGACGGATGGATTTAACAGAGAAGTTGTGTTTGAACCGGGACTACGGATGGCTCAGGTTGAGCTGGAGAAGGCGAAAACAGGGGAGAAGCGGTCGGACTGGCAGAGGCTGCTGGATACGCTGGCGGAGACAGATGGTGAGGTTGAGCCGGGGCAGATGGAGGTGGATCTGAAGCTGGCGGGTGAATTGTATGGGATGCGCAGGGATTCTGAGGAATGGTATGTGATTTACAGTAGACGGCGGATTCTGGAAATGAGGAAGGAAGCTGGTCGGAGGTGTCTGGCAGCGTTTGATATTGGGACGACTACCATTGCGGGGTATTTGCTGGATGGTGCGGATGGGAGGACTCTGGCAGTTGAGAGCAGGATGAATCCGCAGGCGCAGTATGGTGCGGATGTGATCATGCGGGCGAATTATGCGCTGGAGCATGGAACAGAAGCGTTAAGTATGTGTGTTCGGAAAGCGGTTAATGAGATGTTGGGAAGTCTGGCAGAGGATGCAGGGATAAGGAGAGAGGATGTTTTTCAGGTGTGTGTTGTGGGAAATACCTGTATGCATCATCTGTTTCTGGGGATTTCTCCGGCTTCGCTGGCACATGCGCCCTATACTCCGGCTGTGAGTGAGAGGCTGGTGCTGAATGCGGGGGATTATGGTCTGGCTGTGCAGGAGCGTGCAGAGTTGATCATGCTTTCGGATATTGCAGGATATGTGGGAGCGGATACCTGTGGATGTCTGCTGGCTATCAGGCAGGATCAGCAGGAAGAGATTTCTCTGATGATCGATATTGGAACGAATGGTGAGATGGTTCTGGGAAACAGGGAGCGGATGGTGACCTGTTCTACTGCGGCCGGGCCTGCTTTTGAGGGTGCGAAGATTGAGTGTGGAATGCGTGGCGCGGCCGGGGCTGTGGATCATGTGAAGTATGAGGATGGGAAGTGGAACTATACAACTGTTGGGAATAAGCCGGCGGTTGGTTTGTGTGGTTCGGGATTGATCGATCTGGTGGCGGGTCTTCTGGATGCTGGAATGCTGGATGAGAATGGTGTGCTGAGAAGCGGACAGGAGAAGCAGGGTGTGTTTATTCTGGTACCGCCAGAGCGGGGCGGTAATGAGAGAGGGGTTTATCTGACACAGAAGGATCTCGGAGAGGTTCAGCTTGCGAAAGCTGCGATTGCAGCGGGAATTCAGATGCTTATGGAGCGGCTTGGGATTACAGAAGATGATATCTGTTCGGTATATATTGCAGGTGCTTTTGGCAACTATATGGATCCGGTCAGTGCCGGGAAGATTGGCTTGCTTCCGGCGACGCTTGTGAAGAAAGTGAAACCAGTGGGAAACGCTGCTGGTGAGGGTGCAAAGATCGCACTTGTGAATGAGAAGGAAATGCTGGAGATGGATGAGCTGGTGAGAAAGATTGAATTCGTTGAGCTGGCTGCTTCGGCTGATTTTCAGGATCATTTTATTGATGAACTGGGATTTGAGACAGGTGAATGATTTTATCCGCCTGATTGAATTATTGAGAAGTGTAGATTTCTTCTGATAAACTGCGGAGCAGTTATTCGGTGCAGAACTGAGGCGCAAAGAGGATAATTTTATCTGCCTGATGAGATTGCTATAGATTATACAAGAGAGTAAGGGGTTAGATTATGGATATAAAAAAAATAGAGCAAATGGGAATGGAGCAGGGGTTTTCGCATGTGGTGTTGCTGGATTGTGATACGATTGAGCTGAAGCCGGAGGTTCGACAGATGTGTGCAGCAGATACCTGTCATAAGTATGATAAGTGCTGGAGCTGTCCTCCGGGATGTGGCTCTCTTGAGGAATGTGAAGCGAAAGTCCGGCAGTATAAGTATGGGATTATTGTTCAGACAGTTGGTGAATTGGAGGATGCTTTTGATGGCGAGGGAATGATGGAAACGGAAGCCAGACATAAGGAGTATTTTGTGGAATTTGAGAAGAAACTTCGGGAGATTTATCCGGATATGCTGGCGATTGGTGCGGGATGCTGTACGAAATGTAAGGTCTGTACTTATCCGAATGCTCCATGCAGGTTTCCGAAACAGGCTTTCTCATCGATGGAGGCTTACGGGATGTTGGTAACACAGGTCTGCCAGGCCAATGAGCTACAGTATTATTATGGGGATTGTACGATTGCTTATACGAGCTGTTACCTTCTGGAATAACATTACTGTTCACTCCGTTCTCAGTAACGTAGCCAAAATTCATTCCAGATTGCCTGCGGCAATGGAATTTTGGCTTGTATGTCTCGGGATTTTGGCATATTCATGCCAAAACACCTCGCGGGACAATGGTGTGTGAACAGTAACGGAATAACATTTTAGCCGAATCAGGTAAGTCAGTTTTCGTTGTAAATAACAGTGAGCTATGATAAAATACAGATATTGAAAGCGCAGAGCGTGTTTGAAAAAACAAAAAATCCTTCGACCGCAGGGCGGGGGATTTTTGGCAGAAGGTATTAAGGGTGGCTTGAGGATATGACAGTACTGGAACAGTTAAGTAAAAACAATTGAAGACGGACATCCGGGGGAGACAGAGAAGCTGGTGAGGGAGGCATTGAAGCAGCATATTCCTGCAGGGCGGATTGTGGAAGAGGCCATGACTCCGGCTATGCGAACAGTGGGGGAGAATTACAAATCCAATGGAGCGGATATTATTAAAATTCTGGCAGCAGCCCGAAGTGTGCGCAAGGGTTTTGAATTGTTGGAGGAACAGGACTCGCAGTTTGGCAGGAGAAATATCGGAACTGTGATCCTTGGAACGGTGGAAGGTGATCTGCATGATGTAGGTAAGAATCTGGTTGCGATCATGTTTCGTAGTGCCGGATTTAAGGTGATCGATCTGGGAGTGGATATTTCTGAGAAGCAGTTTCTGCGTGCAGTGAAGCAGAATCCTGATGTGTCGATCGTGTGTATCTCCTCGCTTCTGAGTACTTCAATCCCGGAGATGGAGCAGGTGGTGAAGTCTCTGAAACGAAGCAGCAGTAAGCATAAATTTAAGATTATGGTTGGTGGAGGTGCAGTAACGGAGCAGCTGGCGAAGAATATGGGAGCAGATGCCTATACAGAGAACTGTATTGAGGCTGTGGAAGTTGCGAAGACGTTTATTGTGTGAGAACCGGGCTGACAGGTGCGTATGAGAAAGACATAGTGTGAGTTAAATTGCTATAGAATTGACTGGTAAAATAGGTGCTTCAATTATGTGACAGGAGGATTGTAGACTTGCAGCTGTCATCAGTTTATTTATATGAAAAAATAAAAGAGAAATATGAAATTACGGAAAGGGGAACTTTATCCGGTTCAGACGGATATCTGCGCCCCTTTTTGTGTTATGAAAAAAAAAGAAACATTTCGACATGGGCATGTTTATGTGGTACAGAGATATGACAAAGAGTGGGAATCGGCAGTTTTGACTGCTGAAAATATACTCTGGGTATTTTGTGGGAGAGAGGAAATTGATGCTGCATCAGAAGAGCTTCAGCAGATTCCGTATATTCATATTGCACTTGATAGTCTAGAAGAAATAGCAGAATTTATGAATGATGTGCAGGAGATTTTTGATGCGGCTGATGAATGGGAACGGAAACTCCATAATTTGATGTTAGAACATGCCGGAATGGACAGGCTTTTGCAGGTGACATCGGAATTTCTGCAGAATCCGATGACTGTAACAGGACTGGATTTTACCTTCGTGGCGGAAGCGGGAAGCGAGTATCTGCCGCCGAGGGCGCGGCTGTATACAGATGACGGGTTGAATATGGAATATGTAAATGCGCTTCTGCAGAATGAAGCTTATCGAGATATGGCAGATACACATGAATATGTAATGTTTCCGGCTTATATCAGTGGATGTCGTTCGATGAACAGAAACCTGTTTGTGGATGGGAAAGCAACTCACAGGCTGGTTTTGACTGAGTGCAGATCAGAGATTACACTGAGAGTTATCTGTGTACTGGATATTCTGGTGGAGAAACTGGAGTATTTGCTTGCGCATGAAGCGGAGGAAGAAGATCCGGACAGAGATATGGAGCAGACTTTTTGTCAGGATTCTGTCCGACAGGACTGCGGATTATATGCAGGTGAGCAGAGAGCTGAGTGAGTTGGGATGGAGCGGAAATCATGAATATATGTGCCTGATCCTGCAGATTACCTATCTGAATCAGCAGAATCTTTCCACAAAGGCAATCTGCCGATATATTAAGAAGAAATTTGAGGATTCTGTGAGTTTTCTTTATCAGGATGAAATTGTGGCATTTTTTGACCTTACCAGACTTGGAAAAAGCCAGGAGGAAGTAGCCGGAAAACTGATTTATTTTATCAGGGATACTTATCTGAAAGCCGGATACAGCAGGGTGATGACAGGACATATGAATCTGAGACGGCAGTATGTGCAGGCGAAGACGGCTCTGGATGTAGGAAGCCGTAAGAAGCCTTATCTGTGGATCCATTATTTCGGTCAGGTGGCACTGACTTATATTCTGGAACAGGCAACAAGAAGATTGCCGGGAACAATGATCTGTCATGAAGGGCTGCTGGAATTGAAGAAGCATGATGAGGAGAATCAGACTCAGTATATGGAGACATTGAGAGTGTATCTGGAGCAGCATCTCAGTGCAACTCAGGCGGCAAGGGAATTGTTTATCCACCGCAGTACGTTTCTTTACAGACTGGACAGGATTAAGGAAATCCTGCAGTCTGAGCTGGATGATCCGGAAGAAATTTTTTATCTGGAATTGTCATTCAGGCTGCTGGAGCAGGAGCAAGAGAAAGAATAGTACGGGAACAGAATAGTGCAGATATCTGGAAAGGTCAATTATTTGTGGAGGGAGATGATTTTGATTAAAAAAATTCAGGTACGCTTGAGCGTACCTGAATAAATGTTAAAGGAGATATTATGTTATTTAGCTTCTTCTTCAGCAGCAGCCTCTTCTTCAGCTTCCAGAGCCGGGTCTACGTGAACGGCGGCTACGGATACAACTGCAGCTTCAAGGTCTGTCTTTAAGTCTACATCTTTGTCCTGGGCGATGGCGAGGTCTTTGACTTTGATTACGTCGCCGACTTTCATGTCACCGACATCTACCATAACTTTGTCTACCAGTGCTGATGGGAGAGCTCTGAAGGAGATTTCTTCCAGATGCTGCTGTAATACACCGGCTTCCAGTTTGTCGTGGTTTACAAGTACGATCTCTGCTACGGAATGTACTTTCTCGTTGCTTACCAGTGCCTGGAAATCTATTTCATCCACCTGTCCTTTTAACGGATTGAACTGGATCTCTTTGATCAGTACGTCATATGACTGACCATCTACATCCAGCATAATCTGGCTTCCTTTGTTATTTGTCTTGAGAAGTTTCTCGACAGCAGATTTCTCGATTTTAACAGGAAGAGAACCTTCCATCTCTCTGCCAAAATACGTTACCTGTAACGTAGCCTTCTCTTCTTAATCTTTTGGGCCTTTGTGTCCATTGTTCTTTTTTCCAGCTTTTAAAGTATTCATTTGACTTTTCCTCCATTTTACAGCTGAGGTGACACGCTTGACACTATCTTGGTTTAAGAGCAATCATATATGCTCCAGGTGGTGTTAAGTATTTTTAAGTATTCAGTTGTTTGTTCTTTATCTTTGTTACAGCTGTATTATAACATGCAAGAAATGAAATGCAAGGGGGAAAGTGTGAAGAATTTGTGAAATTTAACTGAATCAAGTAAGTCCCCTGCGGAGGTTGCGAATATACGCTTGGCGTAAACACAAACAAAGCCCCCGGAAGTGACCGCTTCCGGGGGCTTTTGCTATAATTGATCACTAATTACAGAGTATCATTTCTTCTAATATAACCAGGCTGTTCAGCAGGGGAAACGATTTCTTTTTTATGAATGAGTTTCGCCCATTTGTCGACTACTTCATTCTCTACGTGAACACCCTCACCTATAGTAACTTCAGCGAGAACAACACTGTTTCTTACAACAGCACCTTTTTTAATGACGCATCCACGACCGATTACGGAATTCTCAACAGTACCTTCAATCTGGCAGCCGTTGGAGATTACGGAATTCTTCACATCTGCAGTATTGAAATACTGAGTCGGGCAGGAATCATTGGTACGTGTATAGATTGGCCAGTTATCATGGAAAAGTTCCTGAGCTGACTTGTAATTAAGGAGAGCCATGTTTGCAGCATAGTAACTTGGGAAGTCTGTAATGCTTGCAAAGAATCCCTTGTGTGCAACGCCGCGGATGTCCAGAGTTTCGCATTTATCATTCAGGATGTCTGCCAGTGTATACATGGAAGAAAGATTCTTGGCTTCTTTGATCAGGCTGATGAAAAGCTCTGTTTTCATAACACAGGTATCCATATAAACATACTGATTCTTCTTATTACCATGATTCGGTTCGATGGATTCCACACCTTTCTGGCGGTTCAGTCCCAGAACATTACAGGTAAGATAAGCCTCTTTTGCGTTATCAACAGCGTGATAAAGCAGGGTAACATCTGCACCGGACTCAATGTGTGTATGTAAAACTGGTCAAATCAATTGAATAAACCATATAGCTCGGGGCAATGACAACATATGGATGATTCATTCTGCTGAGGGATTCCATGTTGTCCAGATAGCAGGAGATATCAGTATTGTAAATATCATTGTCATTATTGTGCTCTGAGAAGAGAAGCTGAAGTTTGCCGCTCTTGGAGTTGATATTGTAATGACGTCCTGTTCCAAGATGTTCTACAACAGAACGGGGTTTATTATTGATATAGACCTGAATACGTTCAATGTTGCTGTTGGTCATATTGGAGATAGGGAAGTCAATGACTCTGTATCTGCCAAGGAAAGAAAACGCACCGATTGGGCGATAATCCTGCATACCATCTACATAAATATTTCTCCCGGAAGAGTTTACGATTCCAAATGCCTTATACATATTATTCTGCCCCCTTTACGCGTTTCGCTACAAGCTCAATGTGCTCACTGTCTGCGGCACCGACAACTGCACCTTTACCGATGCGGACACCGTCAGCTACAAGTGCTCGCTGAACAACGGCACCTTCTTCTACAACAACACCCGGCATCAGTACACTGTCGATAATTCTGGCACCTGCACCAATCTTAACACCTGTAAAGAGAACGGAATGCTTAACTTCACCCTGAACAACACAGCCCTGTGTGATATATGCATCTTTAACATCTGCTTCTGCGCTGATGTACTGTGGAAGTGCGGTAACATCTTCTGTATAAATCTTCCATGACGGATCACCCAGATCCAGTTCATTCTTGGAACTTAACAGATCCATGTTTGCTTCCCAGAGAGAGTCGATGGTACCAACATCTTTCCAGTATCCTTCAAATTTATATGCATAAAGAGTTCTGTTATCGTTAAGCATAGTAGGGATGATATCCTTACCGAAGTCATGGCTGGAATCCGGATTCTTGATATCAGCCATCAGCATCTTGCGGAGGAGTTTCCAGGTGAAAATATAGATACCCATGGATGCAAGGTTGCTCTTCGGATGCTCAGGTTTCTCTTCGAATTCTACGATACGTCCGGATTCATCAGTATTCATGATACCAAAACGGCTTGCCTCTTTCATCGGAACTCCGATAACTGCGATGGTTGCATCTGCTTTTGCTTCTTTGTGGGCTGCAAGCATCTTGTCATAGTTCATTTTATAAATATGGTCACCGGAAAGAACAAGAACGTATTCAGGATCAAATTTATCAATGAAATCAATATTCTGGGAGATTGCATCTGCAGTTCCGCGATATACATTCAGATTCTCATCTGCTTTCTCACGTGGAGGAAGAACGTAAACACCGCTGTTTTTAGCATCAAGACCCCAGCGTCCGCCGGCTGCCACATAACTGTTCAGCTGGATAGATTCATACTGTGTAAGTACACCTACAACATCAACGCCACTGTTGGCACAGTTGCTTAAAGGAAAGTCTACGATACGATATTTACCGCCGTATGAAACGGCCGGCTTTGCCACTTTATTGGTAAGATCATGCAGACGGCTGCCACGACCGCCGGCCAGGATCATGGCCAACATACTATTTTGTTTCATAATAGTGAACCCTCGCTTTCATTTGTTAGGTAATATTATACATTTTTTCCTGACAATTTTTCCATAGGATTTCTGCAAAAAAATAATGTAAAAACTTTGACTACAAACTAAGTAAAAATCGACGCAAAAAATTATACATTATATACAAATATCGAGACGAATCGCAAGTCAGGGGATTACAGATATATGTAAATTATGCTTATATAGATATTTTATCCCGGCCGAGAAAACTTTCACTTCTATTAAGTGATGAGTTAATTACCAATCCTGCAGCGGGGATGTGCTTATTGTGAACGGAGTTCTCAGTAAGTTACTGTTCACTCCGTTCACAGTAACTTAGCCAAAAATCATTCCAGATTGCCTGCGGCAATGGAATTTTGGCTTGTATGTCTCGGGATTTTGGCATATTCATGCCAAAACACCTCGCGGGATAGTGATATGTGAACAGTAGCCTCAGTAACGGATTTGTTCACAAATTTAAGTGAAACGGGTGGACGTATAATAGTTCTTACGCTATAATAGGTAGGAATTTATAGAAGAAATGCGTAACTGCGAAAACACTGAACAGTTACAGAGAAACAGAGGTTATCACGTGAGTAAAAGAGAAGATTATAAACGATTTATCGTATTTTGTCTGGCGAGTCTGGTGGTTCTGGCACAGGCGGCGGTCTTTGCATGGGTGTGGTATTCCGTTTACAGAGGACAGATCGACGAGCCTTTCTGGCGCAAAGGTAACTGGGTACTGATCGCAATCTACGGTCTGATGTTTGCCCTGTTTGCCAAATTGTACGGAGGACTTAAGGTTGGATATCTTAAGAGGATTGATGTATTTTATTCGCTGACACTGGCACTTTTGTGTACCAATGTGGTGGAATATCTGGAGATCACCCTGATCAACAGATGGTTCCTGAGCGTATGGCCTATGATCGAGATGACAGGAATACAGCTGGTGCTGATCATTATCTGGATATTTGGTTCAAGGTATATCTATTCCGGACTTTACCGCGCACGCCGGCTTCTGGTCATTTACGGTGACCGGGATCCGGGGGACGACCTGATCCATAAGATGAATTCCCGAAAGGACAAATATGACATCAGCGGCAAGGTACACATCAGTGTGGGAGAAGAAAAAATCCATCAGATGATGCAGGATTATGACGGCGTGATCATCTGGGATCTGCATTCAACAGAGAGAAACCGTTATCTGAAATACTGTTTTGCACATTCTGTCCGATGCTATGTGAGTCCGAAGATTTCGGACATCATTCTTATGGGAAGTGAACGCATCCATCTTTTTGACACACCGCTTCTGGTATCCAGAAATATGGGACTGGCAGTAGACCAGCGTGCTGCAAAGAGAGTTATGGATATTCTGATCTCAGGGATCGGCATTATAATCACTTCACCGATCATGTTGATCATAGCGATTGCGGTAAAAGCATACGACAGAGGTCCGGTGTTTTATTTTCAGGACCGTCTGACATTGGGTGGAAAGCCCTTTAAGATCTGTAAATTCCGCAGTATGTGCGTAGATTCGGAGAAAAACGGTGCAAGACTGGCATCCAAGCATGATTCCCGTATCACACCGGTAGGTCATGTGCTGAGAAATCTTCATCTGGACGAGCTTCCTCAGCTTTTCAATGTATTTAAGGGAGATATGTCTCTGGTAGGTCCGCGTCCGGAACGTGAAAGTATCATGCTTGAGTATGAGAAAGAGCTTCCGGAATTCTATTATCGTCTGAAAGTTAAAGCAGGTCTTACCGGATATGCGCAGGTCTACGGTAAGTATAATACAACTCCTTATGACAAATTAAAGCTGGATCTGTTTTATATTGAGAATTATTCCTTCCTGCTGGATATCAAGCTGATCTTTATGACAGTTAAAATCTTTTTCCAGAAAGAAGTATCTGAGGGAGTAGATGACAGACAGGTAAATGCGTTGAAGGATTCCGGGAAAAACGCCGGAGTGTCAGAGAATAAAACGGAGGAATGACAATGAATAAACCGCTGGTATCTGTGATCATGCCGGTTTACAACGGAGAAAAATATATTAGAAAGGCTGTGGAATCCGTCTATGAACAGGGAGTTTCGCTGGAACTTCTGGTGATCGATGACGGTTCTACAGACCATACAGAGGAAGTCCTGTCTGCCTATGAGGGCAGAGAGGACTTTCGGTATATTAAGAATGAACAGAATATGGGAGCTGCAGGCTCCAGAAACAGAGGAGTCGGGCTGGCACAGGGAACCTACATTTCTTTTCTGGATGCAGATGACTGGTGGGAGTCAGGCAAGCTGAAAGAACAGCTGAAACGTCTGGAAGAGACTGGATACGTGCTGTGTTCTACAGGGCGGGAACTGATGAAAGCGGACGGAAGCAGTACAGGACGGACAATCCCTGTAAAAGAGAAGATCACCTACAGAGAACTTCTGAAACATAACAGCATCAACTGTTCTTCGGTAATACTCAGAAGGGATGTGGCGCGTGAATTTCCCATGGAGCATGACGACAGCCATGAGGATTATATCACCTGGCTGAAAATCCTGCGAAAATACGGCTGTGCTGCCGGAATCAACAAACCCTATCTGAAATACCGTCTCAGCGAAGGCGGCAAATCCAGAAACAAACTGAAATCAGCAGCCATGACTTACAATGTCTACAGATACGCCGGTTACGGCAGGATCAGAAGCTGTATTTTTTTGCTGTTCTTATGCTGTACATGGAATATGGAAATATTTCCATTGACCGAAATGTTAAGTTTCTATTCCATAAATCGTAAAAATATGTTATGCTTGTTGCAGTAAATATGACTTTGCGGTTAATTGCCCGTTACATTGCTGTGCGTTTTTTTGTCTGCCGGTCATCTGAAGAATCTGCAGAATGGGGTTGTATGTTCACACAGCAGAAGTCAGAAATATGATTAGAGGATAGTACTTAAACATGAAAATAAAAAAAGAGAGAGCGGCGGTGCCGTACTCCTGCCTGATCGATAACATTAAAGTTTTGCTTATCTTTCTGGTAGTATTTAACCATATTATTGCATTTAACCTTGTAAAGGTAGACACTGTAGTGAGATATGTGTGGTATGCGATCACGATTTTTCACATGCCTGCATTTGTTTTTATTTCAGGATATCTGTCAAAGAAACCTCAGAATGTGCTGAAGAATTTTAAGAACCTGCTGATCCCTTATGTTCTGGGATATACCTTAACCTGGTATTCACAGATATGGCTGGGCAGATCTGTAGATTATGAGATACTGCGTCCTACCGGAAGTGTCATGTGGTATATACTGGCACTGTTTATTTACCGCCTTACCATTGAGGCCCTGGGTAAGATCAGATTTATTGTTCCGCTCAGTATCCTGTTCGCATTATGGGCAGGAACCAGACCGGAATTTACCACATTCCTGTCATCATCAAGAATCGTGGTATTTTTCCCGTTCTTTGTTGCGGGGTATCTCTGGAAGAGTGAATATATCACAGCGATCCGTAAATTTAAGGGAAAATGGATCCTCGTGGCAATCTCCGGAGTCCTTTTGTGGGCGATACCGAATTATATGATCCCAAATGAAATGGGAATTGCTATTTTCCGAGGTAATCATGGATATCAGCTCTGTGGCCTGACGGATCCTCAGGGAGTGATCCTCAGACTGCTGATGTATCTGGTATCTTTCGTAGTTGTCTATACGATGCTTGCGTTAGTGCCGGACATCAAACTGCCGCTCACCTATGTGGGACGACATACAATGGGAATTTATTTCTTCCATTATCCGATCATGATCATTATGAATGGTTTATACATCCTGATGCTTCCTGCAATGAACAATGTATGGGTGCTTCTGGGAGTATCACTGGTATTTGTACTTGTACTGGGAAGTCTGCCTGTGGATCTGCTTTATACGGGTGTTCTGAATCTGATCGCATTTATCCTGATCAAGAAGGATAAGACAGTCAGAGATGAAGGTCTGGAAGAAGAGTATGACAGCGAATATGATGAATATGAACTTCTCAGAAGAAAGAAAGCCATCGCAGAGCTTGCGGCAACGCTTGATTCAGAGAGTGAGCAGGACGGACATATGGAGAAAGTAAATATGGACGAGGATACACCGGATCATACTTCTTCCGACAGGCATGAAGGCTTCAGCAATGTGGCCGGCATGGAGCTGGAGATTGAAGAGGATAATCTGGATGATATCCCTGATGAACTGATCAAAGGGGAAGAGGAGCTTTCGCTGGAAGACCTGATCCAGGAACTGGAAGCTACTACCAGAACGATGGAAGACAATAAAGAACCATAAACACAAAGGAAGAGTTTTGAGATACAAAAACAGTATTTCAAGACTCTTCTTTTTGTAAAGTTAACGCGAATTTAACATTTTTGTAACGGACAGGTGACGGAAGTTGGGAAGTATGATATAATCAAAGTATCTATCGTATGGAGGTTACTGTGAACGGAGTGAACAGTAACGTATGGAGCAGGAAAACTGTTCGGCAAAATAAGAATACTTTTTTTCAGGGGAGTTATGACGAAAGAATGAAGAGAGTAATCACATATGGCACTTTTGATCTTTTTCATAAAGGCCACTACAATATTATCAAAAGAGCAAAAGCACTTGGTGATTATCTGATCGTAGGTGTCACAAGTGAGAGCTTTGACATTGAGCGGGGCAAACTCAATGTGCGGGACAGCCTCATTAAGAGAATCGAGAATGTGCGAAGGACGGGGCTGGCAGATGAGATCATCATTGAAGAATATCAGGGACAGAAGGTCAATGACATCATTAAGTATGATATTGATGTCCTGGTGGTAGGATCTGACTGGAGAGGGAAATTCGATTACCTTAAGAACTACTGTGATGTAGTTTATCTGGAAAGGACCAAGAATATTTCCAGTACAAAGCTTCGCAGTGAAGGTGTTATCTTTAATATGGGAATCGTGACGGATAACATCCGGGATAATGATTTTGTGGAGGAATCCAAATATGTCAGCGGAGTTCATGTGGAACGTGTATTCAGCGAGGATCACGAGACTGCACAGAGATTCTGTGATAAATATGAGTTAGGTTCCTGCTGGAACAGCTATGATGAATTTCTGGCAGATGTAGATATTGTTTATATCAAGACTTCGCTGAACCGGAGAGCAGAATATATCGAGCGAGCGCTGAAAAAAGGAAAATATGTGATCAGTGATTCGCCCATGACACTTTCCTCAGAGAAACTGCGCTACCTGTTTCAGGTGGCAAGGGAGAACAATGTGGTTCTCATTGAACGGACCACACTGGTCTACCTGCGGGCGTTTAATCAGCTGGTATGGCTGGTACACAGTAACCTGGTGGGAGATCTGGTAAGTGTCAAATGTGCAATCTCCCAGGATGATTTCGAGGGCGGCAGGACTTTTAATGAGACGGTCTGCACAGCTATCTGCGCAGTACTGAAACTGCTGGGAAAAAAAATTGCCAGGATATCAACACCAATGCGGTCCGCAATCAGGAAGGCCGTTTTGTATATGATATGATTTCCATGAAATACGCCGGTGCACTGGCGACTATTGAGATCGGAACAACGGTTGACATTGAGAATGAACTTGTGATCATCGGAAGCAACGGCAGGGTAACTATCCCTAATGACTGGTGGAACACCGGATACTTTGAAGCCAATATTTCAGGAAAAGAATTTCTGAAAAGGTACAGCTTTAACTTCGAGGGAAATGGTTTCCGCTATCTGCTGCAGGAGCTGATGATCATGATCAGAGACAAACGGACAGAATGTACCCGGCTTTTCTATGATGAGTCGGTAAGAATAATAGAAATTTTGGAAACAATTAACAGAAAGGATAATTCATGACAGAGAAACAGAAATATCTCCTGAAGCTTTTCAGGGAGGTTGATGAAATCTGCAGAGAACATAATCTCAGATATGTACTGGCAGGAGGCTCTCTGATCGGAGCCCTCAGACATGAGGGATTTGTTCCCTGGGATGATGATGTAGATCTTTATATGCCACGTCCGGACTGGGAGAAGTTCGTAGAGATATGTCAAACAGAACTCCCGCCTGACAGAGAGATACAGTGCTCGGAGGTGGACAGAAACTATACAAATTCATTTCCGCGTTACGCATCCACAAATACCTGTGCCATCCATAAGAGCCAGATCATCGGGAAGGACTGCGGCGGAGAGATCATAGACATTCTTACACTGGATCCTGTTCCGGCTGACGATAAAGAATACGAGAAATATAGAACACACATGATGATCTACTCGGATCTTATCAATATTTCTGTAGGCTACAGCGACCGCTGGGAGATACCTGCATCCATGTATCTGAAGTATCTTCTTTCTTATATTTTTCTTGGCAAAAAAAGAACACTGGCAAAGCTTGAAAAGATCATGTTCTCCTATAAAGAAGAGGAATGTGACCGTTATGCCATGCGCTGGGGCGGCTGCCCGTTTCTTTTTGATAAGGATATGATGTTCCCTGTAAAGGAGGGCATCTTTGAGGGAAAAAAGGCAATGATTCCAAATAAGTGCAGTGACTATCTGATCTGGCATTATGGAGACGAGTGGTCATATATGCCTCCTCATGATAAGAGGGAGGGTCATGTAGCAGTGTGTGTAGATGATCTTCCTTATCAGGAGTTACGTGAAGAATATATGCCGAAGATCAATAAGGAAAGATTACGCTGGGACAGTGTGTTCCGAAAGTTCTACAATATGCGCATTGCGAAAAAGAGCCATAAGGTCCGCCAGGATGGGCTTGCAATGAAAGCCCGCGCTGTTGCACTGGACCTGCAGAGAGCGATCGATGAATCAGGACTTAAGATCAGTGAGCTGGTGGAAAGCAGATCTTTCCGTAAGCTGAGTGCACATTTTTGGCTCTTATTATAAGAATCAGCTCAGTGCTGACTTTATTGGAAGAGAAGACTATACCAACATTATGCATTTTTATCATCCAACACTTGTGGAGATACCTGACGATGTATTCTATGCGGCAATGCTTACTCTGTTTTATACAGAACGTGTGTCAAAGGCATATCGGATGATGCAGGTCCGTCAGCAGTTTGACCATCTGAGTCCTGAGATGGAGGGACTGAAAGAAGATATTGAGCTTTTCCGGAAAGCTGCGGATCATTATGAATTCCATCGGATAAAGGAGGCAGAACAGATCGTCAATGAGCTTCTGAAGAAATATCCGGGACATCCGGGATTTATGAAATTTAAGTGCAGGTTCCTGATGGAGGATGCGGGAGAGAACCGGATCGAAGCAGAACGTTTTCTTGATAAGGCTCTTAAGATGTTTCCTGAGGATGGTTATTTCCTGAAATATAAGGCAGATATCTTCTGGATGGATGGCGAGATGCAGAAAGCGGCAGAGCTTTATCTTCAGGTAAAGAATAAGACAACTAACGGAATTGTATGGATGGAGATGGACAGATTCTTCAGAGGATACAAATCTGAAATCCTGAAAAGCTGTGAAGAGCTTATTGCAAACCACAACAAGAAGGAGGCTCTCGCATTGATGGAGCTGTGGAGTCGTCTGATACCTGAGGATGATGATATCCAGGGAGCATTATATCTGGCAAAAACAGTGTGTGCACGTACGCAGAGCGAGATAGAGAAAGAAATCGGTGAAATCCGGGCTGTGATCGGCACACAGATGATCACGCCAGTCAGTGTGGAGAAAAATCCGGGAAAAAGCAGAAAACAGATAAAATCAGATAGAACATCAGATGAAACATCGGCTGATGATGTGAATGAAAAAAAGTATCAGATCCGTTAGCAGAAACTGAAGAAGTTAAAGCGCCGGCGGATATACAGGTTAAAGTTTCAGAAGAACATAAGATGTACAGGAAAGCTCTTACAAGAGCATGGAAGCGGCTGGGGTATTCCGATGAGCTTGCAGAACTGCGCACCCAGATCATCTGTACAGGTGAGGAGAGCGAACTGGAGTGGCTTGCAGAACAGGTACGAAACCGTCAGTTTCGCAGAGAAGAGAAAGCCTGCGCTTATAAGCTGGTGGGTGATGTCAGGATGAAACAGGGACAGACCAGGGAGGCTTTTGCAAATTATAAGAAAGCACTGGAATATGAGATGCCTTCTTATGTAAGAACAGAGCTGTACCGTATTTTTATCAATGATCTGAACGATGGCAGCAGACAGGCGAAAAGCTTTGGAAAGAAGACGGATATTACAGTTGTGCTTGATAAATGGCTTGATAAATATGAAAGTATTGAAGATATTAAGAAGATCGTGCAGACTGTAACTGTTAAGTGACATCAATAGAAATGGAGTAAAGAGTTGAACAAAAAACAAAAGGTGATTTTATCATTATTACAGGAAATCGATGAAATATGCCGCCGGAATAAAATAGAATATTACCTCTCTCCACGACTGACACTCTGCGCAGTGGAAGGGCATCCTTTCCCACAGAATCCCATGTTTGGAGTTGTGCTGATGAAAACTGCGGATATGGAACGCTTCCGTCTGGCAGTGGAGGATGATCCCAGAGAAAAAAGAGCACTGGAATCTATGAAAAGTCATAGATGGTTTTCCGGATTTTATCTGAGATATACAAATACAGATACCCTGTGCCTGAATCTGGATAATACCAGAGACTATGCATTTCCAGGGATAGGAGTCAGTATTTTTCCATTGAGGACACCTGTGGGTTCTGCAGCTGCAGATCACAGATTCTCCAGGGATGAGAATGCATGGACTGAACTGTGCCATATTAATTATGCGGAAAGAAACTTCAAGAGCAGAGTAAATCGTACGATAATGAGAATGCAGTGTCTGATAACCGGACGTCAGGGACAGGCAGCACATTTATATGATAAATTTATTAAACTTCATCAACAGCCTGATGCAGATAAGTATATTCTTAAGAGAAGAAAACAGACAACAGTTTTCCCTGCGGAGATTTTTGCAGAGAGCAGACGGGTAATGTTAGAGGGTGTAGAACTTCAGGTTCCTGCAAAAACAGCAGAGTACCTTACTGTAAGCTATGGTAAGAATTATAAAGATGTAAAAGAGCCTCGTTATGTTACACCTATTGCACTTGCAGTCAGTGCGAGAGTAAGTTATACACAGTTCTGGAAGGAAGCCGGCAACTTCGAGAAATATTGTAAGGAACGAATGAAAAATGCCCGCAAGCTTGCAAGAAGCAGAAGACATAAAGACTATTTTAATGAATGCTGGGATTATGTTGAGTTCTGTGGGGAACGCATGAATATGGGTGTTGCTTATGAAAAGCAGAAGGATTATATCAAAAACCTGTATAAAAATGAAGATTACATGACACTTGAGAAGGTATTCCGTCCATACTTTAAGATGATGCAGAAGAGTCTGCAGAAAAACGAACTCTTTGCAGAGGATGAGGAGATCTTTGATATTTATATAGACGTACTGGAAAAAACAGGAAAGACAGTACAGAGGGGTAAGATCGGTACGCTGATCTGACGGGAGGAAAAATGAAGCTTTCAGATTATATTGTTACGTTTTACAGAAAAAGGAATCCGTCATTTCTTTGGATACCAGGGAACCATGATCGCACATCTGGTAGATTCCATTGAAAGAAATCCGGAGACAGAGAATCATTCCAGTTACAATGAACAGGGGGCAGCTTTCGCAGCCTGCGGATATGCACAGGCGAAGGAAGAATGTGCCTGCGCCTATGCTACCAGCGGACCTGGAGCCATCAATCTTCTGAGTGGTGTGGCAGATGCCTATTATGATTCCCTGCCTGTGATCTTTCTCACAGGACAGCTGAACACTTATGAGTATTCAGGAATCAAGGGGCTGCGTCAGCAGGGATTTCAGGAGACAGATATTGTGGCAATGGCGAAACCGATCACCAAATATGCTGTCCAGATACGAAACCCTGAGGACATTGTGGAGGAATTAAATAAAGCATACCATATTGCAACCACAGGACGCAGAGGACCGGTGCTTATCGACCTTCCCATGAATATTCAGAGAAGTGAAGTGGAGAACCCGGTCTATGATATGACTTTTGAGGACAAACACACAGATGTAGTCGCAGCACAGCAGGCGGCAGATACGATCCTGGAGGCACTGGAACAGGCAAAACGACCGGTGATCATGCTGGGCCATGGCGTGGACAGCAGCTTCAGCCAGCAGAAACTGATCCGCTTTGCACAGAAGAGACAGATTCCGATCATCACCAGCGTTCTGGCGAAATCAGTTCTGGGATACGACCATCCGCTGAATTTCGGGTGCATCGGCGGTGCCTATGGACACCGTTATGCAAATATGATCGCCAATGCAAAAAGCGATCTGCTTCTCTGCTTTGGCATTTCTCTGTGTACCAGACAGATCGGAACCAAAGTACATGAATTTGCCAGAGGTGCAAAGATCATACGTATAGATATTGATCCATACAATCTTCAGAGAGATATCCATGAGAATGGTGAGAATGAGGTAAAGCTTCAGGCAGAGACAGGAGCAGTGATTGATTGTCTTGCAAAAGTGGATGATCCTGATATAGAGGGTGTAAGTGACTGGTTGAATGTCTGCACAGAGATTAAAGAAAATCTTCAGGCAGTTGATGATGCCACACCAGAAAGATATCCGAACCGTATGATCGCAGACCTCAGTGATATGCTGGAGGATACCTCCGCGATCGCAGTGGATGTAGGACAGCATATGGTATGGAGTTACCAGTCATTCAAGAATCATGAAGGACAGAAACTTCTCTTCTCCGGCGGTCATGGCGCTATGGGCTATGGACTTCCGGCTGCAATAGGAGCCTATTATGCAACAGGAAAACCGACCGCCTGCATCTGCGGAGACGGTGCACTCCAGATGAATATCCAGGAACTGGAGTGGGTGAAGAGAGAGAATCTTCCTGTTAAGATCATGGTTATGAATAATGAAGCACTTGGCATGATCCGTCACCTGCAGAGAGATTATTTTGACTGTCTGTTCGCAGGAACCACAGACGGCTGCGGTTTTGCTTCCTGTAATTTCGCAGAGGTGGCAAAGGCTTACGGCATTCCCGCACTGAGAATGCTCTGCGATGCAGTCAGAGAAGAAGCACCGGAATTTCTGGAAGGGGAAGGCCCGAAACTTTTGGAAGTTATGCTGGAGCATGGAACTTTTGCATATCCCAAGACCTGTCTGGGTGAACCGATCCATAATCAGCAGCCATATGCACCGAAGGAAGTTTATGACAGACTGATGGAATTGTAGGAGTGAAGAATATATTTCGGTAATGTGGAATATATAAATATAGAAGGAACTTTTTTTTGCAGGCAGTCCGTTTTATGGAAGTGGGGAGATTCCCGCATGACAGAGAACAGATCTGTCTGTATTATAGATGAATAAAAAGAGGGAATACAAAATGAGCAAGGTAACAGTGATCACAGGCGGCACCTCCGGAATCGGACGCGGTATTGTGGAGAAGATACTGGCAAACTCAGCAGAAGATGATCTGATCTTTGCCACTTACGCCCACAATGCATATAAAGCCAATGAATTCTGGGACAACCTGAAACCGGAAGACCAGGAGAAGCTTATTATTCTGAAAGCGGACATGTCTTCCTATGACGATATGATAAATTTCGTCGGAGAAGTAAAAGAGAAAGCAGGACATGTAGACTGGCTGATCAGCAATGCGGGAATCAGCACTTACGATAAATTTCAGGATTACACTTTCGAGGAATGGAATAAGATCGTAAATACCAACCTGTCTGTACCTGTATTTATGATCAAAGAATTTATGTCTGTTATGACAGAAGGCGGAAGAGTACTCTTCATGGGTTCCTATGCAGGGCAGCAGGCATACTCCTCCTCTCTGGTATACGGCGTGACCAAGGCTGCCATCCACTTCCTTACCAAATCGCTGGTAAAGGAATTTGAGCCAAAAGGCATCACAGTCAATGCCATTGCCCCCGGTTTCATCCAGACGCCCTGGCATGAGAACCGCACACCGGAAAGCTACGAACGCATCAACCGCAAGATCGCACTGCACAGATTCGGTGAGATCAAAGACGTGGCAGATATGGCGTACAGTATACTTACCAATAACTACATGAATGGAAGTATTGTGGACATTCATGGTGGGTATGATTACTTCTGATAAAGTTAAAAAAAGAATCCCCGACAGATTTTTCTGGCAGAAACTTCGGTTTCTGGTGTTTCGGTTATTTTTCAGTTTGTAAATGTAACAATCTTATCATCATCCGCCACCTGAGATTCAGATTTATAGTCATTTTTCCAAACCTTACATTTGCTTTTGACAAAAGAAGAGTATTTCTTCTGTTTGACAATCTCTCCACAGGTCCATATAATGAAATACAAGACATAACTGCCAGTCTGTAGAAAGGACTGGCAGTATATGACTTTATCATAGGCAGAACGAGAGCGGAGGAGAGAAAGCTGCGTATGAAAAGATTTGATGATAAGAACGGCACAGATGATAAAAAGAAGCGAAAGCGGATTCTGTTTATGGCAGGACTAATCGCAGTGATTATCATTACAGCTGCCTTATTTTATTTTAACAGTTTTGTGATGAAAACAGAGAATTCCAGAGCCAGAGATTCTCTTCTGGAATGGACAGAGCAGAATGCAGCACTTGTCGGAAGCCGGATTGATATGTACTATGATCTTCTGGAGTGTGCGGCAGATTATATCAGTGATATGCCTTTAGATAAAGCACAGACAGAGGAGATGCTGAGGGAGAAATTTCACCGTCACACAGAGAAGTTTGATTCGCTGAAGATTATCAGTGAGGATGGCCGCTGCGTGCAGGACGGACAGGCTTATTCCCTGAAAGAATACTTCCTGATGGCTATGTTAGGTAACAGGGGTCTGGCAGAAAATGGATATTCCTACGCAGATGGAGTGATATTGTCAGTACCTGTCAAAAATGAGGCACAGCAGATTAAGGGAGTGCTCTGTGGGACGCTTCCGTGCAGCAGTCTGGACGTATATGGAAAGGCAGACCGTAGAAAAGGATATGCAGGGCTTTTTGTGATAGATAATCATGGAAAATATATTGTGTCTGATGGCGGCAATGACACTTTTGATAATGATTTCCTGACCTGGCTGGAGGGGCGTGAACTGAGTCTGCCGATTTCCGATATTAAGTCCCAGATGGACAGTGGATTCCGATATTACTTTGCAATTTCAGGTGAAGATGGAGATTATATGGTGACTGCGGCACCTGTAGACGGTAAGAAGCTGTTTGCGGTAACAATGGCTGATAACAGGTATATTCATCAGGCAGGACTCAGATACCGGATATGGGTATTTGTGATTACTCTGGTGATCATCCTGAGTCTTATAGCAGTTATTGGAGTTTATCTGTATTTCCGGCGTGAGGACAGGATCGCTATCCGCAATCTGAACCGTCAGCTTATGCTGAATGAGGAAACTTACCGCATCACAGCAAGGGAGAGTGACCTGTGTGTTTTTACTTATGATGTGGAAACAGAGCAGATACAGTTTCTGAATGACAAATATCAGAATCTGGGACTGGATCAGTCGGAACTCAGCGTACCGGTTCTGCTTCGGAAAATCAGAGAGATTAATCCGGAAACCTGTTCTGTAATCAGGGATATATTCGCCAGGGCAGATTCTGCTGAAGCTTTGCATTCACAGAAGGTGAAGGTGTGGGCAGGAGGACGTATGCGGTATCTGCAGGTCAAGACTACGAATCTGTACGATGAATCGGGAAAAGTGTCCCGTATGGTCGGCAGTATCGAGGATGTTACGGATATGGAGAATGATATGCTCAAGCTTCAGAAGGAGGCAAGGACGGATCTTCTGACAGGTGCCATGAACAGGGCAGCGGGCACATCTGCCATCAACCGGATGCTTGTGCAGGAACTTCATCCGGGATGTGTAAATACTTTTGCTATTGTGGATCTGGATAATTTCAAAACGCTCAATGATGTCATGGGACATATGTGGGGAGACAGGGCTCTCTGCGAGGTTGTCCTGATCATGAAGAAGCATTGCAGGGCTCAGGACATCGTCTGTCGTCTGGGCGGTGATGAGTTTGTGGTATTTCTGCCGGATATGACCAGGGAAGCGGCGGAGGAGAGTCTGCGTATACTTTCTGCGAAGCTGCATATTGATTATGTGAAAGAAAACCTGGAGGTAATGATCTCCGCATCTATGGGGATTGTTTTCTCAGATGGAAGAGATATCACTTTCCAGGACCTGTATGAGGAGGCAGACGGATGTCTGTATCAGGTGAAACGTACCTTCAAGGGTTCCTATCATATTTCAGACAGAGCCGACCGGGTAAAGGCAGATTAGTACAGCGTTTCGTAAATAACTATACCAATCGCGTAGGATGCGGATTCGAGTGTGCTGGTATAAAAACGCAGGCGTAGCGGGCTACGCTGAGGCTTTTAGACCTGTGCAATCGGATTCGCAGACAAGTGAGTGGTATAGTTATTTCGAAAACGATGTACTAGGGAAGTTCCTGTAAAAAATTATGTGATGAAATATAGGCATAAATAATAAGAAAAGACTTGACTTAGGCATGCCATGTGTGATAAACTTGACAAGCGACATGGAAGTTAGGTCCTTTTTTTATGCCCGAAAAGATGACGGATACATCGTCCGGCATGAGGAAAATGACCATGCAAATGAAAACACTGGAGGTGGAAGTTGTGCGCGTTAAGATTACATTAGCATGTACCGAGTGCAAGCAGCGTAACTACAATATGACTAAGGAGAAAAAGAACCATCCTGAGAGAATGGAAACTCAGAAATATTGTAAGTTCTGCCGCAAACACACTCTGCATAAGGAAACAAAGTAATCCAAGGTAACTGGACGAAACAGTTACTCACAGAGAATTGTGAGGTCAGGCTATGCAAGGAAATGAAAAATCTACTGGCAAGAGCCAGAAGAAGAGTTGGTTTCAGGGACTTCAGTCAGAATTCAGGAAGATTGTCTGGACAGACCGCAATGAACTGATTAAGCAGACTATCGTGGTAGTTTGCGTGTCGATCGTGCTTTGCGTACTGATCAGCGTCATGGATTCATTTATTCTCGAAGGCATTAATCTTTTAATGAAATAAGGATAAGGTGATTGTATGTCAGAAGCGAAATGGTATGTTGTTCATACTTATTCCGGGTATGAGAACAAAGTAAAAGTCGATATTGAAAAAACCATCGAAAACAGACACCTGGAAGACCAGATCCTTGAAGTTCGTGTTCCGCTGCAGGAAGTGGCTGAGCTGAAAAACGGGGCTCTGAAACAGGTTCAGAAGAAAATGTTTCCTGGCTATGTACTTCTCAACATGGTTATGAATGACGATACATGGTATGTTGTCCGTAACACCAGAGGTGTGACAGGCTTCGTTGGACCAGGGTCCAAGCCGGTACCGTTGACCGAGGAAGAGATGCTTCCTCTTGGTATCAAGAAAGAGGAAATTCAGGTCGATTTCGCAGAGGGTGATACAGTTGTTGTCACAGGCGGTGCCTGGAAAGATACCGTTGGTGTTATCACTGCCCTTAATGTGCAGAAACAGACAGCAACGATCAATGTTGAACTTTTCGGCCGCGAAACGCCGGTAGAAATTAGTTTCGCAGAAATCAAACAGATGTAACAAGCAAAGGTAACAATATCGTGGGAGGGACCATAAACCCCCGCCAATACCACATAGGAGGTGCCGAAAAATGGCAAAGAAAGTAACAGGATATATCAAATTACAGATTCCGGCTGGTAAAGCAACTCCAGCACCACCTGTAGGTCCAGCTCTTGGACAGCACGGTGTAAATATCGTTCAGTTCACAAAAGAGTTCAATGCAAGAACAGCAGATCAGGGAGACTTAATCATTCCTGTAGTTATCACTGTTTATGCAGACAGAAGTTTCAGCTTCATAACCAAAACTCCGCCGGCTGCAGTTCTTCTTAAGAAAGCTGCTAAGATTAAATCAGGTTCCGGCGTACCGAACAAGACAAAAGTTGCTAAGGTTACTAAAGCTCAGGTTCAGGAAATCGCTGAACTTAAGATGAAAGACTTAAATGCAGCATCCCTCGAAGCAGCTATGAGCATGATTGCTGGTACTGCAAGAAGTATGGGAATCGAAGTAGTTGATTAATTTTAATATTAAATAGTAAGTGGGAGGGCGTTCCCCGCAAATACCACAGGAGGTTATAGAAATGAAACGAGGAAAGAAATACGTGGAAGCTGCTAAAGCAGTAGACCGCGCTACATTATATGATACCGCAGAAGCTATCAGCTTAGTTAAAAAAAGCTGCAGTTGCTAAATTTGACGAAACTATCGAAGTTCATATCCGTACAGGCTGCGATGGACGTCATGCAGACCAGCAGATCCGTGGTGCAGTAGTTCTGCCACATGGTACTGGTAAAAAAAGTTCGTGTTTTAGTATTCGCTAAAGATGCTAAAGCTGAAGAAGCAAAAGCAGCAGGTGCTGAATTCGTAGGAGCTGAGGATCTTATTCCGAAGATCCAGAACGAAGGATGGTTAGACTTTGACGTTGTTGTTGCAACTCCAGATATGATGGGTGTTGTAGGTCGTCTTGGTCGTGTACTTGGACCGAAAGGTTTAATGCCAAACCCGAAAGCTGGTACAGTAACAATGGACGTTACTAAAGCAGTTCACGATATCAAAGCAGGTAAGATTGAGTACCGTCTTGATAAAACCAACATCATTCATGTTCCGGTTGGTAAAGCATCCTTTACAGAGGAACAGTTAAGCGACAACTTCCAGACGCTGATCGATGCTATCGTTAAGGCTAGACCAAGCACACTGAAAGGTCAGTATTTAAAGAGCGTTGTTATTGCTCCGACAATGGGACCTGGTGTGAAGATCAACCCGATGAAATTAGCATAATAGATTTTAGCAATTTAAGACTCTCGGAGATTTCTCTGAGAGTCTTTTTGCATTTTGAGGTTGGCGGGTATGGGGACGCGCAGGAAAATATTTGTTTTCTGATACGGCTGCGGAGGCAGGAATACTAAGCTTCCGGAAATTTGCTAAAACCATGCCGGAAAAATTCAAACTCGCTTCGCTCAGACAGTGAATTTTTCCGGCATAACGCAAATTCCCGGAAGCTAAGTATTGCTACACCTCCTGTAGATGTATCAGAAAACAAATATTTTCCTGCGCTGTACAATGGTTTCGCGGGCGGGGAAAACGGAAAGGTATTGGATATAGGGAGAAAGATGCAATGTATGGGTGTGCAGGAATGGAAGATTACAGGATTGTGTAAGGGTGTGTTATAGTAGGGGGATGAATTAGAGATTTGTTAGATATATTTTTTCTGAGTAATGTTATAGAGGCAGACAGGAGGCGTTATTGTGGCTGGCAGGAGACGGAAAAAGAGCGGTGGAAGAAGTTATGCATGGAGATATCGGGGCAGGATTGTGGCTTGTGTGTTTGTTGAGGTGATCATTATCTGTGCGCTGGTTATCATGATCGGATGGAATAAGGGCGTGAAGGAGTGGTTTGAGCAGTTTGAGCAGCCGGTTCTGAAGGAAGTGGATATCAGTGGTATCAACAGTCCAAATGCGATCCTGATGCAGGCCAGGGGAGGTAAGATTCTGGGTGAGATTAACGGGGAGGCTCAGATTTATCCGGCTTCTATGACGAAGATTATGACTGTGATATTGGGGATTGAGAATTTTGATGATCTGGATGAGAAAATTACTCTGACGAATGAGATGTTCACCGGATTATATGAGCAGGATGCTACACAGGCAGGTTTTCAGCCGGGGGAAGAGGTTCGGGTGATTGATCTTCTCTATGGTGCGATGCTGCCTTCGGGGGCAGAGTGCTGTATTGCGCTGGCAGATACAATCAGTGGTTCAGAGGCGGATTTTGCGGAGCTGATGAATAAGAAAGCAAGGAAGCTTGGAATGGAGAATACTCATTTCTGTGATTCTACAGGACTGCATAACCCGGATCATTACAGTACGGTTAAGGATATTGCTGTTTTGATGAAGTATTGCATTAAGAATGATACGTTTCGTGAGATTGTGGAGACCTCCAGACATTCTACCGGAGTTACAAATATCCACCCGGATGGAATTACTTACTACAGTACAATGTTTAAAAATCTGTCTGATCCGACAGTCACAGGTGGAAAAATCCTCGGTGGAAAGACCGGTTATACCAGTGAGGCAGGGCACTGTCTGGTGAGTTTTGCGGAGATTGAGGGCAGGGAATATATCTTTGTTTCCGCAGGTGCTTCAGGAGCAGATGGAAATACGATTCCGCATATTCAGGATGCTGTGACTGTTTATAACAGGGTTGGTGCGGCGATTGAGGCGAAGATGAATAATAATAACAAATAAAATCTCCCACAAATTGTGACGCACATCTTGTGGGGAGCATTTTCGTTACTGTTCACTGGTAATATCCCGCGAGGTGTTTTTTCGTGAGCAAAGATCACAGAAAACCCGAGACATACCGCGCGAATTTATGCGATCAGCATAAATTCTGTGCATCGCGAAGCGTGTTACTGCGAACAGAGTGAACAGTAACGCATTTTCCAAATACACTCTAATGTTTATAGATTTTTATAGACATATTTTTATGTATGTGATATAATCAATCACATACAAAAGAACGATACGGGCTACAGAGGAGGTGAAAGTGGTGACAGACAGACAAATACTGGAAGCTGTTTTGACAGAGGTCAGAGGATTTGGGACGCGAATGGATAAATTCGAAAGTCGAATGGATAAATTCGAAAGCCAGATGGACCGAATGGAAGAGCGTCAGAAGTGTTTTGAAGAAGAGACCAGAAATAACTTTGCAGATATCAGACTGCATTTGGAGAACATAACGGATAGGAATATTTCTATCCTTGCAGAGAATCATCTGAATCTTATCAATAAGATGGATGTGTCGGCTACCTGGATGAACCGGATTATGATTAATGAGGTTAAGATGAATGCTTTGACAGATCAGGTTGCCAGACTTCAGGCGAAATCCAGTTAAGCTTCCAATGATGAAAATACGAACGGATAAAAAGGGAGAACCATTGAGGTTCTCCATTTAAAAGGTTTATTTTATGCGATTTTCCGATAGAATTATTCTCCGAAGTATCTCTTAAGAAGACCAGCGAATGCTTTTCCATGTCTTGCTTCATCTCTTGCCATTTCATGAACTGTATCATGGATAGCGTCAAGGTTAGCAGCTTTTGCACGTTTAGCGAGGTCTGTTTTACCAGCTGTAGCACCGTTCTCGGCTTCTACACGCATCTGAAGGTTTTTCTTTGTGCTGTCTGTTACAACTTCACCTAATAATTCAGCGAATTTAGCAGCATGTTCTGCTTCTTCATAAGCTGCTTTTTCATAGTATAAACCGATTTCCGGATATCCTTCTCTGTGAGCAACTCTTGCCATTGCAAGATACATACCAACTTCAGAGCATTCACCCTGGAAGTTTGCTCTTAAATCAGCCATGATGTCTTCGCTGGATCCCTGAGCAACACCTACAACGTGTTCAGCAGCCCATGACATTTCGCCATCCTGCTTTACGAATTTATCAGCCGGTGCCTTACATACAGGACAGGCTTCCGGAGCTTTCTCACCTTCATAAACATAACCACATACACTACATACCCATTTTGTCATAATTAAAATCTCCTTTTCTTTTTAATGAATTTATTAGGGATGCCAGAAAATAAATTGATTATCTCAGCATCGTTTAGTTCTTACTGCTTTCCGTCTGTTGCGGCAGAAAAAGTAACTTTTTTTAATAATAGTAATTATTACTATTTTCTGTGACTTTAGATTACCATACTTGATTGAAAAAGTCAAGTTTAATTTTAGCTTTTTGCAACTTTTTATCATTAGTTGTTATTCCCAATTTGGACAACAATGATGTAAGTAAAAACTACTTTGAATTATCGGAGTTGCCTTCTGCCTCTTTCAGGCAGTCCTCACACAGACCGAAGAATCTGGCACTGTAATCAGTAATCTTTCCTCCGAAGTTTTCACCTGCAAGCTCCATAATGTGATGGATCCCTTCGCTTTCCAGATCAATGATTCGTTCACATCTGGTACACATGAAGTGACAGTGTCTCTCGGTTCGCCCATCAAAGTGATCCGCTCCGGCGAAAGAGGAAAGTTTCTTGATCTCTCCCAGATCAGCCAGCAGAGATAAGTTGCGATATACCGTACCGAGGCTGATATTCGGATAGATGAGTTTCATATTCTCATATACCACATCGGCAGTAGGATGATCTTTTCTGGTTCTTAGAAACTCTTTAATCGATTCCCGCTGACGGCTGTATTTCAGTGTCGCCATGGTATTCCTCCCTTCACTGTTTACTCGCAAATGATTTATAATAACTGTTCAGTACAGTTGCAGTTATGATTTATTTAATAACAATAATCATTACTGATATTGACACTATACAATAGTGGATGGAAATTGTCAAGATATAAAAATATTATTTTATGGAATTGTTATAGTTTGGGCTGTGTAAGAAATAATATCTCCGTGAACAGAGCTTCATAGCTTTCATAGGATACCGGTAACTGGATACAATAAAGGAAAAAGAAAGAAAAGGTGAATATCATGAGAGAGACATATCTTGACCTTCCATCTCGATTGGAAGATGCGTTCCCTGAAATCGACAACGATATTATGATGGAGTTGCGGAACGAAAATGAAGAATACTTGGAACTATTGCAGAAAATTTCTGACCTGAAACAGCAAGCACCATTCCTGACTGATCTTTTGGAGAGCAGCGGAGAGATCCGATTGACCGCTGAGGAACACACAGCCTTTACGCAGTATCTGCATCTGGTGCGTCAGAGGGATGATATGGAGCGACAACAGATTTACTTCCGTGGTCATACAGATGCGGTGGCATATCTCAGAAAAATCAAGGCGATTTGACAGTGGCGACTTAGAATAACTTTGTGCGCTTCTTAGAGGCTCTGTAAAATAGCTGGATTATAAACAGATTTCCATGAACGACCTTGACTTCCTGGTAAATGAATGTATAATATAAGCAAGTTTATCATAAACTAATTTATTATAAGGGAGCTTAGATATGAAATTCATAGGTCGGAAAATGGAGCTGGAAAAGTTGAATGCAGAATACGAGCGCGATGGCGGCTTCGTTGTTATTTACGGTCGACGTCGAGTAGGAAAGACAACATTGATCAAAGAGTTCTTGAAAAAGAAAACAGCCTTCTACTTCCTTGCAACAGAAGAATTGGAATCTCAAAGCATGAAACGTTTAGCGGGCGTTGTTGCTCGTATGACGAAAAACAGCCTTTTACAGAAAGCTGTATTTACAGATTGGCTTGATTTGTTTCAGGTTATTGCTGATTATGAGCCTGACAAGAAAAAAGTGCTGGTCATTGACGAGTTTCCGTATCTTGTGAAGACTAACCCAGCGTTCCCATCTATTTTGCAGAATGCATGGGATGAGATTCTGAAGGACAGCAATGTGATGCTGATTTTGTCTGGATCTCTCATTGGTATGATGCAGAAACATGCGCTGTCGTATGATAGTCCTTTATATGGACGTAGAACAGCGCAGATGCGATTGGCTCCATTGCCATTTACAGATGTTTATGATGCGCTTGCACTGCCTTTTGATAAAGCAGTAGAACAATACGCTGTGACAGGTGGGGTTCCAAAGTATCTTGAGCTTTTTTGAAGATGGGCGTGATTTGGTCGATCAATTAAAGGATGTTGTTTTATCGAAAAGTGGCTTTTTGTATGAGGAACCATTTTTCTTGCTGAAAAGTGAATCCATGACCGCAGTGAACTATTTTTCTATTATAAAAGCGATAGCAGACGGAAACCACAAGTTAGGCAAAATTGCTGGTGCACTAGGGCAGGAAACGCAGGCATTAACACCATATTTATTGACACTTGCGGATTTGGGGTTCATTGAAAAGAGAACTCCGGTAACAAAGAAAAATCCGGAAAAATCCAGAAAAGGCTTGTATTTTATCGCAGACAATTTCATACGTTTCTGGTTTCGGTATGTTTACCCCTATAAAGGTGAGTTGGAACTGGACAATATGCAAATTGTTTTGGATGAGCTTCGAAAAGACTTTATTGAAAAATTCGTGGCATTTGCATATGAGGACATCTGTAAGGATATATTTGCAAGTGTATGCAAACAAGGAGAAATTCCGTTTGTTCCGTCCCGTATCGGTTCTTATTGGTTGAATGATTATGACGGTGATACAGAGATTGATGTAATGGCAATAGACAATCAAAACAAGAGGATATTTGCCGGAGAGTGTAAGTATCATGTCAAACCAGTGGATGCTCCCGTATATTTCTCACTGAAAGAGAAAGTTGATGGTGCAGCTGAAATTCGTAAAGCATATCCTGGGTATGATGTTATCTTCGGCCTGTTCAGCAAAAGCGGTTTTACGCAGCGTATGCTTGATATTGCAAAAGAAAACGCCAGTATCGTCCTGATTAATGAGGAGCATTTGGTGTAATTATTTGCTCCAGGAAAAGCGTACATCGTTAAGCGTTTCTACTGCTGTTTTAACGTTATCTCTTCATGATACGAAAATAGTATAAACAAATTTATCACATAGCCGATTGATTTTCTTCGGAGAATCAGTCGGCTATTTCTATATCAGGAGTTCTCTGTGGCAATCAGCATGTAATAAGACATTCTTTTCTTTAAAATCTGCTCCCACTTCCGTATGGATTCGGAATCCCCGTTCCACTGTGATAGGTTCACCACAGTGCGGACAAATGCCTTTCTGCATTTTGTACAGTGCATTTAATTTCTTCCTTCCATTGATTTCTCGAAGCATTCTCTTTGTGTCTCTGTCCTCAAAATATTCTGTGAAACGCTCATCAAATGGTGTCGCTTCTGATTTTGTTTTCAGCCACCTTACTATTTTAGTATCAGTAGCATATATCAGATGTAATTCAAATGAGTCTGCCATATTTACACTGAATGTCCAGTATCTTGTGCCAACTCTTCTGAAATATTTCTTAGCGATCCATTTGTGTCCTTTCTTCGGGTGCCTACGTTTGCACCATCTCCACAGACATCTCCATACATCAAAATCAAACCGTTCAAACGCCTGCGAGGAAAACATTATGCTTTTGGAAATTTCCCCACCCTCTGATGACCGGATTTAACTTTCTTATCAAATCTTCCTGCTTCATAGATGGATTTTGCTTTATAATCTCCCGTACCTTGCTCACGATGGCTTTATAGTTCATTTTTGGATAGTTTTGTAAGAAGCTTGTCTTTATACCAGCGTATATTACATCCGAGAAAATCAAAACCATCTTCGATATGGGGAATCACTGTCTTTTCTTCTGACAGTTCAAACCCTCTTTCTGATAAAAATTCCCGGATAATCGGGAGGACACCTGCTTCCAAAAGCTCTCTGCTTTCGCCTGTGACGATGAAGTAAGTAGACCTAGGGAACTTCCCCCTAAGTCCCTCTCAGAACTTATCCCGACTTTCTATTTATTCCGATAAAACATCTGAAATGCCGTATTTTAAAAGATACTAAAGTAAAAAGTCGGGATAATAACTACTTTAAGCCATAAAGGTTTTTTCAGAAGATCTTCATCATCTTCCCAGTCAATATCATATTCATTGGAGAAGAGAGGATTAAAGTCTGATGTTGCCTTTTCGATAGCCTCTTTTTTTCATCGTTGTATCAGCATTTGCATAAAACACATTGTCGTATCCATTTTTGCATGTCCAAGCCATTCGGCCACCAATGGGAGTGGCATACCATTCCTATACAAATGCATCGCACGTGAATGTCTCCACATATGGGGATATAGATGCTCTGGCACATCTGTTGAAGTCTCCTGTGCCTTTTTTCCATAACGTGCAACAAATTTCTCTACGTTGTCAATTGACACTTGTGACCGTATTCCTTTGCGTTCTATATAAAAAAGATACTCTTCTGGATTATCTTCTATATGGAATCTATGAAGGTAGGATTTCAGGTGTTTACACGTTTTTTACCATGATTGGAACATTTTTTCGTTTTAGCACCCTTGCCTGTTATAACAACATAAGGAATTTTTTCCATCCATACGGATATTGCAAAGCCGTAAGTCAAGTATCTCCTGTGCCCTTGCACCGGTATCATACATAAGTATCATAAAGAAAAGGTCTCTCTGCCCGTTTTTCTTATTCCGGTCAGGCTGCTCCAGGATGGCTTTCAAGGCTGACTCGCTGAAAAATTCTATTTCCCGCACACGAGTATCTTTCTTTTTAGGAATGACTTTCACATCCAGAAAAAGGGGCATGAGAATCTTATCCTTTTCTGCGGCATATCTGAGAAATGATTTAACTGCACACATCCGCTGGTTTCTGCTGTTTACACTGTAACCGCGGTCTGTTTCCAGCCACATAAGAAAACTCTCTACAGGTTCCCTTGAAATACATTTAAAGCTTATATCTGCTAATGGCGTGCCCTGCGATGCACTGATATAATCAATGAAAAGGTTCAGGGTATCCCTGTAAGACTTAGCTGTATTCTGGCTTGCACCGCGCTGTTTTGGAAGATAGATAGTCAGAAAATCCCTAACGATGCGGTAAAATAAAAGAGAGTCATTCTTCATCTTCCACCTCCGGTATCAGGGCGTCCAGCTTTTCCCAGATATTGCTGGCACATATCAGCCACACCAGCAGACACGGGAATCAGCCGCTCCCTGTGAGACTTGTTTTTTCGGATATATAGGGTTTTGTCCTCATAGCAGAAATCAGAACGTTTCAGTTCCCTACCCTCATTCGGTCGGAGACCACAGAAATAAATTAACCTGTAGATAACAGGAATAATCAGATGGCGGCATGGGTTTGTTTTACAGTACGGTTCCTTATCGCTCTCGGCAAACACTCTACGCAATTCATCATCTGTAAAAATATATGACATGGTCCTGCGAGTAATTGGAAAAATACTTATTAAAATCACTCAGGTAGTTCTCATAAGTTTTTCTCGAGAATCCAAGACTTTCTTTATAGGACAACATTTCCTGTATAACCTCAGGGAGATTGATCATACGCCACCTCCCAGTGAGTCGAAATCAAGAGTACAACAGCGCAAGCTTTGCAAATCTGTGGATATATACTGTTTTGTAGCTTTCGTCCCTTTATGCCCCAAAACCTGGGCAACGGTATCAACTGGAACCCCATTTGCAGCCATCCCAGTCCCAAGCCCACGCCTCATACCATGCATCTCCCTATAAAAGAGCATCTTCGATTAATATTTCGGGATAAGTTCCGTGAGAAGTTTGAGGTGAGAGTCCTTTTACTTACTCGACGAGATGTCGACTAATCAACTAATGGTAGCCTCCTGCTCGATTTATTTTGTTTTAATTGCTTTCTGTGCCCTTAATTTTTCATTTGCCTTCTCTACATTCAGTTGTGTCAAAAGAAGAGCGACGAGAATATTAATCAGCATTGGGAGCCACAGGTACATAAAGTGAAGCATATTGATGCAAGACTGTGACTGAACTGCCAGTTTTCCGTTGAATCCACCGAAGTCAAGCAGCCAGCCTACAATTGCTGTTCCAAGTCCGCTGCCGATTTTCAGTCCCATGGATGTACATGAGAACATAGTTCCGTCGATTCGCTTTCCATACTGAAGGAATGTATGCTCGGAACATTCTGCAACTAACGCATTTAAGTTGCCCTGCCATGGAGCCATACCAATTGCACCGATTGCAGTACCAGCTAACATCAACGGTACATTGCCCATATAACCTGCAACAATGACGATTCCACGTCCTGCAGCGGCTACTAAATATCCTGAGAAGTTCAGTTTATAATACCCTTTGAATTTCGCAACCAAAGACGGAAGGAATGCAAGTCCTACAATCAGCGCCAGGTTGATTGCACCTGAGAAGGTTCCCAAAAGTTCTGCTTTTCCAAGTACATAAGTCATATAAAAAATTTCCCATGTTAATGATTGCAGAATAAGTCTGGCGAAGGATATCTACTACAAGGATTACCAGATAATATTTATTATGAATCAGCATTTTAATAGATCCGATTAAGCTGTATTTTTCTTCAGCTTTTTCTGTGTTTCCATCTCTGAGTTCTTCCTCCGGAAGTTCCTTTACAGAAAATACTGTAATCGTATTGGAAATCAGTCCGATTATAGCGTAAATGATTGCGATGGTTCTCCATCCGGCAGCTCCGCCCCCCAGTTTTTTGAACAAGATCTACTGTAATTGTCTGAATGATAAAGCTTGTTCCAAATGCAAACATGAAACGGATAGATCCCATCTGTACACGTTCTTTTCCATTCTTTGTGATTAGAGCGGTCAGTGTAGAGTAAGCAATATTGTTTGCTGTATAAAACCCTGCATTTAACAGTAAATATGTGATAAAGAACCAAATATACTGGGATGTTCTTCCAATGGTTGTCGGTACAGAAAATGCCGCAATCAGTGTGATCGCACATCCAAAATATGCACCGAGCATCCAGGGTCTTGCCTTACCCATTTTAGTATGTGTCTTATCAATCATTGAACCAAAGATAACATCTGAAATACCATCCAATACTTTTGATACAGCAATCAGTGAGCCGATGACACCTGCATTCAGCCCTACCGTATTGGTCAGATAAATCATAATGAATGATGACAGGAATGCGAATACCACATTACCGGCAATATCTCCAGAGCCATAGCCTACTTTATTATACCATTTTAAATATTTCTTTTCTTCCATCGTATTCTCTCCTTATCCCTCTAACATTTTTTCCCTGACGGATGATTCCATTGGAAGTCCCGTATCATAATCTAACTGTCTTGGTTCATACTCTTCATTCTCTCTCTGTCTTGTATAGCCTTCGTTTTCCCAGTTTGGTATGAAATCTTTTCTCCATGGACGCATGCGCCACTGATAACCTCTGTACAAATCTCTGGTACTATTCATATGTTCAATCAGCCTGTCATGCATTTCATTTCTGATTTCTGTATAAGTTTCATCATCAATCAGGTTGTTCATCTCATACGGGTCTTTTTCCAAATCATAGAATTCATCACTGTCTAACAGATGAATAACCAGTTTATACCGTTTGGACATGACTGCCCTCATAATCTGCAGACCGCCGAATCCATCGTGGTCAAGCTCATATCTGGTAAATTCTGTGTATACCACATCGTTGATTTCCTTTGATGGCTCATAGATCTGCGGCAGCATACTCTTTCCTTCCAGTAATTTCGGAATCGGAAGTCCAAAGTAATCCATGATTGTCGGTGCAATATCAATGTGGGATGCCATCGCATCTTCCACGCAGCCCTTTGCGCCGCCTTTGATAATCAGAGGGATATTTGCCACTTCCCTGTACGCGGCTGCATTTTTGGAAAATAATCTGTGCGCTCCGAGCATATCTCCATGGTCAGATGTGAAGATAACCATCGCATCCGGTGCGACTTCTTTGATTTTATCCAATACTCTTCCGATTTCATAATCTGCAAAGGAATTACATCCAAGGAATAAGGATAATCCATCGGATGGCTTATTGATTTCGTCCTCCGCTGCATGTAAGTTCTTTCCAGACCACAGTCTCTGCATGAATGGTTTCTTAGAAAGGTCATCCTGAAAATTCGGACAACTGTCGAACCTGAACCCATCATACATATGATTAAATGGTGCCGGACAAAGAGACGGACCGTGAGGTTCATCATAAGATACACTTAAGAAGAAATCTTCATCCTTATGTTCTTCCAGATATTTAATTGCACGATCCGAGCAGCGGTGTGCATAGGTAAATTCTTCCGAAAAACTTTCTTTGTAAGCCTCCTTTGGATCTCTGGATTTCACCTTATCTTCATCACTTAGTTCATTCAGGTAAGTTTTCATATCATACCAGTAATCTGAATCCCAGCCATCCGGGCAGCGTCCGTTTCCAAAGTAATCTGAGCCATCCAGATGCCATTTCCCTATATAACCGCATGCAATGCCGTTATCACTCAGTCTTTGTCCTACCGTCTTTACATTGTCCCCCATTGCAATGCTGTTTGTTACCATGCCATTCGTGTGCGGAAATGTACCAGTGAAGATTGCACTTCTTGCCGGTCCACAGACCGGCTGGCAGGTATACGCATTCTCATAACGGATTCCTTCTTCAGCCAGACGGTCCAGATTCGGGGTTTTCATCTTTGGATTGCCGTAGCATCCGACCATGTCTTTTCTGGTCGTATCTGTCATCAGAAATATCAATTGTTTTCTCATGTTACATCCTCCTTCAATCTTATGCACTATGGTTTATTCTGCTCATCTCTTCATTTTAGTATAGTGGTTTTAAATCTTTATTCCATACCTTTTTATGTGTTTTGCATGGACAGTTCTGCTTTTTCGTGTTATATTTACCTTAAAAAGAAAAAGTCTGGCTAAAGGGAAGAGGGTGTTTTTATGATTAATGTATCCGGGCACTTAAGAAATGAAAGACGTGTAACCGGGTTTGCTGATGACTCTGTTTCATTATCCGTCAACTGCTGCGGCATGCAGGTTTTTAAAACAAAAGATTATTCTCAGAACCGTTTTGCCGGCCGCGTTGATTATCAGCTTATTTATGTCTACAAAGGTGCCGGTCACTATTGGCTGAATAATGAACGAAAAGTATTAGGCGCCGGAAATATCCTTCTTTTCCGTCCGAAAGAGCCTCAGATCTATTCCTATTATGCAAATGAGCACCCTGAAATCTATTGGATTCATTTCACCGGGAATAACTGTAAAAAATATAATAGAGAAGTACAATCTACATAACTGTTATATCGGGGAGCATACTATGTTAAAGACTCTTTTTCAGGAAACGATTATTGAGCTACAATTGAAAAAACCATTTTTTGAGGATGTTGTTCTATGTAATTTTTTGCAAATACTTGCCGTCATCGCGCGTTACCATCAACAGATTCTCTCTCCGTTAGGAAATGACTTCTCTATTGACCGGCTGATCATGCAGCTTAATCAACGGTATAAAGATAACTGGAATGTTGCATCAATGGCAGAATATTGCAAGTTAAGTGTCGGGTATTTTTTCCCACATATTCAAGAAACGTATTGGGGTTGCACCGATGCGTTATCTAAATGAACTTCGGGTAGAAAAAGCAAAGGAGCTAATTGCAACAAATGCGATGAAACTGTCAGATATTGCATCCATGGTGGGTTTCTCCGATCCGCTTTATTTTAGCCGGGTATTCAAAAAGACTGCCGGAATTCCTCCTAAAGAATTCCAGCAGTCTCTGCTTACATCTAATACTCCAAAGTGGTGGCCTGATAAATAATGGATTTATTTCCCCTTAGCGGACAGGAAACCGTGATGCCCGCTGTCGGCTGTGGGGTATCATCCTCCAAGGAATGATACTGCCACTTTCATAACTCCTGCCGCCACCATAACCCAGATAGGGTTCATTTTCACTTTCTGAAGTAATACGACACAGATGGCAAATATCACTACAAGGCTCCATTTCGTTCCTGCCAATGCAATTGATGCGGAACTTCCCCAAAATGCTGTAATCAAAATGGAAATTCCGGCAGATGCAATCATCGCAACAACAGCAGGCCTCAGAGAATTCAGGACTCCCTGTAGCATATCCATCTCTCTATATTTCAGATATAACTTTGCAATCACCGTAACAATGATGCAAGATGGCAAAATGCATCCAAGAGTCGCAATCAAAGCTCCCGGAATCCCGGCAATCTTAATTCCAACGAAAGTTGCTGAATTGACTGCAATCGGACCTGGTGTCATCTGGGAAATGGTGATAAGATCTGTAAATTCAGACATGCTGAGCCAACCATGTGCTGTAACCACCTGCCCCTGAATCAAGGGCATTGCCGCATATCCACCGCCAAAACTGAATAAACCAATCTGTAAAAAACTCAAAAACAATTGCAGATAAATCATTTATTTTTCCTCCTCTTTGCAATACATGTCCGGATTACTCCGATTAGTCCGCAAACGATAACAACATAGACTACATTTACTTCAAAGATACGGGAGGCAATAAATGCACCAACCATGATCACTGTGGATATGCCATTCTTATCCTGAACGATATCGGCTCCCATTTCATAAGTCACAGATGCGATAACCGCGCCAACGCCAGCCTGCATACCTTCCAACATCTGGCTCACAAAATAATTGCTGCGGAAAGCATTGTAACAAACCGAAATCACAGATATAATCAAAAACGGTGGAATAATTGTTCCAATGATTGCCACCAGTACTCCAGGCATTCCGGCAAGCTTATACCCAACTACAATTGCGCCATTTACTGCGATTGGTCCCGGCGATGACTGCGCGATTGCAACCAAATCCAACATCTCATTCTCTTCAATCCAGTGATAATCATCCACAAATTTTTTTTCATCAATGTAACAATCACATATCCGCCGCCAAATGTAAAGGCACTTAAATATAAAGTTGATATGAATAGCTTCCATAATACGTTCTTTTTATTTTCCATGATTTTTCCTCCTTCGCATACCAGTATATCCGCTCTTGACACATATGTAAAATATTATTATTCTATGAAATAGATAACTGTTTTATTATGGATTGGAAGAAGGGATATTATGACGCTCAGATATATGAAAATATTCGTCTCTGTATATGAACACAACAGTATTACAAAGGCTGCTGATGTTCTGCATCTCGCTCAGCCGTCCGTCAGCCTTGCCATAAAAGAGATGGAGGAATATTATGGGACCCGTTTCTTTGAGCGGATTGGGCGGCACATCAGTCCGACCGGAGCGGGGAATGAACTTTACAGATATGCACTGCATATTATAGAGTTGTTTGATGAAATGGAACAGAAAATTAAAGATTGGGATCATTGCGGAACACTCCGTATCGGTGCAAGCATTACGATTGGCACTCATATTCTCCCGCTAATGCTTAAACAATATCAGGAAATTTATCCAATGCTAAAAATTACTGTTATTATCAAACAGTCTGCTGCTATTGAACAACTTGTTTTAGAGAATAAGATTGACATTGCTTTGATTGAAAACCAGCCCGAATACGCTGATATCATGGCAATTCCATTTATGACAGACCATTTATGTGCGATTGTTCCTGTTACGCATCCATTAGCTGATAAAAAATGGGTTACTTTGGAAGAAGTGTCAGCGTATCCTTTTCTCATGCGGGAAAAAGGAAGTGCGGGACGGGAAATCCTGGATGCCGGTTTTGAATTGAAAAATATAACAGTTCATCCTGTCTGGGAGAGCACAAGTACACAGGCTATTGTAAAAGCGGTGTCTGTCGGTCTTGGCGTTGCCGTACTTCCTTACCTTTTAGTAAAAAAAGATATGGAAGAGAATCATGTATGTCTGTTACCATTCAAAAAATCCGCTAAAAAGAAATCTGAATGTGATTTATTATAAGCGGAAATATTTTACAGAACAAATGAAGTCCTTTATTGACTTATGCCGAAAATATGGAAAAGATTATGAATCTGCGGAAGTATGATTGTGCTGCATAATCTTACCGGGGATACCGAGAAGGGCGCAGCATCCTTTGTTGTAAAACTGTTATATATAAACGATGTAAATGTATGGCATGACGTATAATTGATAATGATAAGTCGGGTTTTGAATAGACAGATAATTTTGCGTATGTTACAGTATATGAAAATACCGCGATTTTGGTTTCGGGATGAATACACTCAGTGAAAACTGACATGATTCTATAAAATAAGACAAAGAATAAAAGCGATAGCCGAAACTGCAGGAGGGTGATAACCATGGACATTCGTATGGTAATCATGGATGATAAGTTGCTTGTGAACAAGCTGGAGGGGACAATGAATTGAGAAAAATTAGGCATCACGCTGGTTTTTTACCATGTACAATATCCTTCAGGACACTGTCATAGAGATACGAATGCCGAGGACACAGTGAAGAGGAAAACTGTACTGGAACTGAAAAAAGAAAATGTGCTATGATTTTACATACGGAACAATCATAGATACAAGGAAAGAACGATCATAGATACCTTCGGTGGTGTGTTGCCTTTTATCCACCGGGGGTAAACAAACAGAGTAATTATAGATAAAGGAGAGGTAAAATGCCAGCAATAAGTGTTTTAATGAAACCATCTTCCAGCATGTGCAACATGTCCTGCAACTATTGTTTCTACTGTGATGAAGCACAGAAACGTACACAAGAATCTTTCGGGTACATGAGTGAGCAAACGCTGGAAAAACATAATACGGAAAACGATGCTGCGGGCAGAGGGCATGATAAGCTACATTTATCAGGGCGGTGAGCCAACCCTGCGCGGAGTTGGTTTCTTCAAAAAAGCAATTGAATTTCAGAACCAGTACAACAGGAATCATGTACAGGTACAGAATGCGCTTCAGACCAATGGTTATGCAATTACAGAAGAATGGTGCCAGTTTTTCAAAGACAATCATTTCCTGATTGGCCTGTCGGTGGACGGAACGGAAGAAATCCATAACTCTATGCGGCACACACATTCCGGGAGCGGCACTTTTGCCCGTGTCAATCAGACGGCAATGCTGATGGATGAGTATGGGGTGGATTATAATATCCTAACCGTTGTCACGCCAAAAATCGCGGAGAATATTCGGGAAATATATGGCACTTATCAAAGGCGAGGATGGTATTATCAACAATATATTGCCTGTCTGGATCCCTTTGGAGAGGAACATGGGAAAACCCCGTATTCCCTTTCACCAGAGGTATATGGACAGTTTCTGACAGATTTATTCCGGCTGTGGTACAAGGATTTGAGGCGTGGAAAGCAGCCTTTTATCCGGCAGTTTGAAAATTATGTCGGTCTTGCGGCAGGTTACATGGCGGAATCCTGTGAACAGAGAGGAGTCTGTGGAATCCAGAATGTGGTAGAGGCAGACGGAAGTGTGTATCCTTGCGATTTTTATATGATGGATGAGTACCGTCTGGGGAATTTTAACACTGACCGCTTGGACGACATTAACCAGAGAAGGAGCGAGATTCAGTTCATCGAGCAATCCTGGAAATTGGATGAAGAGTGCCGCCTCTGTAAGTATTTCCGACTCTGCCGGGGAGGCTGCCAGCGCAATCGGGATTTTCAGCCTGATACCGGACTTTATAAAAACTATTTCTGTGAAGGATACAGGATGTTTTTCGGGCAGTGCTATGAGCAGATCATGGAAATCGGGAAAAGCCTGTCCAAAAGCTGAGAAACTGTTGCCTGCCAGTCCATGGGTGATGGAAACTGAATATGCCAAAATCCCGAGACATACAAGCCAAAATTCCATTGCCGCAGGCAATCTGGAATGAATTTTGGCTACGTTACTGTGAACGGAGTGAACAGTAACCAGTAACGATGTGGGTTTACAAACCCACCAAAATGTGCTATATTCCCATCTTTGACAGTTGCTGAGATAAAAAATCGCTGTATCCCTTGTGTTTACTGGGGCACAGCGATTTTCGTCGTTGTCATGAAATATAGTAATTTATTCTTTTCTTTTGCTTTTTTTCTGGATCGTTCTCATTTTGCTTTTGGTTATGAATTGATA
>ENA-OQCV01000011-OQCV01000011.1-human-gut-metagenome-genome-assembly--contig:-NODE-11-length-52681-cov-5.086311_pt1 | contig 52681 bp, 45 predicted proteins | sample MGYA00242766_ERZ504592 | MGnify/ENA primary metagenome ERZ504592 (study PRJEB26092, sample SAMD00036315) | human gut metagenome | host: Homo sapiens | study: EMG produced TPA metagenomics assembly of...
GATGGTGTATACGAACGAATCGTAATTGTCCACCACCACAATGCGTGCCGAATCCGTCATGACGCTCCTCGTCTCGTTCTGATTATGGGATGGCACCGGCGAGCGCCGACCGCCATCCCATACGTTCCCATTATCGCCGCCAACCGGCCATGCCGCTAATCGACCGCGTAATTCGACATGCTTTGCAGGATGGGGATGTTGCTTGCCGCCCATGGGCACGCCCACTGAATCAGCGCCACGCTGACGATGAACAGCAGCAGTATCAGCAGCGCCCACCTGATTACCAGCGGACCGGGCTGGTGACGCAGCAGCCATCCGTAGATGCTCGCGTCCGGACGGCGGCGCTTGCCGGCGCGAATCTCGCGCAACACCGGGTACCGCCAGGCCACCAGGGCCGCGATGTACAGCACCAGGTACGCCACCAGCGCCCACAGCACGATGGGCTGCAGCGTGCCCAGCTTGGACACGAACGACTGGCTCGTGTTGCTGCTGGAGAATGCCACCTTCGCCGAGTTCGACGACGTGGCGAGCTCCTGCGGCACACCATCCGAGACCTTGGCCCAATAGCTCAGCTCGCCGTAGCTGATCCAACGATGCGTGGCCGTGGTGTATTTCGGCTCGCACGTGGTCAGTGTGATCATGCGCTTGCTGGGAGGCGTGTTGAGATCCTCCGGGTTAGCGGCGATGACCTCGGAGTGCTCCGGGGTGACGATCTTGTATGTCGTGTACTTGTACACGTACCAGTAGTCCTTGGTACGCACGATGATCGCGTCGCCCTCCTGCAGCAGGTCGACGTCTCCCAGCGGTCGACCGTAGCCGTTGCGGTGGCCGGCGACCGCGAAATTGCCGACTGAACCGGGCATCTGCGTGGACGGATAATGTCCCAGACCATGCAGCGACAATTCGGCCTCGTCCGTGCCTTCGACCACGTTACGCACCCACCCCTGGCCGAACCGGGGCACGTACACCTGCGCGATGAGCTCGCCATCGCTTGCGCTCGTCGGCTGGACCGGCACGTCGCCGCTTTGCGCCTTGGCGACCTTCGAGCTGTCGCCGCCGGCCGGATCGGACCATGACGCCGACTGGCGGGTCTCGACCTGCGTGTGCTCGGACTGGACGCCGGTCCACCACATCTGCCATACCACGTACAGCGCGCAGACGGCCGCCAGCGTCATCAGCACCTCGCCGAGGATCCCCAGTACCGACCACAGAACGCTGCGCTTGGCCGCCGGCTGCGCGAGGCCGCGCCGGGCGTTCGGATCGGGCATCGGCACCGGAGGCAGCGCCATGGTCACTTCCCCGGCGTACTCCGGTTCAGCAGGGGCAGGCGCCTCGAAATCCTGAAAATCGCCTTGAATCTGTTGAGAGTTGCGCGAATGCTTCATTCCTCGCTCCCGTCCTTGACCACGGACGCATACCGCAACGGCTGCAGCGTCGCCGCAGACTGCCCGAACACGAGATCGTCCTTTTTTTGCCACTTCCAGCCCAATCCGAATGCGCTGACATACTCTTTATACAACTTGACCGCGTTCGAGTCGTCCAAAGCCCGAATCATGGCATCTGTGGGGCCGATCGCCGACACGGTGAACGGCGGCGAGTATTTCTTGCCCTGCAATAGAAGCACATTTCCTTGGCAGATCACTGCGGAATTGAACAACACGCGCTGGTCCATGATCATCATCGACTCCGCGCCGCCCGCCCACAGGGCGTTGACAACAGCCTCCACGTCCTCCTGATGCACGACGTAATCGTTGATGTTCGCGGCCGAGCCCGAGCTGTCCACCATGTTCTCCCACAACGGGGAGTCGTTCAGGGTCACGGTGATGCCGGGACCGTGCACCGCCGGCAGTATGGTGCCGGAGCCCGCGTCCTCGGTGTCGCTGGGCTTGGGGTCGCTCGTGCCCGAGGGCTGCTCGGAGGAGCCACTGTTGTTGGCGAAATCCTTCAGCGTGTTGATCTGCGCGCTCAGGTCGGTGATGTCCTTCTGCAGCTGGTCGACATGCTCCACGCGCTGCTCCACCAGGTCCGCCGTGTCGGAAGTGACCGTTGCCGTGCGGTTCACGCGCACGTTCGTCACCAGCAGATACCCGGAAAAAGCCACGATCAGGCACACCGCGAAGCCGCCGAGCCACGTGCGCCGGGCGGCGTGCCTGCTGGTGTGTCTGGCCATGATTCCTCCCAGTGTGTTCAACTTTCGAGTGTAACCGCTATTATGATTTTTTAGCCTATTGAATGGAGACTACGCTTATGGCTGACACAGAGCTGCACGAAACCGACTCGGAAGACCAGAAGGACTGGCAGGCCGAGACCGACGCCGACGTCAAGGACACGGACACCAACGAGACCGACGCCAACGAGACCGACGAGGCCGATGACGATTACGGCGTCTCCATGGACAAGGTGCAGGCGGTGCTCAACGCCACCGCCGACAAGTCAGAGATGACCCCGCAGATGCAGCGCATGATGTCGCGGCAGGCGGAGAACACGCGCCGCGTCGAGGAGACCATCAAGGGCACCAAGTCGAACCCGCGCTGGTTCGTCCCGCTGTTCTGCGCGCTGATGATCATCGGCCTGATCTGGGCCGTGGTCTACTACCTGTCGCCGAATGGCACGTGGCCGATCCCGGGTATCGGTGCTTGGAACCTGGCAATCGCCTTCGCGATCATTATGGTCGGATTCATCATGACGATGTGGTGGCGCTGAGCGGCGAGATCCCCTCGCGGCAGCCAGCTCCATATCGACGGTAAGCGACGTTACGGTTTGGCGGTGGCGCGGCATGGTGTTGCGCCACCGCCAAACTGTGTTGTTGTCATACCCTTTTCGCGGTTTCACTGCTTCACGGTGCGGACGATGACATGACGGCCATCGACGGACGTCGTGCCGAACAGATACACATCGCCGCCGTCTGCCAGCTTGAGTTTCCTGCGCAGCTGGACAGCGGTCAACGGGAAGTTGCGCACTGCGATATTCGCCCTGTCGACGCCCGCTAGAGCCCGTTTCAGCTCTTTCTTGCCCATACCCGCGATGGTTTCAATGACAAATCCCCGGCCGGGAAACTGCGGCGCCGGCGTGCCCGATATCAGCAGGTGGCTGTTCGGGCCGATCTGGCGCATACCATAATGGTCCTCCAGCAGCGCGAAACAGCCGCCCTTCATCAGCGAAGTGTTCGGCTCGTACAGATACCTGGGCTGTTCCGGAGCGGCGCGTGGCGGCTCTGCAGACCCGCCCTGACTGCCTTTTTCTCCTGCGGAGGCGAGGACCACGCCGTCAGAATCCGCGCCGGTCTTCATGTCATGGACGTATCCGAATACATCGCCATCGTTGACGCAGATCACGCGTACGGCGTCGTGCGAACCGCGGTCGAGCACCAGCAGCAGTTCCTTGCATTCGTTGCCTGTGGAGACGATATGCACTTCGCCGACCGAACCGTTGAAGTCCGCAACCGTCTTTCGCCAATCCAGCATCGGAGACAGCTTGACCATGACGTGCGGCGAGACGGCCAGCAGACGGTCTTTCAGCGCGAGTACGTCCGGCGTGCAGTCGGCGATGGCATAGGTTCGGCCGCCATGCGCGTCACGTCGCGCGGGGTCGAGGTAGATCAGCGCGATGGGAACGGCTGCAGCTGAATCGACTGCGGCCGAGTCTGCGGAGGCGGCGCGGGCGTCAACGACACCGCGCAGCCAATCCTCCGCATCGCCGTTGATCACATCCATGTGCGGGAGCCCCAGCGCCCGGAAATTATGAGCCGCGAGCTCGCACAGGTGAGGCTGGCGCTCCACATAGACCGCCCGGCTGAATCCACGCGCGATATACGAGCAATCGACGCCGAATCCACCGGTCAGATCGACCATCGCACCGCCGGCGCCCGCTACGCGCCTTGCGATGCCGGCCTTGTACTGCGCGGCGAACTGGGAAGAGCACTGTTCCATGGAGATGTGCGGCGGATAGACGATGCCGTCGGTCTCGGCCCATTGCGGCAGCTTGCGGCACGCAGTCTGCCAGCCGGCGATCTGGTCGAGCGCGAATGGCAGGTCAAGCCCGTCCACGCGTTTGGCGCTGAGCGCCAGGTCGCGCACATCCTGATTGCGGTGCGCCGCAATGAACCGACTGGTCTGAGACGAAATATCCATAGTGTCATGGTATCCCGGCAGCGTCATCGCGCCCTGGCTTCGAGACCCGTAACGGATGCTCCGCAAATCAAGTTGTGCACTGTCTATCCACCGGTTTTCCCCATGTTATCCACATTATTCACATACTTATACACAATTGTGGATAACTCTTATTCGCATTGTGCACATTGTCCACAATGTGTCAAAACCCAGTATTTCCAACATTGTTAGAGCTCACACGGACTTATTCACCATAGTTATCCACGAGTTATACCCAACTTATACCCAAGTTGTCCACAAAGTTCTCCACATCATGTGGAAAACTACACGCATGTAATTCACATTGGTGCGACGCCTCCACCCCGAGCCATTCTCCAGTGCCCCGCCCACCCCACAAAAAGTCCCATCACAAGCTCGGGGGCGGTGACGTTTTGTTGGACTTCGTTGTCTGTATGGTTGTCTGGCAGGTTATCACATGTGTTTAGCCGACGAGCCCCAGCTTGATGCGCCTGTCCATGATGCTCATCCCGTACTCGGTCTTGATGCGTTCGTCGCGGTACCATGTCATGTACTCGTCGAGCATCGTCGGCGAACCCGTCGACCGTGACGCCCGTGAAGTCGCGCTTGTGGAAGAACTCCTGCTTGAGACGGCCGAAGAACCCCTCCGCGGCCGCGTTGTCCGGGCTGCAGCCCTTCGCGCTCATCGAGCGGATCAGCCCGTGGCCCTTGCAGATGCGTATCCATTCCGGCCACTGGTAGTGGCAGCCGCGGTCCGAGTGGATGACGGGCGCCTCGCCGATCTCACCCCTGTACGAGGAGTAGCGCCTCACGCTCCTGGACACGGGCACGAGCCCGTGCCGGGTCATCAGGCGCATGACCCGTTTGGCGGACACGACGACGCCCGCGCCCCTCAATTCCAGGTGGACGCGCCTGTACCCGTAACGGCGCCTGCTGTTCTCGAACACGTCGCGCCAGGTGGGACTTTCACCGGGTAAGAGGCCAATCACATGATGTACGGCAGAGCCGGTTTGCTCAGATTACAGACCAGCACGCCTGCGACGATCAGCGCCAACACCACCGCCCCGTACACCATCGTCCGGAACGTCAGGCTCTTGCCACGCAACGCGTGCACGCCGGAAATCAGCAGCCACGTGAACACGCCGCCGACGATGAACCCGCCTACATGAGCCTGCCATGCGATGCCGCCCACCAGGAACGGCATCAGGAAGTTGACCGCCATCCAGACCAGCATCGAACGGATATCCTCTCCGATGCGCCGATACACAACCAGCATCGCCGCGAACAGGCCGAACAACGCGCCGGACGCGCCATAGGCGCCACCAAGCCACCCGGTGCCACCCGGCCACAGCGCGGCCCAGGACATCAGCCCAAGACCGCCGCCCAAACGGAAAGCACGTACAGCGCGAGAAACGGCCAATGCCCCATCATCTTCTCCAGCACCGGCCCCACGCTCCACAACGTCAGCATGTTGAACAGGATATGCAGCACCGACTTCGGCGAATGCAGAAACATCGACGTGAGGAACATCCACGGTTGTGTGACCGCCGTCAGCGGGTCGAACCTGCCGTAATAGATCATGGTTGCGAGTCCAAGAGGCCAGAACAGGCTGAACACCATCTCGACAACCCACACGGCGACGCACGCGATGATGATCGCGCTGGTGAACACAGGGCCGTTCGACCGCCACTGATATTGAATCGCACGCTTGGAGAACAGGTTGTGCGCCGACGGCGCACCGGGGAACAAACTGAATCGGCCATTACTCATGTCATCTACTGTAGCGGAATCGCATCTCCTCGCCGGACGGTGAAACAACACGCTCCCGGCTCGTCGTGCGCACCGCCGGCAAAGCAAAAGCATTCCCGCACGCAATCGCCACATTTTTGGAATTAAGATAGAACCCAGAGTTGGTTTTGAACGGGCAAGCCAACCAGGATTGGGAAAGGAGCCGTCATGGAGAACAAGTCTTCAAACGGTTGGAAGTTCTTTGCGTTGTTCTTTGGTGCGCTGCTGGCCGCCGTGGTTGGTCTGTACATCTACAAGCAGCAGAACCCGGATTATGATCCGTGGGAGGAGCCTTGGGAGAACAGCTCGTCCCCGGTCGACCTTGGCCTGACCAAGGACGCCGACAAGGGCGACGCCGATGAGGCCGAAGCAGCCCCGGAAGCCGCCTGAGTTCATTTAACGGTCAATCGTTGTAGGCACACATGTGTCCGCGAAAAGAGCCTGTCTGCATTTCGCAGACAGGCTCTTTTCGCATGTCGTGCCGCATTGGGGCTCAGGCGTATCCGCTGGTGCAAGCGTCCGCCACAGATAACGCGGCCACGGTCAGCATCGGCCAGCCCTCCCCGACCAATGGAGGGAGGGCCACCGCCAGCGGGGGCGAATCACGTTACACACCGTCAGTCGGCAAGCGGGCGCAGCCCGTTGGACTGATTACGTGTGCGTCCTCTAGGCGCGCCGAAGGAAACGGTACAAAGGTACCGCGACTGAGGAGCAACGACGAGGACGCTCCGTAATCAGGCCAACGGGGAGGTGTGCCAGATGTTGTCGAGATAATCCTGGATCGACCTGTCGGAGCTGAAGTAGCCCGAGTTCGCGACGTTGAGGACGGCCTTGCGGTTCCACTCGAGGGGGTCGCGGTAGAGGGCTTCGATCTCACTTTGGATGCTGGAGTAGGCGGTGAAGTCCGCGAGGGTCATGAACCAGTCCTTGGTGAGCCAGTCGGCGACGAGGGGGGCGTAGGTGTTGCGGTCACCGTTGGAGAAGGTGCCGTCGGAGACCATGTCGATGGCGGCCTTCAGACGGGGGTCGGCCTCGTAGTACTTGGCCGGCGAGTAGCCATCTTCGTAGAGCTTGTCGACCTCGTCGACGGTCATGCCGAAGAGGAAGAAGTTCTCGGCGCCGACACGCTCACGGATTTCGACGTCGCACCGTCCAACGTGCCGACGGTGAGGGCGCCGTTGAGGGCGAACTTCATGTTGCCGGTGCCGGACGCCTCCTTGCCGGCCTGGGAGATTTGCTCGTCGAGGTCGGTGGCGGGGATGAGGTGCTGGGCGAGGCGGACGTTGTAGTTCCAGGGGAAGAAGACGTGCAGCTTGCCCTTGACGTCGGGGTCGTTGTTGACGACGCGGGCGACGTTGTTGATGAGCTGGATGGTCATCTTGGCGAGGTAGTAGCCCGGGGCGGACTTGGCGCCGAAGATGACGGTGCGGGGAAGCGCGTCGTCGGCGGAGACGCGGCCGGACTTGATGTCGGCGTACTTGGCGATCAGCGCGAGGATCTTGAGGGACTGGCGCTTGTACTCGTGCAGGCGCTTGACCATGGTGTTGAACATGGTGTCGGGGTCGAGGTCGAAGCCGTATTCGCGCTTGGCGTAGGCGGTGAAGTCCTCTTTGTTGGCCTGCTTGACGGCAGCGAACTTCTTGACGAATTCGTCGTCCTTGGCGAGGGGTTCGAGGCCCTTGAGCAGTTCGAGGTCGCTCAGCCACTTGTCGGTGCCGAGGCCTTCGGTGATGAGGGCGGACAGGCGCGGGTTGGCGAGGCGAATGAAGCGACGGGGGGTGACGCCGTTGGTGACGTTGGTGAACTTGTCGCCGTAGAGGTCGGAGAAGTCACGAAGGGTGACGTCCTTGAGCAGTTCGGAGTGCAGTTCGGCGACGCCGTTGACGTGGGAGCCACCGGCGGTGGCGAGGTATGCCATGCGGACCTTGGGGTTCTCCTCGTCGGTGACGATGCGCATGCGCTCGATCTTGGCCTTGTCACGGGTCTTGGTCTTGAGTTCGGCGAGGAAGTGCTCGTTGATCTCGTTGATGATTTCCATGTGGCGGGGCAGCAGTTCGGAGATCAGCTTGGCCGGCCAGACTTCCAGCGCCTCGGGCAGCAGGGTGTGGCAGGTGTAGTTGAAGGTCTTGGTGGTGATGGACCAGGCGGTGTCCCAGTCGTAGCCGTACTCGTCGATGAGGATGCGCATGAGCTCGGGGATGCCGATGACGGGGTGGGTGTCGTTGAGCTGGAAGGTGATCTTGCTCGGGAAGGTGGTCAGGTCGGGCTTGCTCTGGCCGGGGTTAGAACACGCGGATGGCGTCGTGCAGGGACGCGGCCACGAAGAAGTACTGCTGTTCGAGACGCAGCGCCTTGCCCTGCGGGGTGGAATCCTCCGGGTAGAGAATCTTGGAGATGTTCTCGGCCTTGACCTGCGGCTTGACGGCGTCGAGGTATTCGGACTTGTTGAAGGTGAGCAGGTCGAATTCGTCGTAGCTCTTGGCGCTCCACAGGCGCAGCGTGTTGACGCGGCCGGATGCGTAGCCGGGGACCATGTAGTCGACGGGCACGGCGCGCACGGACCAGGCCGGCTTCCAGACCTTCTTGCCGTTCTCTTCGACGACTTCGCCGCCGAAGGAGACCTTCTGGGAACGGTTGTAGTCGATGTGGCCCCAGGGCTCTTCGTTGGTCAGCCAGTAGTCAGGCTTCTCGATCTGCTTGCCGTCCTTGTCGAAGGCCTGCTCGAAGATGCCGTACTTGTACTGGATGCCGTAGCCGAACGCGGGTACGCCGAGGGATGCGAGCGAGTCGATGAAGCAGGCGGCGAGACGGCCGAGGCCGCCGTTGCCGAGGCCCGGCTCGTGTTCGACGTCGATGACGTCCTGCGGCTCGAAGCCCAGGTCCTTGACGGCTTCGTTGAACTGGTCGATCATGCCGGCGTTGAGCAGTGCGTTACGCAGCTGCTTGCCCATGAGGAACTCGGCGGACAGGTATCCGACGGCCTTGGTGTTGCCATTGACCATGTCCTGCTGGGTCTTGAACCATGCGTCCTGCAGGTAGTGGCGGACCACCAGCGAGGAGGCGACGTACACGTCGGCGGGGGTGGCCTGCTCGACGGTGACGCCTTGGCTGTACTTCAGCTGTTCGCGGATGCCGTCCGCGAACTCGGCGGTCGTGACAGGCGACTTGGGTGCAGTGATTTCAGTCATGTCTGACTCTCTTTCCGGATTATGCTTCCTGTGTTATTATGCGACGGCTTAGTGACCACGCCAATAAGTTCCGGTGAACGCTGCGTAACGTTATGCAATCGTTTGCAGAAACATGAAATATCATACAGGATTTGCCATAAATACGCCAAATCGGCTATATATCAACCACATTTTGAGACGACAGAAAACGTTGCCACGTTGGAAAACAACGTATTGCAACACCTGATGCAAGCCCGATGAAACACTTTTGCAAAGATGCAAAGCATCCGAAACCGCACCGAGAACCGCCGGCCGATGCGAAAAGGCAATCGTCACCCCTAGAGGCACAATGGAGTCATGGCCGCAATTCGAGAACGAGACATACCCGCGGGCGAGCGCGCGTGGCAGCAGTGGAACGACGCAGCGCAGCGACTGCGCGAGGACGGGGCGGACTCGGAGTCCCTGATGCCGGCGCTGCCCCGACCGACATGGGCGATGGCGGTGCGATACACCTTATATCTGCTGGAGCGCAAGGCGCCCGGCCCCGGCGTGGAAGTGCGAGTCGCACCATGGGGAGCCGTGAAGATCCTGGATGGCCCGGCGTCCGACCCGCACAATCTCACACCGCCCGATGTCATCGAGCTCGACCCCGAGGTGTGGCTCCGTCTCGCCGCCGGCATCACCACATGGTCCCAAGAGAAGGACGCGGGGCGCATCACCGCCGTCGGCGAGCGCGACGACCTGAGCGACCTGCTGCCGCTCTGACCGGCCGCGGGCGCCCGTACTTACCGGCCTTCCGGCATGGGCGGCACTGTCGGGCTGCCGCCCATGCCGACGCACGACAATGCATCTGCCACCCGCGGCGCCTACTCCTTGACGTAATACTGCGCCTGCGCATGCCACAACTCGTAGTACTTGCCGTTTTCGTCGGCCACGAGCTGGTCGTGTGTGCCATACTGGACGATCGCGCCATGGTCGAACACGGCGATGTCGTCGCAGAACTTGCACGACGACAACCGGTGGCTGATATACACGGCCGTCTTGTCGCCGGCGATGTCGATCTTCTGAGCCTCGCCGCCCGAGACTTCCACGCCGTTCTTGTCGAGCTCCTTGTACAGGGGCGTGTCAAGTCCGTCCGGCAGCGTCTTCAACCGGTCGCCGAAGTCGGCCTTACTCAGGCAGTCCATCACGCGCTCACTGCCGTAGTGCGCCGCTGGAGGCGCCAGGATTTCGGCTGCTGGCGGGTCAAACTGGTCGCCGACATGCCGCGGGTGGATTGCCCGAAGTGCGGGGTCGTGGTCGCCCGGGTGCCGTGGGCCGAGCCGGGCAGCCGGTTCACGCGCGACTTCGAGTCGGAGTGCGCGTGGCCGGTGAGCGTCGCGAACCAGAAGACGGTCGGCGGTTTCCCGCATATCGTATGGAGGACCGCGGGAGACATCGCCCGCCGGGTCGCCGAACGGCTCGGAACGGCGATGCCCTCGCCGTTCGACGGCCTCGCCGCGATCGGCGTGGCTACAATGTATTAGACAGTCCGATGAGGGACGAATGACATGAGATTGGAGGCCGACGATGGCCGGCCCGAAACATCCCCCGCCACTACGACGAGGCGTTCAAACGGCAGATCGCGCAGTTGTGCGAGAACGGCAAGCCATCCCGGGAGATCAGGGCCGAGTACGACATCGCGCGATCGACCCCGCGGTGCCGGTATTCGCACGAAGGCAGGCGTGATACGGGCCAACACCGCCCGCTACCCGATATCAGCGCGATGCAGGGTGCCGGGCGTTCCCCGCTCCACCTACTACTGGATGACCGGGCATCCCGGGACGGAGCGTGCGGATTGTGCTTCTGCAAGTTGGTGTCCACAGTATGGGCACTTCTTTTCAGCAGCGTAGGCGGCTGGTTTCCAACAGAAACCGCGCCGTCGGAACCCGCCGCCCTTTTCTTCCTGGCTATCTGGTCATGAGGGCGTGCTCGCTACGGTAGGAGCCTCCCTCGAAATCCGGTGAGCCTTCCGTGGCGCACGGTGCGGTCGATCGGCATGTAGCCGAACTCGTCGATGACCGGGAGCCTCGCCCTGGCGATCTGCCGGAGCTCCGCGTCGAGCCGCCCCCGTTTCGCGCGGCGCAGCCGCATGAGCAGCCCGGTCGCGGTGAAGAACCCGACCGGTATCGCGCGCATGCACGCGAGCCTGCCCAACGCGACCGCGAGATGCGTCTTGCCGGTGTCGACGGGCCCGTAGAGTACGAGATTGAATTGACACGCCATTCTGGACTACTTCAATTTGGCAAAACACACATCAGCACGGTGTACACCACCCAGGTCAGGGAACACGGCATGCTTCCCTCGACCGGCACGGTCGGCGACTCGTACGACAACGCCATGGCCGAAAGCGTCAACGACACATACAAGACCGAGCTGGTGTGGCGGCGCAAGCCATTCGCCGACCTGGCCGAGCCAGAATTGGCGACGTTCCGGTGGGTCTCGTGGTGGAACTCGAAGCGTCTCCACCAGTCGCTGGGCTGCAGGACACCGGAACAGATCGAAACCGAGTATCATGCAAACCAAGCGGCACAAGCCGTCTCACAATAAAAGGGGAACAGAAATCAGGCCACTTCAGGCAGCCTCATCGCGCTCGTCATGCTCCGCTGCGACGGACTCGACATACACCTACCACAACCAAGAACCTAACCCACGAAAACAGCAGAAGCCCCTTCAACTCTTCAATTCCACCACAAAGGTCACATCACGGCATACGCACGCCGACGCGCGTATGCGTGCACGACTCCAGCAACGAGCCGTACCCGCCGTTAGATGGCAGGCTTCAGTATCGTGACGCCATGCATTAGCGTCACCATGCAACGATAGGAACGCACTATTCAATAGTGCATCATGAAAGCGTGACGTTGCCCTTGCGCAGGTGCCGTAAGACTCCGCGGACAAAGCAATGAGGCTTCCCCCGTGAGAAGGGAAGCCTCATATTCCATTCATTCTATTCAGCGATGATGACGCCGAATCACCGATCATCCTTTGGGAACAGCGCGTCGAAGGCATGTTCCATCACGGACTTACGGCGGATCACACCGACGAGTCTGCCATCACCATCCACCACCGGCAGTTTCTTGAACTGCTTCTTGGCGAGGATTCGGGCCACCTCTCCAACATGCTGGTCGGGCGTGGCGGCAACGACCTTACGCGTGGCGATGTCCATCACCTTCTTGCCGGAGAGCGCCTGCACCTTGGAGGCCACGGTTTCGTCGTCGAACACCACCATCGTCGAACCGGTGCCGGTGGAAACCGTACGGGATTCATAGGTGGCAATCGATTTCATGACATCGCCGTCGCTGACGAAGCCGACGAGCCTGCCATCGCCGTTCACCACGGGAAGGCTGGAAACGTTGAGGCGGATGAACTCGCGCACCACATGCGTGATGTCATCGCTGTCCAAGCAGCTGTAGGGCTGATCGTCCATGATCCCGCCGATGGACTGTTCCTGGGCCTGCTTGAACAGGGAGGAGGCGGGGGCCACGTATGCGCCGGCGTAGTGATGCTCGGCGGGCTGGCCTTCAGTGGTTTCGGCCGCGACTTCGGCGGAGGCTTGCGCCTCGTAGGCCTTGGCGTTGCGTGCGGCCTTCTCCTTGGCACGGCTGGTGACGGTGAAGATGCAGATGATCAGGGCGACCAGCGAGATGGCGGCGCACAGCAGGTAGGAGAACGCAATGCCGCTGGCCGTGGCGGACTTCACACCCCGGGACATGTGCGAGGCGGTCACGGATGTTTCTGCGGTGACCAGAAGCGAGGTCGCAATGGCTGCCGCGATCTGGCGGCCGGTGTTGGCGATAGCGTTGCCATGGGCGATCATGTCGTTCGGCAAAGCGTTGACGCCCCAAGTGTTGATCGGCATGTTGGCGATAGCCTGACCAGATGCCTGCAATGCGCAGAACACGGCGACAAACAGCACTGATGTCTTGGTGTTGATGGTGCCGAGAAGACCAAGAGAGATGGTCATGAGCGCAAGGCCGCCGATGCCCACGCCGCGCGGGCCGAATTTGTCGAATGCGGCACCGGCGACCGGACTCAGGATGACGCCGACCGCCGCGGCGGGCAGCATGACCATGCCGGTGACGGTGGCGGATTGGCCGAGCACATTCTGGATGAAGATAGGCAACGTCACGTTGGTTGCGGCGACTGCGGCGTTGATCAGAGTGACCAGAATCGCGGAGTTGCGGAAGTTGCGGGTGGCAAGGGTGTCAACGCGCAACAATGGCTCATCGAGCTTGACTTGCTTGTATACGAATGCGACGAAGGCCACAAGACCAACGACGATTGAGGTAATGACGACCGGACTGGCCCATCCCATCGTGGAAGCGGACGAGAAGCCATAGAGCAGGCCACCGAACGCGATGGTCGAAAGGATCACGGACAGGACATTGAGCTTTGGATTCTTCAACTCGCTGACGTTCTTGAGCATCATCGTGCCTCCGACAAGGATGACCAGTGCCACGACTGCAATGCCAATGAACATCAGGCGCCATCCGAAACTGTCAATCACCAGACCACCGACAACCGGGCCGATAGCCGGGCCGGCGGCCATGACGATACCGGCCATGCCCATGGCGGTGCCGCGCTTATCCGGCGGATAGACGAGCATCGGCACTACGGCGACCAATGGCAACAGCACGCCGGAGCCGGCGGATTGCAATACGCGTCCGATGAGCAACAGCACGAAATTCGGCGCAACGGCACACAGCAGTGTGCCGACCATGAAAGTGGCAAGGGCTCCGGCGAAGAGCTTTCGGGTGGAGAATTTATCAATCAGATAGCCTGAAATCGGCACCATGATGCCCGAGACCAGCATGTAGACGCTGGTCACCCACTGCACGGTGCCGGTGGTGATATTGAAATCACGCATCAGTGCCGGCAAGGCCGGTGACATGACGGTCTGGTTGAGCAGCGCGATGAACGAGCCGACGACGATCACGCCCACGACGATGAATCGGGCGTGCGAATCAATAGGCTTTACGGAACTGGCGGCGGACCCGGATTCCGCGGTTTTCTGTGAGGTCACAGCATTTCCTTCTGTTGGTAACGGCATGTGTGGGCGATCCGGCCCCATACTTGTGTCAAGACGCGGGGACACCGATGAGTCCGGGGTAAAGGAAAAGCCGCCATCCGTTCCGCATTCATATACGGCAAACGATTCGCGGCTTTGCGTAAGTTGATGGCTATGGTGAGCGATTCATGCGACGTCGACTGCGGATGGGCCATCGGTACATCCCGGCATAAGACGTGCCCCCGCTACACCAGCATCGAGAATAGGGCCATTTGTGGATTGGCAAACAGAACATTGCCGACGAACGACCCACGGCAGGCGTGTGCGATGAACATCGCGTAGCGATACAGGTTCATGGCATCTCCTTGATGGGTCTTCGTACGGCAGACATCGAGAAGCCTATCATCATTCAGATCGACGGTGAAACCCACGCATGCCCGACAATACACAAAATCTTTACAAAAGGATTGGGCTTACCGCATACGATCCGCCTGGGTAGCGGTCCGAGGATGAATCAGGGGCGAGCCAAGGGTTGCGTCTCGTGTTTCCGTCATGATGTCTGGCAAAAAAGTGAAGCCGGACATGCGAGGCATCAACCGGAATCGGAAAGGGGCAAATCATGCGAGTTCTCGGCAATATCCCGTGGATCATTCTTGGCGGGTTGGCCATCGCAATCGGATGGGCATTGGTGGGACTGATTCTATGCATCTCCATTATCGGTATTCCGTTCGGATTGCAATCGTTCAAGATGGCCAAGCTTGCGCTCCGGCCATTCGGAGCGGAAATCGCCGACCTGTAGATTCCAAATACTACAAAGCCGCCAAAGCAACCCTTGACGAGGCGGTCACCGGCGTCAACAATTGGATTGACCAGCAAGCCGCCAAGGCCGAATAATAAAACACACATTATGCTGCTGCAGCAGCCAGTCCTTGCAGAACAATGTCATGACAAAGGCCCGAGAAGACGACTTCTCAGGCCTTATCCGTGCCGCTCCTCAGTCGCTTGTAGCGACAGCTCCCCTCAAAGAGGGGAGCCAGAGAAACACTTACTTCGAGATGTTGAACTTGAACTCGGCGTCTTACCGGTCTTCTTCGTCCTGCCTTGCCGCGGATATTCAATCGCATCGCAGGGGTGCATAGCCATAAAGCGATTCCACAAACTGGCTTATAGATGGCAGATTCGGAAGGCTGACCGGAGGCATCTCGCCTATATATGGCAGTTCATTCCAGAAAGACCGCAGTTAAAGGGTACACAATTACCCCCTAACCGGTCTGTCACAAAAACGAGCTGCCACATATAAGCGAAATACGTCCGGACGAACGCCAGAATCTGCCATATATAAGACCACCTGTCAGAAATCTAATTCAAGCCGATCAGCAAACCACCATTACACTACCCTTGATCTGGTGTACATACAACACCTTAGTTATCCTTGATTTGGTGTATAAATAGTACTTCGCCTACCCTTGATTTGGTGTATAATTAAGCATGTTATTACCCTTGATTTGGTGTATCTACGGCGGTGAGACATGGAAACTTTCGAACGAAAAGCGTACGAAAAAGCTGGCTTCCTGGAAGGATTCTTCCCAAGGAAGCACAGCCCTGCTCATCGAGGGCGCACGGCGCGTCGGGAAAAGCACCATCGCGGAGGAATTCGGACGACGGAACTATGCGTCGTATATGCTCGTCGACTTCTCGAAAGCCCCCGATGACGTGCTGGGCTACTTCGTCGACCTGCGCAACGACCTCGACGCGTTCTTCATGTACCTGTCATCCTTCTACGGAGTGGAACTGCACAGGAGGGATAGCCTCATCATTTTCGACGAGGTGCAGCTGTACCCGAAGGCCCGCGAGGCCATCAAGCAGCTGGTGGCTGACGGGCGTTACGACTACATCGAGACAGGCTCGCTCGTCTCCATCCGCGAGAACGTCAAGGACATCCTCATTCCATCAGAGGAGGAGTCGATCCGCCTGAATCCCATGGATTTCGATGAATTCCTCTGGGCTTTGGGAGAAAAGCCACTGTCCACGCTCATCGCGGACTCGTTCAAGAAGCGCAGGCCGCTCCCCGATTCGCTGCACAGGAAAGCCATGCGGCTATTCCGTGAATACATGCTGGTCGGAGGCATGCCCCAGGCTGTGTCGAAGTACGTCGAGACCCATGATTTCAGCAAAGTCGACAACGTCAAACGGAACATCCTCCGACTGTACAGGCAGGACATCTCCAAGCATGGCGGCAGCGACCGGATACGCATCACGCGCATCTTCGACAACCTGGTGGGTCAGCTTTCCAAGAAGGAGAAGAAGTTCAACATCACATCGCTGGGAGAGAAAGCGAAAACCCGCGATTACGAGGACGCCTTCTTCTGGCTTTCCGATGCGTTCATTACCAACGACTGTTTCAATTCCACCGATCCGAGCGTGGGCTTGAGCATTAGCGAGGACCATTCGACGATCAAATGCTACGCCGCCGATACAGGGCTTCTCACTACGCTCGCCCTGGCCGACTCGGAACAGACCGGAAGCAACCTGTACCGGGACATCCTCCTAGAACGCATCGAGATCAACGAGGGCATGCTCGCGGAGAACGTCGTTGCACAGCTTCTCCGGGCCAACGGGCACCGGCTGTTCTTCTATTCGCGCAGCGATCGCGACGACCCGTCGAACCGCATGGAGATCGACTTCCTCATCGTCGAACCGTACGAGAACGCGGCAATGAAGTACAGGGTCAGCCCCATCGAGGTCAAGTCATCGAAACGCTACCGCACGGTCTCGTTAGACAAATTCAAGGCAAAATTCGATAAGAAGGTCGGCACCAGATACGTGCTGCATCCGAAACCGCTGGTTGTGGAAAATGACGTGGTCAAACTGCCGATCTACATGGCGGGACTGCTGTAGAAGGCTTCATGCAGACAGCGCTTTTTGGTGCACTACCAGCGAATGACGCCCAACCCCGTTGTCTATTTGTAAGCGCAACGCCTTCGTCAGAGTTGTAAGTCTGGCAGTTCGTCGGCAAACGCCTCGGCGGGTGTGCGGTGGCCGAGCGCTCGCATGGGCCGGTTGTCGGTCTCGTCGACGATCTCCTGGAGCTCCCTCGCCATGCCCGGTTCGATGATCGTGCGTTTGGGCAGGTAACGGCGGATCATGCCGTTGCGGTTCTCGTTGCCGCCCCGCTGCCAGCTGGAATAGGGGTCGGCGAAGTACGTGGCCATGCCCGGCTCGTCGCGCAGCCGCGCGTGGCGGGCGAACCCGGTGCCGTTGTCGTGCGTGACGCTGAGCCCGGCGGCCGCCGGCAGCGGGGCGAACATCGCCAGCCGCGCCCCGACGCTCCGCTCGGCGGTCTTGTCGGGGATAACACGGGCCATGAGGAAGCGGGTCCTCCTTTCGACCTCGGTGTGCAGGTCGCATCCCATGCCGATGACGCTGTCGGCCTCCCAATGGCCGAACCCGCTGCGGTCGTCCGCCTCCGGCGGACGCTCGGCGATGGAGACCCTTCCGGGGATAGGGAACCTCGACACCCGACGGCCCGCATGCTTGCGCCGCCGCCGGTGGCCGCGCGGCAGGCATCGGGCCCGGCGTTCGCGGCGCGGCTTGCTGGAATGGATCCATCGGTAGACGGTCTCCGGGCACACGCGCATGGCATCGTCGCCGGGGAACAGGACGCGCAGCCTGCCGCTGACGGGCGGCGGCGACCAGCCGCAGCCCAGCTTCTCCGCCACCCACGCCCACAGCCGGTCATGCGACAGGCGATGCGGCTTGCGCGCTTTGGCGCGCCTCCGGGCGGCCTTGCGCTGGGCCGGCCCGGCGATGTAATAGCGGCTCGTCCAAGGCCCGGTCTTGAGCCGCCTGGGCCGATAGGGACGGTAGGATTCGCTCTCGTTGGACGGGAACCACGTGTTGCGTTTGATCTCACGGCTGACGGTGGACGGGCTGCGCCCGATCATCGCGCCGATCGCCCGTATGCCGGTCCCGTTGCCGATCTCGATCTGGATGACCTGGCGTTCCTCTTCCGACAGGTGCGAATATACTTCCCCCATAGGTGCAACATCCCTTCCGGACTGGTTTTCTAGACAATCTCCAATCTAACGGGGTGTTGCACTTTCATTTAGACAACGGGTAAAAGCTTCCCTATTTGATAGACGTGATAGCATCACAGATGGATAACGCTTAAATTCCGATACACGTACTTTTGGTCCGGAGAAACTATGCCTAATATAGAACCACTTATTTCCATCATCGTTCCCGTCTACAACTCGGAAAAATATTTATCACGCTGTATTGAATCCATTCTTGCCCAATCATTCAAAAATCTTGAAATAATTCTCATTGATGATGGCTCCAAAGATGCATCATCAAGTATCTGCGATTCCTACGCAGCTAGCGATTCACGAATCAAAGTAATCCACCAAGAAAATGGCGGAATTGCCAAAGCGCAGAATACCGGTTTGGATATCGCTCACGGGGACTATATCGCTTTCGCGGATAATGACGATATACTCGACAGGCATAACATCGAATACTTACTGCATGCTTTACAAATCACTGGTGCAGATATGAGCAAAGCAAGGTGGCAGCAATTCGGCGTTTCCCAATTAGAAATTATCTCGCATCAAGCTCTGCAAGGTACTGTCGCACCAAAAATGATAAGTGTTTTCAACAGTCCGTTGCTTGCTTATCAAACGGTATTCAGCAAAACTCTCCGATTAATAGGAGAATATACCGGACATAATACAGAAGCACGATATTTTAACGAAGCGAACTGGTGTCGTCTGTACAAACGTGAGTTGTGGGATGGCATTCGGTTCCCAGAGGGGATGTATGCGCAGGATGTGATGGTCGCAGGCCGACTGTACGCGCGTATGAACAAAGTAGCCGATATTGATTGCGTGTTGTATTATTGGCTGCAATCTGCAGGCTCTGTAACACACAAGGAACGTAGTTTCAGCTTCTACCATGACAACGTGACGGCTGGAATCACGAATTTCGAATATGCGCTTGAACACGGTGTGATGCCGGCGCGTAGCTACTACACGCTGATCGGTTCCGTCAATGAGGAAGCAACTGCACCAGATATCAACGAGTCTAGCAACCGGATTCAGTACGAGGCAGATCTGAAAAAGAAAGCCGAGCTTCTTGAACGTCTGACTACGTGTCAACGTCTACAATGCGCGGCACTACAAAAAATTCCGCCTGTTCGAGAAGGGTATATACGATCGCAAAGTCAAGAACATGGCATAGCAGATACTGCTGTTTATGGAGGTGCCGGCGGCTACATTAGCCGCCGGCACCTCCATAAACAGCAGTATAAAATACGTTATCTATGCCAACGAACGGCACGTACCACATTCAACGCGGCGTTCTTCACCCCACGCACAGCATTGATGGGTAACCAAGCTGCGCGATAAGTAACATTCTGCACCGGTTCAGGCATTTTCTTAATGGTTTTCGCCGTCAAAAACTGCAGACCCTTATGGAGGCGACGCCTCACTGCCGGGAAGATCCTCATTGGATTTGTCGCCTTATATAAACCGTGCATATTTGTCTGCAACGATTCGCCCTCATGCGCACGAGAACTTGCTCCCATCAGCATGGCAGTGGAATAAACCAGCGAATCAACCTCGATACGTGCATATCGATCCGACATGACCCATGCGGGATAGTACCCCTGCGACTGGCAGATGTAGCCGTTGGCGCGTTCGATGGCGTGGGACACGGTACCATCTTCGCCCATCTCACCTTCAGGCAGAAAGTCCTCGTATTTCCATCCGTATTCAAATAACGGCTTCAATGCTTCCACACGGAACCAATAGCAGGAGCCGATGGCGGATGCCGAAGGCTTACCCGGGCTCAGCGGCACATGGATATCGAAGCGATCTTCCAGCAGTTCCTTCGTGATCTCGAAGTTCGCGCCCCAGTCATGCGGCAGGGTGTGCGCAAAGTACAGGGCATGGAAGGGCGGCGGCGGGGCGACCTGACCCAGACGCGGTTCATTGGAGAACAGCGTGAGAATGTTCTCCACATAGTCGCGGCTGGCAAGCGTGTTCTCCATCAGCTTGTACGCGAAGCCTTGACTTTCGGTACCGTGATGGCCGTTCTCCTGATTCTGGCTCGACTTCTTGTCGTGCGCGAAACCGATGACATCGTATTTACCACTCAGCACGACATCGCATGCCGCGACCAGCAGCGCGGACACGTCACGGCCACGGTTCACCACGGAGATGAACGTGACCGGATGGTTCACGCCGTGGGAGGCCATATAATCGCGGATCGCGTCGATCTTGTCTTCGGTGGTCGTGATGTACAGGTCGGTCTCTTCCGGCAGAGCGCTGATGTAACGGCAGGTGTCACCCAGCAGGTCAAGGAAGTAGATGTGGTAGATGAACGCGGAACGCACGTCGGCTCCGGTTCTCGGATTGCGGGTCACGGTCGGCAGCACATAGTCGAGGTGCAGGGCTTTGCGAATGTCGTCGATATTGTAGTTCGGCAGAATCGCGTCCCAGATCAGGTCGACGTCGTAATCTGTCTCGTCCTTCAGGAAATCGTACAGATCCAGCGCTGGCTGGCCTGCGGTCTGATCGAAGTAGGCACTGTAGTCAACGAAGAAGGAACGACGCTTGAACACCGGGCAACGGTCGTCGCGCAGCATTTGCATCGGCATGTACAGCAGCGGGTAAGACGAGTAGCCCTTGTACTTGCGCCAATCGATGTAGGACGCCCATTTGAAGCCAAGCTGGGCGAAATGCTTGGTGAAGGTCATCTCATGCTTGCGTGTGACTTCCGCGTAGTCCTTCCACAGGGGCATGTTCTCCCAGTACTCGTGGAACGCCTGCGAGGAGACCAAGCTGCGGCGGTATGCATGCCAGTAGGCCTGCAGATGCGTGGGGATCTTCTCATCGTTCACGGTTTCGCCCGCGTACGCCGTGATGCCCCAGAAATCCACATCCTTGCGGGACATGGTTTCGAACATCTCCTTGAACGGGTAAACAGGGCCCATGATGGTGTCGTTCAGGCACAGCACTTCATCGTAGGTTTCCAGCTTCTCCCAGCCGATGGTCAGCAGCGCCTGCTTGTACGCGGCGACATCAAGCCCCGTGTTCTCACGAACCATGATGATGTCCGTGTATTTGCCGAACATCTTGCGGGCCTCATCATCAATCTTGCCATTCACGATGACGACGAGATCGGTCAGGTTCCGCATCAGATCCTCAAGGAAGCCATCGAGGAACTTCGCCGCACGACCGTTCTTATCGTAGAAACAGAGTATGCCCAGCCGCTTGGCCGTCGAATTGTCTACAAGAGTCATTTACTCATTCCATTCACTGTGCACAACATACTAGCGTACAAACCTTTTCACAATCTGTCCCATCCTTCGCGCAAAGGATATAACAGGCTTCATCTTCTCATGCAGCTTCCACCAACGACTGCCTTGAATCTTCTTCAGGTTCTCGGTCAAATCATTTATGTCCGCTATGCGATGCTCTTCCACATCGCGAGGTATTCCACTCAGAGGGTACACGTTCGCGGAAACAAACAGCGAAGTGTCACTCTTCCGAGTGTTCACGGAATCCCCCAAATCAATAACGATTTGCGGGTCCGGATCCAGGAAGAAGTACGTTCCGTTCATCTCCAAAGAAGCGTTATTCCAACAATGGCGTTCAATCCCATTGACCTTCAAATCAGTGATGACGCAGGGAGACTCTCCGAAATCCACACGAGCCGTCCTCTTGCCATGTGGCACATGTATCTCAACAGAGTTGTTCTTCTTCAACCGTTGTTCTTGCTCCAGTACATCGCTTGCAGCAAAAATCATATCCTTCACCAGCGAAAGACTGTACCGTCTGCTCGTAGAAGGCGGCATTGGGATTGGCAAGTCTACGATGCGCAGCTACATATTCGCCAATCATTTTCTGAGATTCTACGAGATATTCTCCGTATATCCGGTCGCTAATCGTTTTCCTATGCTTCTCAGCAATGCCTTTCTCATAGACAGCCTCAAAAGCGTTGCTGATGGAGTAGCAAGCAACAAAATCGTTTCTATGAGAGGTTTGAAACTCCACAGCCGCTGAATAGCCATCTTCAATGGCCGACACCAATTCTTCCGGCGTCCGTCTATTAGATACAGCATTCCTCATGGCTTCATGAAGAGAATAGCCGTCCGGCTTGGAACGCCCCGAGAAATTGTAATATTCGGCAAGTTCATAGTTGCTCTCGTTCAAGTATCCCGGACCGCCAAAACGATCGTACAAGAACACAGGTATGCCCTGTACAAGGCAGTATTGCACCGTCTTGCCTATCGAAATCACACAATCATAGTGATCCAACAACTCCGCAGAGGTGATGGCCGGCTTCTCGCTGCCTATCGCGTCGATGAGCATGTCCACTTGATATCCCCTAGCGGAAAGAAGGCTCATCGCCTCCTGTAATTCCTTCGGCGGATGGTTGGAGACCACTAGTATCTTATGCATCTCGCTTGATTGCATATGCTTTGATGCGACAAAATCAAGCGGCGCAGGATTCGGATAAAGCATCATCCGCTCGTAGGAACGAAACTCCGATTTCTGTGCATCACGTGTATTCGGAGCATTAAAGACGATGACATCAGCCAGCTTAGCTTCAAGATCGAAAATATACGGATGCTCAATGTACACTTCCCGGTACGGCGACAAGTGTGAGAAAATCATAAGAGGGTCGGACTTCGCCGTATTATCCACGAATTCCTTCAGCAACTGCACAGGTAACGTCTCATGCTGAACCCATATGATATCGAAATCGCTCAGCGAGAGCGCAGACGATTCCTCCGACTCGGGAGTGAGGACACGGAACCCATTCTCCTGCAGAATATCCGACATTGGAGAGCCACACATCCAAGCGAACAATGTGACTTGGCAACCCTGCTTTCGCAGGTATTGTGCAAGCTCAAAAGCTTGCACCTCACTGCCTCCAATACCGGAAAAAGCACTCTGAGTTATCAGGACTCGTGATCCATCACGCATGATTTAAGTCTAATGCCCCACCGAATATAGTCAAAGAACGGACACATCAATATGGGGATGCATCAATACTTGGTTATATTCCTTATCCTTTTTAATGCCGAAGTTGTATACGTTTTCCTGCCTCAGGACAAGATCATATCCTTCTGCAACCGCAATATTGATATGGAAACTGCCATACGGCAACGTATTTCCTATGTTGAAGCGAATGCGATGAGTTCCCTTTGCGAAGATACCCTCACCCTTGCAGGAACGTGTTGAAGCGGCAACGGAAACGCGTCCCTCCTGATCTATGAGATTGATCGCGAAAACGCCTCCCTGCAAATCACGCTTGCATTCAAGTGTTGCTTCGACAACGAAGTCCTCGTTGATATCGAGTAGCTGACGTTCCTCGTCGGAAACGACAACCTTAATGTCCTTCAACTCACACGCAGCGCTAGTGCTCAACTTCTTCTCATTATTTTCAGCAGCAACCTCAGCCTGTTGCCTGCGTAGGAAGATGTTCGAATACGCATTGGCCACTTCATCAGGCTTACCGAACTTGGTAATATGCCCATTTTCAATCAGCATTGCCTTATTGCAATACTTACGAACATCATTCATGGAATGAGTGACAAGAATAATTGTCTTCTTCTCACGCTTCGCGTCAAAGAAAAATGTCCTGACACTTCTTCTGGAAAGCCTCATCGCCAACGGCAAGAACCTCATCAAGAACAAGAATGTCTCCCTGAGACTTAATCGCGACGGAAAAGGCAAGCCTCACCTGCATACCACTGGAGTAGTTCTTGAGCTTCTGCTCCATGAAATCGCCCAGCTCGGCAAAATCGACGATATCGTCATACATGGCGTCAATTTCGTCTTTGGAGAAGCCCAGCATTGCGCCATTCAGATACACATTCTCTCTGCCAGTCAGCTCAGGGTTGAAACCAACGCCAAGCTCAATGAAGGGGACAAGCTTGCCTTCAACCTGAACGCTACCGGTATTCGGCGTATAGATTTGCGAAATAATTTTCAGCAACGTCGATTTTCCAGAACCATTCTGCCCGACAATGCCAAAGAAATCGCCCTTGTGCACTTCAAAGGAGATGTCCTTCAGAACTTCCTGAATCGTATACCCGTGAACACCACGAATAAGATTGAACAAAGAGTTCTTCAAGCTGCTCGATTTCTCCGTAGGAAGCTTGAAGCTTTTAGAGACGTTCGTAACCTTGAGCGCAATATCCGAAGTTTGCTGCATATCTTCCTTCATTACACCAGCTCCGCGAACAACTTAGAACGAGACTCGAAAAACACCAGTCCACCTATAAAAAATGACAACGGACAGAGCGACCGGAATCAAACCGACCAATGACGTACTGAACGATTGCCATACCGTCTGATTCTCGGGCGCAATAAGCACATACCGGGCGTCCTGAATTATCTGTGCCATAGGATTAAGCAGAATGAAACGAGCTGCTTGAGGACCAATATTGGTGGCCACCAAAGAAATAGGGTAAATGATGGGCGTAGCGTAGAAGCCAGCTTGCAGAACGACTTCCCAAATAGGGCTCAAATCACGGAAGTTCACGAACAATGCGCCCAGGAAAAATGCAAGACCTGATGCAATGAGCAGAAGCTCCGCAAAAAATAGGGATAATCAAGACCGCTTTAAACGAAATATGCACACCATTGATAAGGATGAAAAAAAACATCACGATGAGGTTGATCCCAAAATTGATCAGCGCACTCATAATCGAGGCAATGGTAACCGTGATCTTGGGGAAATGAATCTTTCTAAGCAGATCACCATGACCCACAACTGAAGTCATACCGCCGTTCGTGGCTTCCGCGAGGAAATTCCACATAACGCTACCCAGCAGAAGAGCAACTGCGAAATGCGGAACATCAGCGCCGAAGCGAAGGAACCGCACAAAAACCAGATACATTATGGCGAACAGCATAAGCGGCTTCAGCACAGACCACAGGTAACCCAAAATAGACTGCTGATATCGCAGCTTGAAATCCGTACTGACCATCGCCTTAAGTAACAGCCAATTTTTCCTTGTAAAAAGTTCGTTGACTTTCAATTAACCAATCCCTATAGAAGTATCAAACCATTCAACGGTTCAGTCGTGCTTCGACTTGACGATGATTTTGTTGTCGGCAACATCCTTAAGATGCTTGCCGTACGGGCTCTTGCCGTACTTCTCGGCAGCCTTCATCAGCTGCTCACGGTCGATCCAGCCATTCTCGAACGCGATCTCCTCGGCCACCGCGATCGGCAGCCCCTGCGCCCGCTGCACGGTACGCACGAACTCGCCCGCCTCGAACAGGGAGTCCATCGTGCCGGTGTCGAGCCAGGCGTAGCCGCGGCCGAGCGTCTGCACGTTCAGCGAACCGTCCTCCAGATACATCCTGTTGAGGTCCGTGATCTCCAGTTCGCCGCGAGCGCTCGGTTTGATCCGCTTGGCGAACTCGACCACGCGCTCGTCGTAGAAGTACAGGCCGGTCACCGCGTAGTTGGACGCGGGATGCTCCGGCTTCTCCACGATGGAGATGGCCTTCTTGTTCTCGTCGAACTCGACCACGCCGTAGCGTTCCGGGTCGTCCACGTAGTAGCCGAACACCGTGGCACCATGCTCGGCCGCAGCCGCCTTGCGCAGCGTGCGGCCCAAGCCATTGCCGTAGAAGATGTTGTCGCCCAGCACCAGAGCGCACGGCTCGCCGTCGATGAACTCCTCGCCCAGCAGGAACGCCTGGGCCAAGCCGTCGGGGCTCGGCTGCACCTTGTAGGAGAAGCTCACGCCGTACTGGCTGCCGTCGCCCAGCAGACGCTCGAAGTTCGGCAGATCGTGCGGCGTGCTGATGATCAGGATGTCGCGGATCCCGGCCATCATCAGCACGCTCAGCGGATAGTAGATCATCGGCTTGTCGTACACGGGAAGCAGCTGCTTCGATGTCACCGTGGTGAGCGGGTAAAGACGGGTTCCCGAGCCACCGGCAAGAATGATGCCCTTCATAACACGACCTGCTTTCTTTCTCCGATACCTTCACGAAGCTTCGTAAGCGGTTCCAGCTTAATAGCCGCGCCACCTATATGAAAACCGCGCAGTGAAGTCTGCGCGGTTTCATTGCATTCACTGGGCGAATCCGGATTCGTTTCTGTTCAAGCTTTCCAGACTCCGGTTAATGCGTTTACGGGTCAGCAGCAACACGCCACCCAGCAGGACAACGTCCGAGTTCTTGCGCACTTTGGGTTTTCAGGCCTGACGTGAAAGGCATGGCCCCGCGTCCTGTGTACGTTTTTTGCATTCGCCAAAACTAAAAAGCCGAGATTGGAAACCAGGAGGCGGAACCATGCCCGAGAACATCATACAGATCGACCAGCACATGCTCGAGACCAGGCTCGACCGGCTCGTCACGCAGAAGGTCACCGAGATACTCAACGCGATGCTCGACGCGGAGGCCGACGAGATCGCCGGGGCGTCCAGATACGAGCGTTCCGGCGGCTGGAAGGCGTACCGCGCCGACCATTACGAACGCAGGATCACCGCCAAGGCCGGCACGCTCGAGCTGAAGGTGCCCAAACTGAAGGGCGCCCTGTTCGAATCGGCGGTGGTCGAACGCTACCGCCGGCGCGGGGAAAGCGTCGAGGAGGCCCTGATCGACATGTACCTGGCGGGCGTCTCCACCCGCCAGGTCGACGACATCAGCCAGCTGCTGTGGGGCGAGAGGATGCCCTCGCAGACCCTCTCCGACAAACTCAAGAGGGTGTACGCCGACATCGACTCGTGGCGCACGAGGCCGTTGGAACGCGAATACCCCTACGTGTTCATGGACGGCGTGTGGCACAGGCGCTCGTGGGGCGGCTCGGTGGAGAACGTGAGCGTGCTCGTCGCCGTCGGGGTGGACTCCGAAGGCCACCGCGAGGTCATCGGAGTGGCCGAGGGCATGAAGGAGGATTCCGCCAGCTGGGAGCAGTTCGTCAGAGGCATGATCGAGCGCGGCCTCAGGGGCGTCAGGCTGGTGGTGGGCGACCGTTGCGCGGGCCTGGTCTCCACGGTGCGCTCCATGCTCCCGCGGGCGGGGTACCAGCGGTGCATGGGGTGGTGCCGTTTTGTTGGACTCTTTATCCTTGCTTTTTGATTATGCCACGAGTCCGAGCTCGCGGCGCCGGCCCATGATGCTCATGCCAAACTCGGTCTTGATGCGTTTGTCGCGGTACCAGACCATGTAGTCGTCGAGCATGCCGATGAACTCGTCCATCGAGACCCCGGCGAAGCTGCGCTTGTGGAAGAACTCCTGCTTGAGCCTGCCGAAGAACCCCTCAGCGGCGGCGTTGTCCGGGCTGCAGCCCTTCGCGCTCATCGAACGCGTCAGCTTGTGCTCCTCGCAGATGCGGATCCATTCCGGCCACCTATAGTGACAGCCGCGATCGGAATGGATGACCGGCCTGTCGCCCTCGCCGAGCGTGGAGCACGCGTCCGAAAGCATGCCGTCGGCCAGCTCGGCGTTGGGGCTCGTGCCGATCGTCCAGGCGACGGGAAGCCCGTCGTAGCAGTCGATCAGGGGCGACAGGTACGCCTTGCCCGCCGGGATGCTGAACTCGGTCAGGTCCGTCACCCACAGCATGTTCGGCCCGTCGGCGTGGAAGTCGCGGTTGACCAGATTCTCAGGAGCCCTAATGAGCTCGCCCTTGTACGAGCTGTAGCGCTTCGCGCTCTTGAACAACGGCACCATGCCGTGCTTGGTCATGAGTTTCATGACGCGTTTGGCCGACACCGTTATCCCCATGCCCTGCAATTCCAGGTGCACGCGCTTGTAGCCGTAGCGCTTCTCGCTGTTCTCGAACGCCCCCTCGACCAAGGGAAGCAGCCACGCATCCCGGTCCGGCCTCCTCATGGCGTTGAGCCGGTAATGGTAGGTGCTGTGCGCGAGCCCGACCACGGGCAGCAGGCTTTTACACGCTCACTCTCTGAGCCTCACTGATTTGCTTGACGAGAATCGTCTTCTCCGGTTGGTCAGGTTTTACCGGGTCTGCGCCCGGCTCTTTTCCCAACAGCTCCAACGCGCCCCGGCGGATCGCGATCTCGACGTCGAGCTCCCTCTTCTCCCGCCGCTGCCGCTCGACGTCGGCGTCCAGCTCGTCCAGACGGGCCTGCATCCGCGCCAGCCGCTTCTCCATCGACGCCAACGCGTCCGCCAGACCGGCCGCATCCCGCGAACCGGCGGCCACCGCCGGCGCATCCGGAACCACGGGCCGTGCGCCGCCTCCGCCCCCGGGTCTTCCCTGCGTTCTCTCGCCACGTGCGTCTCCTTGGATCCGGCGAGCATCTGTCGTTTCCATTCTCGCACGACCGCGGCCTGCACGCCCAGTTCGGCGGCCGCCTCATGCGATTTCAACCTTCCGGACGCGACCGCCACCACCGCCTTCCGCTTCAACTCCTCGGGCACCGGCCCGTGTCTCAGCCTGCGCCGGCCGGGCGCCAGCTCGTCGATCCACGCCATGAGCAGTTCCTTGCTTTCCGGATAGCCGAGCATCCGCATGGTGCGGCTGAGCCGTCTGCCGCACTCGAGGTAATGGTCCACCGCCGCGCGCTTCTGCTCCTCGCTGTAACGCCGCTGCCGTTCCCCACGTCTGGAAGGCACGCCGGCGCGCTCCTCCTCCAGCCGCTCCCGGTACCACATCCGCAGGGCTTCCTTGCTGGGATACCCAAGCTCATGGATCGCATCCGCGGCGCAACACTCGTATCTGATATACAAGCCCACCGCCCGATCCCACTGCTGCCTGCTATACGTCATGACAACGCCCTCCTTGACTCAACGAGTCCAAGAAAATCGTCACCACCTCACGCCGAACACTTTTATTTGATCACATACACCCGCGGGCGAGCACGTCGGCGGCCGGGCGCCGTGCAGCCGAAGCGTCCGTTGGCCATGCGCACGCAGGCGATGCCGGCCACGTGCAGCCGGTCCGGGCGCCCCGCCTCGAACCCGCGTTCCACGAGGCCGGGCCCGCCGCCCGCGCCCCTTCGCCGGTCTGGCGGTGACGGACGTCCCGCCGCGGCGCACGCCGCGGACTCCCGGTTCCCGCATGATGTCCATCACCCAGCCGCGGTCGATCCCGGCCGGATCCCGGCCCTGCGCCGACGACCGGGCGCGCGTCTTGCGGCACCCGTACACGGCCATGAAGGAACCGGCATGGGCCTCGAGGATGCCGCGGGCCGGCGCCTCGCGCCCGGCGGCCATGCGGCTGCCGCGTGTCCGGATCCGGGCCCGTCAGCCGCATGGCGTGACGAACCCGCAGCCCGGCGGGCCGGCCGGCGCCCCGCCGGCTGGCCCGACCCCGAAACGGTCCCTGAACCCGTCGACGCAAGCGACCGTCAACGCCGTGCCGGGCCGAGCCTGGCCCGCGAAAAAAATGCCGACGCCGCCGTCAATATCCCGTTCACGCGCCCCAATCGCGCGGCCTCGGCCCGCGAACCCCGTCAACTCCGCCATCGCATCCCCGGCCGACTGCCTGGTCTCCGCCGCGACCGCGGCGCCCGTCTTGTCGCTCCAACGGCGCAGCGTCTCCGGCGCGACCCCCGGATCCCCGGCGACCTGATCGACCGCCCTGGTCTCCGACGAACACGAGCCGCGCGACTCCGTCAACAGCCCAACGGCCTTCGCCCTGAACTCCGGCGTGCATCCCGCGCCCTTCGCCATGGCCCCATCATCTCCCATCGAGCCAGGGAAAACACGGAACAAAAAACAGTTCATATCAGATGGCCGCGCCCGGCGCGTTCATGGGCGCGCGCCCGCCCATGGACCGCGCGCACGAGGGGGATCCCACCCGGCCGCCGGCCGAGTCGTTCGGCCTGACGCCGGTCGCGCCGCCCAAGAGGAACCGTACGCCCCATGGGATTGCGACAGGGAGGCGCACAAGGGGCGGAACATGGTCGAACGCGTCTTCAACCGCATGAAGCACCACCGCAAGGCCGCCACCCGCCAGACAGGCCCGACGAGACCTTCCTCGCCGACCTCCGGCTGATCCTCATCGCCACCTACCTGAAAAAACACAGCCAAAACCCAACTAGCGTAAACACACCCTAATGCCTGCATATGGACGTTGGCACACCTCCATACGGGGGTATCCACACAGACCATACATAAACGAGATGCTCCGGGATGGATTCCGGAGCATCTCGTTATTCATGGATTCGTCGAGAAATCTTGGCCTTCTCGACTTCTCATGCCTTACTTGCCAAGTTCCTTGGCGACGTATGTCTTGAGGGTTTCCTCCCAATCCGGCGCGTGGTACCCGGCGTTCTCGATCTTGGCGAGGGACAGGGCGGAATGCGTCGGACGCGGGCTGACCGGGGCCTTCGCGTTCGCGAAGTACTCCGCGGTCGAGATCGGGCGCACCCTGTCGCCGTTGCCGTTGGCCTGGTCGAACACCTTGCGGGCGATGTCCGCCCAGCTCCTCACCGCGCCCGAACCGGTCAGGTCGTACGTGCCGAACGGCGCCCCGGAGTCGAGCAGGTGGAAGATCGCCTCGGCCATGTCGCGGGTGAAGGTCAGGCGGCCGTACTGGTCGTCCACCACGGTGACCTCGTCCAGGCCGTCCCGCGCGTCCGCGACGCGGTCGGACAGGGCCATCATGGTCTTGACGAAGTTGCGTCCCTCGCCGATCACCCAGCTGGAACGCAGGATGTAATGGCGCGGCGCGTTCGCCACGGCGATGTCGCCCGCGGCCTTGGTCTGCCCGTACACGCCGAGCGGCGCGAACGCCTCCTCCTCGTCATGCTCCTCGGCGGTGCCGTCGAACACGTAGTCCGAGCTCACGTGCACCAGGGTGATGTTGTGCTCGTGGGCGACCCCGGCGAGCAGGGCCGGGCCCTGCGCGTTGGCCTTCCACGCCACGGGGCGTCCCTCCGGGGTCTCCGCCCTGTCGACCGCGGTGTACGCTCCGGCGTTGATGATCGTGCCGTACAGGCTCCAGTCGAACCGGTCGTACTGGGCCGGGTCGGAGAAGTCGAACGTGTCGATGTCGTTGAACTCGAAGCCCTCCAGGCCGTGCTCCTCCACGTAGTCGCGGATGGCGTGGCCGAGCTGGCCGTTGCAGCCGGTGACCATCGTGCGGCGCGGGGCCATGGGCCTGGCGTCCCTGAGCATCGGGTGGTGCAGGTCGGCCTCGCTGCGCTCGGACTCCTCCAGCGGAATCGGCCACTGGATGTCCAGCTCCGGGTCCGCGAGGTTCACGAAGGTGTAGGTCTTCTTCTGCTCGAGGCTCCAGTGCGCGTTGACGAGGTACGTGTACGCGGTGCCGTCTTCGAGCGCCTGGAAGCTGTTGCCCACGCCGCGCGGCACGTAGATCGCCTTGGACGGGTCGAGGCGGGTGGTGTACACCTGGCCGAAGCTCTCGCCCGGGCGCAGGTCGACCCACGCGCCGAACACCGCGCCGGTCGCGATGCTGATGTACTTGTCCCACGGCTCGGCGTGGATACCGCGGGTCACGCCCTTCTTCGCGTTGAACGAGATGTTGTTCTGCACCGGCCCGAAATCGGGCAGGCCCAGCGCGGTCATCTTCGCGCGCTGCCAGTTCTCCTTGAACCAGCCGCGGTTGTCGCCGTGCACCGGCAGGTCGAACACGATCAGGCCGGGGATGTTCGTCCTCTCGACCTTCAGTTCCTTCTCAAAATCCATGAGTCCCATTCCTTGATGTTGTTATTCTGCTCAAATAGTAGTCAGCAGAATAGAAAACGGCTGTTTCCCAACAGTCTTATTCTGCAGAAGTCCATTTCTTATTCTGAAATCTCCTATTCTGCAGAAAAGCCTTGCTTCAGTTCCCACTCTGGGTACCTTCGCGATCCCGCGTTGAAAATACGCCCCTCTCTCCTCAAAGAAGTCAGAAGATTCCCGACTTTTTTGTTTTTTTCGTCATCTGTGAGCATATCGCCCAGCTTCGTAAACAACAACTTATTAATATCCTGCCGAGAGGCCGAACCAAATTCCTCAAGATAGCTAATAATTAGCCTCTGGTAAAACATATCGTCCTGATTATGTGCTTTCACATATTCGGCCTTAGTGTCCGAAGCTGCAGCAATTACCGGCGCAACTTGAAGATGCGGTTTTCTTCCAGTAATCAGCTTCTTCTTTCGTAAACGCGCGACAACATCTTCTGGAATGGCCATTCCTTTCTGGACTCTATCCAATGCAAGCACATCAGGCAACGGAAGACCAGTGTTGCTCAGAAGCAAGCGAGTGTACTCCTGGTCAACCACTCCGCCATACATGGTCAAACGAACCTTGCTCACTTCACTCAGGTCATAATCGGGGAGCGGAAGATACCTGCCGGCTTGGACTTCGTTCATCCTCTTAATCCCGTATCCCATACGATCAATCATGTATAGCTCACCCATGGCCCTGACCAAAAATGGGTTACGGTAACGATCAGGAGACTTATCTCCCAAGATATAGTCATCTGGATGTCCTTCAAAGAAGGAACCACTGTTATCGAAAACCAGACGGTCCGGATATTCTGTTACCAGAATCCGCGCGCCTCTGCAATAATCTTGATGCGCAATACAATTATGCAGAGCTTCCATAACGGATTGCTCGTCATATTTCGACACTTCCTGCGGCATTAACTGTCCCGGAGGAAGCAACCGTAACTGAATATTCCTGATTCGTCGATACAGCCGCGTTGTGCTCAGCAGAAATGGCAAACCAAAATGTTCATAAGCGTTCTCCTGTCCCACCAGCTTCCATGTCATTTCAAACATGCCGGCTGGCAGTTTATCAACTGCTTCAGGTTTACCCAGCAAGAGTAATGCGGCACGAGTCAATTGACCGTTCTTGGTTACACGAGCACGGTTAAGAAACTCCTGATCGGTCCAACAAGCGATTTCTTCTTCGCTAATACGGTTCGCATGAGCCTTTGCAAAAGCCGAGCGGGCGTGACGCATAGCTTCCTCGTCCAAATCGCTTAGCGAAGCATCTTGAACTATTTCTGCAGTCCAATCATTAATGTCAGTTTCGCTTCGGATACGATCCATCTTGTCTGCGGTCAGGGCAACAAGACTCTCGCCACTTCTCCCGTGCCAATATCCCTGCCATGATACAGGAAGTCCGGTTGGAGCAGGTGGAATCTCAAACATGAGCACTCTTCCTTCGGGAAGATTCAACTCATGAATGTCTTTAAAAGATGAGCGCGGCTCGGTATCACGAGTAATCTGCATCTTCAGTTGCGACAAACGTTCCGGCTCTTTGCCGTACTTCGTCCCAACTATTGTGTGCGTCTTGTTGTCTACACCGAACACCAGCCAAGCCGAAGCATTGCCTCTAAGATTAGCTTCGTTGGATAAAGCAGAAAAATATTTCCCAATTGTGCCAGTCGAATAATCTTCTCCAGCCGCTTTGAATTCAACGACTTCGTTCTCCCAGTCCACAATCAACTGGCGAAGCAATGCTTCCAGCTCAGCCTCATCACTCATCTACAGCTCACTGGCCCTGCTGCTTGTACCTGGCCTCGGTGGCGGCCTTCGCGGGCTCCCACCAGGCGCGGTTCTCGGTGTACCACTCGATGGTGGCCCTCAGTCCGGACTCGAAGTCGGTGTGCGTGGGCCTCCAGCCGAGCTCGGTCTGCAGCTTGGTGGAGTCGATGGCGTAGCGGCGGTCGTGGCCGGGGCGGTCCTTGACCCAGTCGAACGCGTCCTCGTCCTGTCCCATCATCTTCAGGATCATGCGTAGCACGGTGATGTTGTTCTTCTCGCCGTTAGCGCCGATCAGGTACGTCTCGCCGATGCGGCCCTTCGTGAGAATCGTCCACACGCCCGAGCTGTGGTCCTCGGTGTGGATCCAGTCGCGCACGTTCTCGCCCTTGCCGTACAGCTTCGGACGCTGCCCGTCCAGGATGTTCGTGATCTGGCGCGGGATGAACTTCTCCACATGCTGGTACGGACCGTAGTTGTTCGAACAGTTGGAGATCGTGGTCCTCAAACCGTAGGTGCGCGTCCACGCGCGCACCAGCATGTCCGATGCCGCCTTCGTGCTCGAGTACGGGCTGGACGGATGGTACGGGGTGGACTCGGTGAACTTCGCCGGATCGTCCAGCGCCAGGTCGCCGTACACCTCGTCCGTGCTCACGTGATGGTAGCGGACGCCGTACTTGCGCACGGCCTCCAGCAGGCGGAACGTGCCTTCCACGTTCGTCTTGAGGAACGGCTCGGGGTTCGCGATGCTGTTGTCGTTGTGCGACTCGGCCGCATAATGCACGATCGCGTCGTGGCCCGGCACGATCCTGTCGAGCAGCTCCGCGTCGCAGATGTTGCCGTGCACGAACTCGACGCGGTCCTCCGGCAGGCCCGCGATGTTCGCGATGTTGCCCGCGTAGGTCAAAGCGTCCAACACGGTCACGTGCACGTCCGGATGGTTGTCGACCACGTAATGCACGAAATTCGATCCGATGAAACCGCAGCCACCGGTCACGATGATGTTCTTGGGAGTGAAAAGTTCTTCAGACATAGAACTTTATCTTAGCCTTGCCGTTGTATGTACGCCAAGTCCCGGCGGGGCGAACGGAGCCGTTCTCCCCGCTCCCTGCCTGCAACAATCGAGAACTCGACTTGGGATTAGTTAATCCGCTGCACTTCGTACGGCGTCTCCCCGCTGACCGTCTCGCCGATCTTCACGAAACGATACCCGTCGAACCTGCGCTTGTTCAGATCGTTCGTTGAAAGTACGTAGGTCACTCCCAACCGTTCCAGCTGTTCAGGAGTCACGGTAATCGTATACGCATCGTTGGCGGAGAGCTTGAATGGTTTCTCCACCGGCTTATCGACGATGTTGATGCTGATGAACGCGTATCTGTTGTAGATGCGCTGCCATGTGCCGTCCGGATCGAGGCGTTTCATGCCTTGCAGGTCCGGGGTAACCGCCAAGGCGTTGAACGTCTTCACGCCGTTCGCCACCAGCAGATTCGCCAGACGTGCGCAGTTACCGCCTTCCGCGACCCATACTCCAGGCTTATGCTCCTGCAGTATGCGCACCTGCTGGACCACCGGTTGATCGGTGATTGGCGCGGAGGAGTACTGCACCGGATTGATTGCAAGACCGGAGAAGGCCATAACCAATGTTGCAAGGGTTGCGACGATCTTACCGACCTTCAAATCGCACGACACCACAGCCGCCGCAAGGACGAACCCGGCTGCCGCGCACGATATGGTCATCGTGACATCCAGATACGGACTGAAGACCATGTATGCGATCACCGCGGCGCATACCGTGTACACCACGGCGACCACAGCCTTGGCCTTCACGGAATGGTTGGCGCACCATTCCCGAGCACACCTGATTAGCAGGATGATGTTGCATACGCCAATGGCGACCGTGGTCCTGCTGCTGGTCACCGATGACATGAACGTCAGCTTTGACAACCAAGCAGGGAATCCGACAACGGCAAATACGGACATAAACACAAGGAACGCGATGAGATAGCAATCGAGGAAATTGGCTTTCTTGCGCTTAATCATGTTCATGACCGCGAACAGCATGCCCAGAGGGCACAGATCGATGAATGCGGCAACTTCCACATTGTTGCCAGTGAGCATTGCGCTCTCGTAGAAATCCTTGAATGGCAGGCAAAGCGTGGCCAAGGAAGAGAACATCAGCAGCGGGGATTGGCCGCCGCCCTTCGACATACGCGACCCAGGGTAGGCGGTGCTCATCATCGCGCGGATCGTGTCAGCGGATTTCAGCAGGGCCAAGCCCAGCAATGCCGTGAAAACGAGTCCTATCACAACCAGTCCGACGATTTGGACGGGCTTGAAGCGAATCTTCCCCCAGTGCCTGATCACCATGGCGATGATGAGGCCCAGAAGAATGTAACCCATCGGAATCTGCCATGCCGGGTACAGCGTGAGGATGAACATGCCAGCGCACTGCATGATTACCGCACCGCATAGCAGCCGCACCCACGTCTCCTGCCGTTGGAGCATGTAGTCGAAGCAGCAGATGGATACGAATACCGCGATCAGCATTTCCGGCAAACCGTTGACCGCGAACCACCATTGCGTGAGCGGCGCGAAGGTGATGAGCGAAGCGCCGAAAACCGCCATGGGACGGGAGACGGGCTTCTTGTCGCTGCCGACGCACAGGAAGAACTGATAAGTGGAGAGGAACAGGACGATCAGTCGTGCCGACCAGTAGAAGGCCAATCCCGCGGAGCTACCCAACAGCAGGTACCCCCAGTGGAATGGGCGGAACACTTCGGTGGGGAACCATGCCGGAGCGTCCTTGATGATGAACATGTCAGCCGGCTTATCACCGAATAGTCCGTTGAAGTAGCCGTAGTTGTTGTATGCCTGCGAGAAGGCCAGCGGGGTGCCAACCACATATTCGTCGGTGCGGATGGGGCGTGGTGTGCCGAACACGAGATCCTGGGTACCATTTCGGCCAAGCCAGATGTTCCACACGGCCATCGAGGAGCCGCTAACGTTCAACACCACCGCGGCCAGAATGATGGCCGCACCCAGACGGAACCGGTTGCGGTGCAGCCAGTCGCCTACCATGGGAAGGCCAAACGAGAACCATGAGCACACCAATGTCCAGATAGGGAACAGTATGGCGAGCCGCAACAGTTTGATATGCAGATCAGCACCGGCAAGCGTAAGGTTGAACACCTTCGCGGAGAACCAAGGATATGCTTTGACACAACCACAGCTGATGATGGCGGCGACCAGCAATGTCAATGCCAAACGCACCCATTGGGCGGGCACCGCTTTCACATTTGGGTTTTTCGCGCTTGCGGCCTGCGCGCCCAAGGCCTTCTCATTTTGAACTTCCAAACGTCTTCCAATTCTCTGCTACCGGCTTTCCAAACACGCTCCTCGCGTGCACCGACCGAAAATCACATTCGCTCATTCCGGCTTCGTGTGCTCAATGATACGAAGCGTCCACTACTATGCGCGTTCCGGCGACCCATCATTCATACTTTCCACAAGTAATACGACGAAATACTTGTCAGTGACCAAATACACAATGGGTTCAATCGGAGTCGAGAATACGGCCTCACACGCAAGTCGAACGGTGACGACACAAACCGATTCACATCATTCGCCTCTCAACCGAATCATCAGAGACGCCTGCCAGCCTAAAAACCACAGTAATCCACTGTAATAGGGTATAGTGATGCTTGTGCCAGAAAACCAATCTCCCACCGTCGCCGTGCTGCTTCCTTGCTATAACGAGGAAGTGACTATCGGCAAGGTTGTTCGCGATTTCAAAGCGTCTTTGCCACAAGCAGACATCTACGTTTACGACAATAATTCCACTGATCGCACCGCCGATATCGCTGCGTCAGAGGGAGCAATCGTCCGCAAGGAGCCGCGACAGGGCAAGGGCAACGTGATTCGCGCCATGTTCGAAGACATCGACGCCGACGTGTACGTCATGGCAGATGGCGATGACACCTATCCGGCAGACGCGGCGCCTGCCATGGTGGATAAGGTGCTCGAAGGCTACGATATGGTGATTGGCGACCGACTGAGCTCCACCTACTTCCAAGAGAACAAACGACCATTCCACAACTTCGGTAACCGTTTGGTACGTGGTTCCATCAATGGCCTGTTCCATGCGAACGTCACCGACATCATGACCGGCTACCGTGCCTTCTCGTTCACGTTCGTCAAAACCTATCCGGTGCTTTCGCGAGGCTTCGAGGTTGAGACCGAGATGACCATCCACTCGTTGAACAACAATCTGCGCCTGTTTGAGATGCCGATTCAGTACCGCGACCGCCCCGAGGGTTCCGTCAGCAAGCTCGACACCGTGGGCGACGGCATCAAGGTGATGAGCACCATCTTCCGCATGATTCGCGAGTATAAGCCGCTGCCGTTCTTCGGCGGACTTGGCGTCATCCTCGGCATCATCGGCATCGTGCTGTGCGGCAGCGTGACCGTGGATTTCTGGCACACTGGCATGGTGGCGCGATTCCCCACGCTTATCGGCGCTGTCATGCTCGTCATTGCCGGACTGCTATTGTTCATCACCGGCATCATCCTCGATGTCATGGCCAAGAACGACCGCAAAGCATTCATCATTGATGCCAATCAATTCGCCATGATGCGGCGCCAGAAATAGCACAGATTCCAAATATGGCTGAGAGCAAGAAGATACTTGTCCTCAGCCATATTCTATTGGTTAATCTGTCTGCTACTTCACCCACTTTTGGGCATTCGTGCCATTTGCGGTATACAGCTGCACATTGGCACCATTCGAGGTAGAAGCACCCGAAACATCAAGGACTATGTTTTCCGCGAGCGCTGACTGGAACGTGTATGAGCCATCGGAATTCTTGACTGCTATCCACTTCTGAGCGTATGTTCCATTGGAATCGTACTGTTGCACGTTGGTTCCGCTGGCAGATACGCCGCCATTCACATCCAACACTTTGCCAGAGTTCACACTGGTCAAGGTCGCGTATCCGTTGGAATCATGCGTCACTTTCCACTTCTGAGCATTGGTTCCATTACCCGCCCAGATCTGCACGTTTCCATAATTTGAACGGGAAGCGCCGCTTACATCCATCTTCATGGACGTATTAAGCCTCGATCCGAACGTGTACGTGCCATCCGGCAGATCCTGCCTATGCTTGGCTGCGGTTTCGTTCAAACGTTCGCGCAACGTCAACGGCGCCTTTGCGACCGTCCACTGCTGAGCAGCAGTGCCATTCGGCGAATAAAGCTGCAACTGAGCCTGCTGCACAGAATTGCCACCTGGAACATCGACAGCTTTGTTGGCGTTCACCGACACCAGCGCAATCCTGCCACTGCCGTAATTCCGCACCGTCCACTGCTGAGCAACAGTGTTGTTACTCGTATATTGCTGCAATGCCGCCCCATTAGCAGTGGATCCGCCAGCCACATCCAGCACCTTGCCCGAATTAGCATTGATAATCTTATAAGTTCCGTTGCCGATTGATTCAAATCGATATTTCTGGGCGTTCGTATTATTACTTGAATAAAGCTGAACTCGCGCCCCGTTCGCCGTTGACGCACCCGTCACATCCGTGACAAGTTTTTTATTCGCAACCGAAGTGATAATCATCGATACTCCAGTAGCTATGTTGACATCGCTTGACGAAACAACAAACAGCTGTGAAGCAGTGCCATTCGGCGTATACAGCCGAATGGCAGCACCATTCGCAGTATTTCCGCCACTCAAATCCAGAACCCAATTACCGAGAGCGGACTGCAAATAATATCCCGCTCCGGAATCACGGATAAACCATCGTTGAGCCTGGGAATTATTTCGAGAATACTGTTGCGCTATAGCGTTATTCTCAGCAACACCATTACGCACGTCTAAAGCCTTGCCGGAATTCACATTGACGATCTCATAGCTCCCATCAGACTGCCTAGTAAAAGCGAACTGCTGAGCCTTGGAACTGTTGCCGGAATACAACTGAATGGCGGTGGAATCTGCGGCACTTCCACCAGGAATATCAACACTGGACGCGACTTTGGAACGAACATTGATGTAATAATTGCCATTCGGAATGGTAACTGCAGTCATTCTGCGTACATCAATGGCCGCTTGTAAATCATTGCTACTCCCGCCATTCACATACTCCTTATTCCCAAACGCATTCATGTCCACATTGCCGCTGATGCCGTCCACTTTGCCGGAGCTGGTGTATTGCCATCCGCGACTGTTGGTCGGGAACGAGTCGAATCCCATGCGAGCGCCGTACTGCGCCACCCACGTGGTTTTGGCGTAGATGTCGGCATGTTTCAGCGGGCCTTGCAGGTAGCTGGTGTACGAGTAGACTCCCAGATGCTTGTATCCGGCGGACTGCAGTGCGCTGTACCAATTGTTGACGATATCGTTGTACACGTTCGGATCGGTGGGCGGCTGATGCCCCTTCCACGTCCACTTTTCCAGGTCGTAGTACACGGGGTACGCCAAGTCGCTCGCGCGCACACCGAATCGCTTGAGTTTGGCGACCACGCCGGCACCTTCTTCTTTGGCAATCGACGGAGTGTCCGCGTAGGAATACCAGTAGATGCCGAACGGGATGCCAAGTCGCTTGCATTCGGAAATGTTGCGTTGTGCTTTCTTGTCGGCATTGTTGCCCCAACCGTAGCCGAGGCGGATGATCACGCCTTCCACGCCGTCGGCTTTCGCTTTGGCCCAGTCGATGTCGCCCTGCCATTCAGAAACGTCGATCACGCCTTTGGCTTGCTGCACGAACAGGTTGTTCCGATAGTCGAAGAAGGCTTTCGTATTGTTGTAAGTGCCCCAGTGCGCGCCGTATTCATTGCCTTCGAATTTGGAGAGCTGTACGTTCGCGTCGGCTACGGCATTTTTGACATCTTCCGCACTTACCGGAATGAAGGATTCGCCGTTGGTTTTGGCGAGCGGATCCGGCTGCTGATCCTGCGTGCCGACCAGTGTCGCATCGGTCACGGTCTCGCCGGTTTCAATATTCTTGACCTCACCTTCAGGGGTGACGGCCAGGTCTTCCGAAACCACGGTGGCATCGTCGGAAATCTCGTCACTGACGGTATCCGGAAGTTTCGCATTCGGATTGTCAGGCATGCCGTCTTGCGACTGCTGGTCGCCCGTCTGATCATCCGACTGATCGTCAGACTGCACAACAACGCCATTATCTGCAGTAACGGGACCGCTCTGCGCGACAGCATCCTCAATCGCGATATCCTGCAATGCGTAAGCCGGCGTAACCGCAACGGAAGCCGTCAACGCAACCGCAGACAGCGCAGTCGCAATCTTCAAAAGATGATGTGGCGAAACCATTCGTCAGCCTCTCTCGAATAAAGTCATCAAACCCAAATAATTCGGCGCGAACGCCCTAATCGCCAACTCTAACCGCACCCTGCTACCCACCTGGCTGGCGGGATACTCCTACACGATGTATCTGGTGCATTCGCCGCTGTCCAAGGTGCTGATCGGTCCGCGGATTCCCACGCCCACGGACGGATGGTCGTACGCGGGCATCAGCGTGCTGATGTTCGCCGCCACGCTGCTCGCGGCGTTGGCGTTCGCGGTGGTCGCCGACACCGTGGTGCTCAAGCCCTTGCAACGGCTGCTGCGCAACGTTGACCTGCCGCGGAAAGGCCGCCTGTAGAGGCGGTCGCTTCACTGCCCCTGCGCGCGGTAGCGGGCCTCGGTGGCTTCCTTGGCCGGCGCCCACCAGTCGCGGTGTTCCGCATACCAGTCGATGACGTTGCGCAATCCGCTAGCGAAGTCGGTGTGCATCGGCGACCAGCCCAGCTCGGCGCGCAGTTTGGATGCGTCGATCGCGTATCGTCTGTCGTGCCCGGGCCTGTCGCGCACCCAGTCGAACGCATCTTCCGGCTGGCCCATCAGCTGCAGGATCATGCGCAGCACGGCGATGTTGCTCATCTCGCCGTCCGCTCCGATCAGATACGTTTCGCCGATGCGCCCGCGGGTGAGGATCGCCCACACTGCGCGGGAGTGGTCTTCCGTATGTATCCAGTCGCGCACGTTCTCGCCGGTGCCGTACAGTTTCGGCCGCGCGCCCTCCATGATAGAGGTGATCTGCCGTGGAATGAACTTTTCCACATGCTGGTACGGGCCGTAGTTGTTGGAGCAGTTGGAGATGGTGGCGCGCAGACCGTATGTGCGCACCCATGCGCGCACCAGATGGTCGGACGACGCCTTCGAGGCGCTGTACGGGCTTGAGGGACGGTACGGCGTGTCTTCCGCGAAACGCGCCGGATCGTCCAGCGCCAGATCGCCGTATACCTCGTCGGTGCTGATGTGGTGGAAGCGCACGTCGTGTTGCCGGGCGGCCTCCAACAGCCGCATCGTGCCTTCCACGTTCGTGCGGATGAACGGTTCGGGATTGGCGATGGAATTGTCGTTGTGCGATTCCGCGGCGAAGTGGACGATGGCGTCGTGACCGGGCACGATACGCTCCAATAGCGCGACGTCGCAGATGTCCCCTACGACAAGATCGACCTGCGACGGCGGCAGGCCGGCGATGTTCTCCGGATTGCCGGCGTACGTCAGCTTGTCGAGCACGGTGATGTGCGCGTGTGGATGGTTCCGCGCCACGTATCGCACGAAGTTCGCGCCAATGAAGCCGCATCCGCCGGTCACTAGAATATTACGCGGCTCGAATACGCCGCTGCACGCCATGCTGTTCACCATTCCAGCATACCGTCGCATGCCAACGGCTGCGGCGTTCGGGTCCGGGTGCGGACGCTATCTTGCACGGATTCACCGGTAATGAGTCCAAGGAGAGGGCTTTGGACCCAGCTTCCTCCCTCGCCGGCGGGCAGCACGCGCATCGACAATCCGCTCTCATGAGCCCGCACCGCCGTCATCAGGACTGCGGCAGCAGAATCTCCGTGGTGGAGGCGCCGTCCTCGGAGTTGCGACTCAGGTAGCCGCCCGCAGCCTCGATGATCTGGTCGATGTGGACCAACCCGAAACCGTGCCTCTCGTCGGATTTGGTGGTGCGGAAGCGCCCACCGACCTTGCGCTGCTTGCCGCCCGAGGAAGCGTTGGTGAACGAGATGTACAGCTGCGTGCCCTTCATGTCCATATACACGCGAATCATGCAATCGGCTTCAGGCAACCCATCGTTGGCCTCGATCGCGTTGTCGAACAGGTTGCCGAGGACGCAGCACAAATCGAGTTCCGAAATGCGCAGCTTGATCGGAATATGGGCGTCCACGCGCACGTCGATGCCATGCGCCTGTGCAAGCGACATCTTGCTGCTCAGAATCGCGTCGGCCATCGCATTGCCGGACTTGATCGGGGGTATCCAACGCCTTCATCGTCTGAAGGTGATTACGGTAGTCATGCTGCCACATGCGCATCTGACGGTACATGTTCTCGACCTCGCGGTAATGCGTGTCGACCAGCTCGCGCTGATATGCCGCGATGGCCCTGTCGGCCTTGCCTCGCCCACGGAACCACATCGTGCCCCTCCTTTGCGTTCTGCCCCGTCCAGCCGGGGGCGGCTTTCCGGCACCCTGCCGGCCGTGAGCCGGCCATGCGTAATCATGTCTGGTCTATGATTGCCCGATTCAACGGCTCGTACACCCCACGAGGCAGTGGCGGCGTCGTCCCGTCGGTCGATTGCACGGACGACCTGCCCACGCAGCGGATTCGCCGCAGGTTCACGATCATCGCGCGTCCCACCCGGCAGAATCCGTCGCCGAGCTCGGCCTCGAACTCGCCCAGCGGGCGTTTCACCGTATAATCCCGGTCGGCGTGCACCGTCACATAATTACGGCGCACGTCAAGATAGCGGATGTCGGCCAGCGGAATACGCATCAGCCCTTCCGCGCATTGCAGATCAAGGCACCTGGAATCGCGGCGCATGCGCGCGACCGCCTTGTCGAGCACGTCGAACAGCTTGGCCGCATCCACCGGTTTCATCAGATAATTGAGCGCTTCGACGTCGTATCCTTCGGCGATGTAATCCGAATACCCAGTGACGAACACGATCTGCATCGTGCCGCCCGCCTTGCGCACGGCCTTCGCCAACGCCACGCCGTCCATCGAGCCCATTTCGACGTCCAGCAGCAGAATATCGACGTCACGCCGCCGCCCATAGCGCGTCAGAAACCGCTCTGCCGACGGGAATACGTCTATCTGGCTCCAGCTGCCAAGCGGCCGCCCATGATGCGGTCAGCGAGCGCACGTACTGGGCGTCGACATCGCTGTCATCGCATATCGCAACGGAATCGTCATCATGACATACGAGATCGCGTCAATGCGGCCCTACCACCGGGCCAGCAGCGACGAAATCCGAAAATCATGCCTTCTTGGGCTTGAGCGCGGCCGGCATGGGCATGGGAATCGGCTTGCGCGGCATCGGCTTGGGCTTCGGAGCCTGAGATTCAGGCGCCTTCACGGCCGGCATTTCGCCACTGGTCGCCTTCGCCGCAGCCTCGGCAGCCCACTTGGCGTACTCGTCAAGGTCATCCTCAGCGACGGATCCCTGCGCATTGTCCACGGCGGCGTTCGCATCATGAGAATACGAAGCCTCGATATCGGCAAACGGATCGGGCGACCCCTCGCCCGGCTCCTGCGTGCTCAGCTCCTTGGCGAGCTCATCGTAATCGGTATCGGTGGTCAGGTACTTGAGCTTCCGGGCTATTTTCTGCTGTTTTGCTTTCTGACGTCCGCGGCCCATGTGACCCCCTGGCATGTAAATGTAACTATCAATTCATCACATAAGAGAGTACCACTTGTTATGAGAGAAATGGTTGTCTGCTTGGACTTTACGATAAAAGCGATATTTTCGGCGTTTTGAAGCAAGCAAAGGGCGACTTATGACGGACCAAGAACAGCAGCAACTGACCGCAGCGGGCAACGAAATGAGCGCCAGCTTCCTGGCCGCTAAGAAGCGTTCGGACGCCACGCTCGCCAAACTTGAGGCCGAGCCGGGCAAGTTCACGATGCTCACCGGCGACCGCCCGACCGGCCGCCTGCACCTCGGCCACTACTTCGGCTCCATCAAGGAGCGCGTGGCCATGCAGAACCGCGGCGTGAACACCAACATCATCATCGCCGACTACCAGGTCATCACCGACCGCGACACCACTGAGCACATCCAGGACAACGTGCTGAACCTCGTGCTCGACTACATGGCCGCCGGCATCGACCCGACCAAGACCATGATGTTCACCCACTCCGCCGTGCCGGCCGAGAACCAGCTGCTGCTGCCGTTCCTCTCCCTCGTCACCGAGGCCGAGCTGCACCGCAACCCCACCGTGAAGTCCGAGATGGAGGCCTCCGGCCACGCGCTGACCGGCCTGCTGCTCACCTACCCCGTGCATCAGGCGTGCGACATCCTCTTCTGCAAGGCCAATGTCGTGCCGATCGGCAAGGACAACCTGCCGCACGTGGAGATCACCCGCACCATCGCCCGCCGCTTCAACGAGCGCTACGCCAAGAAGAACCCGGTGTTCCCCGAGCCCGCCGCGATCCTTTCCGACGCACCGGAGATACCGGGCCTCGACGGTCGCAAGATGAGCAAGTCGTACGGCAACTCCATCATGCTGGGCGCCACCGCCGAGGAGACCGCCAAGCTCATCAAGAAGAGCCCGACCGATTCCGAGCGCAAGATCACCTTCGACCCCATCGCCCGCCCGCAGGTGTCCGCGCTGCTGACCACCGCCGGACTGGTGACCGGCCGCGACCCGAAGGACATTGCCGCCGAAATCGGCGATGCGGGCGCCGGCGCACTCAAGGCGTACGTGATTGAGTCCGTGAACGAGTTCCTTGCCCCGCATCGCGAGCGCCGCACAGAGCTCGCCAAGGACATGGACTCCATCCGTGACATCCTGCACGACGGCAACGCCCGCGCCAACGCCATCGCCGAGGAGACCCTTGACCAGGTGCGCGAGGCCATGGGCATGAAGTACTGATTTTCCGGCAGTCGAACGCAACGATTGCATCAGGTCCCTTCGTCACTCCGCCCCGAGGCACGCGACGAAGGGGCCTTCCCATAACGGTGTCGCCCTTCGGGACAGAAAGCCGTCTGCACGCCCCTGCCCCGACCCATCGAACTCGCCGAGATAAGGCTATCTGCGTTTCGAGGGGTTGATTTGGACCGCGCCGAATATCTATCTACGTTTCAAGGGGTTGGTGCCAAAGTATAAACGCACCTCAAACCGCATGACCCCAATGGCATTTCACCGGCAATACTCCGGGTATCGCGTTTCGGCAACCCCTGAAACGCAGATAGATGCCCAGAGGACGCCCAATCAACCCCTTGAGACGCAGATAGCGTCACAGAAGACGCCATCCGGTCAAGGCGCAGCCAGCTACAGCCCCCGCTTCTCTTTCCAACGCAATCACATCAGCGCAATCGTGCGATTCCGCACCCCTGCCTTCGATCACGCGATACCGTCAAGGTCATCCGCGTCAGGAAAATCGGCATTGGCGTTCGGGACTCGCGGCAGCAGTGGTTCAAACCCTATCCGCTCGTACAGTGGCTTGCGTCTCATCGCTCTGGCATCGCACACCTGTTGGATGGTCTTCCGCGCAGTGACGGGCACGGGAATTCCAGTGACCTCCTGGATCTTATCCGCGATCCGTCTGGCTAAAGCTTCCTCACTCCATTCATCACCGAGGTCAAGCTTGGTGACTTGGATATACCGCCACTTCTCGTCTTCGATTGCCTGCCGCCGGCGTGCATCTTCCAGCCATTGACCAGCGTGATGCCCTCCGTCGAACTCAATGCAGATCTTGTATTCCGGGTAAGCGAGGTCAAGATATACGGCCCGGTTCAGACGCTTCACTCCAATCTTGTAATTGGCGCAGGGCGCGTCTATCCCGTATTTGAGGGGAACGAGTCGGGTGCGCGTTTCCATCGACGAATCCGTCCCCTCCTGAATCACACGCAACGCACGCCGGCAATTGGCATATCCGCGAAACATATTCGGCCGGCGGCCCGTCTCTTCAAAGACCGCTTCCGTGAATTCCCGCGCCGAATCCAGATACGCCGTCAGCTCCTCAATGGTCGTCCTGCGCAGACGCCCATCCCGGCGCATCATTGACTCCGCCAGCACGATCAGCTCTTCGAGATTCAGCCATCCGGCGAACATCGCCCATGTGCAGGCCGGAGACACGCACAAGCATTGCTCGACCATGACGACATCAACAGGGAAGGACCATGTCACTTCGTTTATACCGACGAGATTGCGCCTTTCATTGGCACTCGGGACGACAACTGTAATACCGTTCAACATGGCGCGTCCTTTTGGCAGGCGCGGTATTTCAATCGCCTGAAGCTCCAGGGCCGTGGTCAAGGCGTATGGCGGCTGCCACCTGCTGCGCTGCCGGAATTCAGCGCACTGCTTCATACGCTGGTGCTTCAACTCCGTCAATTGCATCAGTGCGATTGATCCGTCCATGGTCGGCCGCTCCTTTGTGACTCGAATATTGCCGTGGAGCCGAGTGTAGGGAACCGGACAGTTCCCCGTCTACCGCGCCTCAAAAAATGTGGACAAATGTGGATGAATGTGCGCAACGCGGTGGATAACTCACCTCGGCTCGGCGGAGACCGCGCATGAGGAAATCGCCGGCCGCCTTCTTTCGCACGACTGTACACACCGGCGGGTTCTGTTCACAGAAGACTTGCATGTACACTGGGAAGACGATTTAAACGTGACGCCGAAGGTGACGCCACACAATTAGGGGGTACGGTGAAGGGGATTGGTGTAACCGGCCAAGCAACCGAGGCGCGAACGGATATGTACGATGTTTCTGCCACATGCGCCCATGACCTTCTGATCTGATGCAGGATGGCAGGTACAGGCAATTATGACGATAATCACCAACGCGCGGTTCCCGGGCAGCGCCCGCCGCGTAGACATCGCGATCAAGGGCGGCGCGATTGCGGCAATCACGCCCGCCGGCTCCCGGATCTCGGTGACGGCAACCGGCGGCGCGGCGACTGGGCCTGACCGTGAGGGAGTCCGGTCTTGTGGGCGAGCTCGAATGGTTCGACGCCTACTGCAAGCTCGACAATGCGCCCGGAGCGGAGGAGGAGACGCTCGAACTGATTCGCAAGGCCGAGGCGGATGCCGCCCGCAAAGGCGTGGTCGGCATCCGCGACTATGAGATGGCGGAAAACGTCGACACGTGGACCCGCCGGTTCTCCGCGGCGTCTCCCCGCCCGCGCGACGCTAACGATTCCGCTTGGACAGGCATCGATTGGGATGGCTCATTCACCCACGGCATCCGAGGATTGCGCGTGGAGGCGGGCGTGTATCCCGAACGGCTGGAGGATGCGATTGAAGCCGGCTGGAAGACGGGCGTCGAGCTGCCCGGCAGCGATGGATTGGGCCACGTCGGCGCGATGAAGATGATCTCGGACGGCTCACTGAACACCCGTTCGGCGTTCTGCTCGATGCCGTATTCCGATATATTCCCCGACTTTTACGGCACGCTCAGTTACGCGCCCGACCAGATCGAGGCGTATTTCCACGTGGCGACATGCCATGGGTTCGCCATCGCGTGCCATGCCATCGGCGATGAGGCGAACACCATCGTGCTCAACGCGGCGGCGAGCACACACGCCCACGGTTCCATCGAGCACGCCCAGATGCTGAAGCCGGCGGATATTCCCCGATTCGCGAAGCTCGGGCTGACCGCCAGCATCCAGCCACAGCACGCCATGGACGATCGCGATGTCATCACGCGGTTCTGGGCGAATCCGGGTGGAACCCCTTACGCATTCAAGGCACTGCACGATGCCGGAGTCAGGCTGCGCATGGGGTCGGATGCGCCGGTTGCGCCGCTCGACCCGTGGATGGCGATATCGGCCGCTGTGTTCGGCACGGAAAGCTCGGACCGCGAACCGTTCCAGCCGGAGCAATGCCTGGATGCGCGCACCGCGCTGGCGGCTTCCACAGCCGTCGGCCGCGACCGCCCTGAGCCCGGAGATCCAGCCGACCTGGTGCTCTTGGACCGCGACCCGTATGCTGTCTCCACGCCGGAGGAGATGCGGGCGATGCCGGTGGCGGCGACCATGCTCGCAGGCCGTTGGACGTATTCCTCTTTGCACGGTGAATGATTCCCGACAAGGAACGCATGAGGATTCCTCACACGAATCCCATCGGGAACCGTCCGCTGCGCAGGCAAGGCGTCAGACGTCATACCGCCATGACTTATCGGTGATCACGCGGGCCATCGCCAAACCTATCGGCAGGCAGATAATCACCATGAACGCTCGGAACGCCCAGTCCAGCGCGTGCAGCGTATCGAACTGTCCGAGGTAGAACATCGCCCGGTACATATACAGACCGGGCACCATGATGACGATGGACGGCACGGTCAGGCAGATGCGCGGATAGCCCAGATGCGGCGGCAGCAGGCCGGTGTGCACGGCGGTGCGCCATCCGGCAGCGAGCAGACCGGCCAGCAGCGCGCCGATGAACGCCCCGGCCTCGGCCGGCACCCCGAAATCGACCAGCGTCAGTCGCAGCGTGTCGGTGATCATGCCGATGGTGGCGGCGACCAGGCACATGCGCTGCGGCGAATTGAACATGATCGAGAAGCCCCACACGCCGAGGAAGGCGGTGACGGCCCGCAGCCCCGTGTTCACCCACGGATTGAGCCCCAGCGGCTCGAACCCGGTCGGGTTCAGATGTACGATCATGGCCACTCCCCAGCCTGCCAGCGTGGCCATCAGGATGATGCACAGCACGTATGCCACTCGTTGGATGCCGGACGGGAAGTCGATCTTCGCCATATCGAGGCCGCCCGTTATCAGCGGGAAGCCAGGGATGACGAACAGCATCGCGCCGATGTACGCGGTGTCATGCGTCAGCGCGATCGGGTCGAGCAGGCCGATCAGGCGCAGAGTGCCCGTGCAGGCGAGCGCAGCCAGGGCCACGCACACGAACGTCACGAAGAACTGGTTGAGATGGTGGGCGAACAGTTTGCGGCGCAGCCAGTGGCCCAGTCCGGCGCCGACGAACGCGCCGATCATGTCGTAGGGGCCGCCGCCGAGCAGGAACACGAAGGATGCGCAGGCGACTGCGGAGGCGAAGCCGGCGAACGCCGGGGAATAGAGCGGCTTACGGCTCTCGATCAGGTCGAGCCGCTCATGCGCCTGCCGCACGGTGATGGGCTTGCGCCCTTCGCCCGCGCAACGGCCCACGTGGTCGAAATGCTCGGCGTACTCGCCGGTCAGCGGCTTGTGGGCGCGGGTTTTCCGGCGTTCCGCGCCCAGCAGCGCCTCCGCCGACATCGATGTCCCGAATTCGTTCAGGTTCTGGTCTTCCGCACTGCTGGCGCTTGCGCCTGCGCCCGCGCCTGTGCCACCCGCCGCCGCGGCGGCCGCGTCGAGATCCGGCGTCTCCACGAAATCATGCTTTCCGGAGCGCTGCTGCATCAACCGGTCATGCAGCAGCTTGGCCTCGCGATCCTCTTTCAGGGCGGCCTCGGATTCGGAGCGCAGCTCGTCGTCCGTCGAACCTTCCGCGGCGATGTCGGCCGCGGCCGCGCGGACCATGGAGACGGGCACGGTGACCTCGGCCGCCTCCAAGGGCGTCGAGCACCGGGTCGTCGGAGGCCTCGCCGCTGAGCTCCTTCTGTGCCTTCTTCTCGGCGCGCAGTTTCTTGGCCAGCTGCGCGGAGACCTCGGACATGTCGCTTTGCTCAAGGTTCTGCACCACACCTTCGGACACGTCGCCCGCGCGATGGTACATGGAATCGAGCCCGAGGTTCACGCTGAACCAGTCGGTGTAATGCTCCAGCAGCCAGATGCGCTCGGTGTTGACGCCGGTGGTGGGCAGGTCGATGACCTCGGTGATGCGGTTGGCGTCATCGGTGCAGGTGGCCTCGATGTCCGTCAGGTTCACGTCGGCGCGCACGTGCACGCCCAGGGGGCTACGCGATGCGGTGCATCATCTCGCGCACGCGGAAGCTTCCGGTTCCAGCACCCAGGTCCAGTGCGCCGACGCGCACGACGACGCTGGTCTTGGCGGCGAGGCCGGCCTCGGAGATCGGCTTGTCCCAGTCGCGTCGAATGTCTTCCATGTCAAGGGGAACGGAGTGGGTGTGGAAATGACTCACCGCCGTCGCCGCGTCCTGATGGGGCGCGTCGCCGTTCTTGTGCTGCTGCATGTTCTTCTCTATCCGTATCATGCCGTTGTTTTTGCCGCCCTATGGGTGTGCTCGGGCGTGTTTTCAAGATGGTTACAGTAGTCATTCTTACTCCGCGCCGTGAACTCATGGGGTATGACCGAAACCGGCGTTCGCATGATGGACTACCTTCGACATGATTATGGACGATGCGGCGACGAGGATATTCAGGACGACATTCCCGGACCACCCAACAGCGTGAAGATATGGTGAAGATTACATATTTACCAGTAATCCTTCAGAGAAAAATTGGACTTCGTAATACAACTTGCGATTTCAGGGCAATAGAATGGGCACACAGCTTTTGGCGCAACCGGCTGTGGGCTCGCAACTGACGGCCAACACAACCGCGGAGGAGCCGCGGAGGACCGACTGACCGAGCAACCGGACCCAAAAGACAAAGGAGGTTATGAATGACCGATACCGATCAACAGATCACGCCCGCCGACGCGACCATCGTGTCGACCGGCACCGGGACCAAGGGCCCCGAAGAGCGGGAGCTGCCTGAGTCGCTCAGCAACGACATGAGCCTGTGCCTGCGCATTCTGCGCGACGTACTGGGCGAATATGACCCGCAGCTGCTGGCGACGTTCGACACCGTGCGCAACTACGCGGTGAAGGCAAGCGCCGAGCATTTCGCCGGAGCGACGGCGGATCCGCACCCCGATGAGGATGGTCTGGCAAAGGCCGTCGCCACCATCGATGCGATGAATCTGCACGACGCCCAGCTGCTCGCCCGCGCATTCGCCACATATTTCCACCTCGCCAACCTGAGTGAGGAGAACTACCGCGTTTCCGTGCTGCACCAGCGCGAGAACCAGGTGGAAGACGACGAAGCCGTTGACCCGGTGAACGAACTGACCACCGCCTACCATCAGCTGCTGACCGAAATGGGGCCGGCCAAAGCCAAGGCGTTGCTGGAGAAGCTCGAATTCCACCCGGTGTTCACGGCGCATCCGACCGAAGCGCGCCGCAAGGCAGTCGAAGGCAAGATCCGCCGCATCGCGGAGCTGCTGGAAGAGAACAAGCGCCTCGGCGGCTCCGACAAGAAGGAGAACGTCCGCCGCCTCTACAACGAGATCGACGCGCTGTTCCGCACGTCCCCGATCGCGCTGAAGAAGCCGACGCCGGTCGAGGAGGCCGATACCATCCTCGACATCTTCGACAACACGCTGTTCACCACGATTCCCAAGGTCTACCACCGTTTCAACGACTGGCTGCTGGGCGACAAGGCCGGTCTCGAACAGCCGCAGTGCCCGGCGTTCTTCCATCCGGGAAGCTGGATCGGCTCCGACCGCGACGGCAACCCGAACGTCACCGCCAAGGTCAGCCGTCAGGTCGCCCGCAAGTTCAGCGACCATGTGATCGGCGCCCTTGAGGAGGCCACCCGCACGGTCGGCCGCAACCTGACCATGGAGTCCGAGACGACCCCGGCCAGCGCCGAGCTGAAGAGCCTGTGGAGCCACCAGAAGGAGATGAGCGAGCGCCTGACCGACAAGGCCGCACTGATCTCCACCAAGGAGCTGCACCGCGCCGTCATGCTGGTGATGGCCGATCGCCTGCGCTACACCATCGAGCGCGACGCCGACCTCATGTACCACAGCTGCGACGATTTCATCGCCGACCTGCAGGTCGTGCAGCGTTCCCTGGCCGAAGCCGGCGCCAAGCGTTCGGCGTATGGCCCGCTGCAGGATCTGATCTGGCAGGCGCAGACCTTCGGCTTCCACATGGTCGAGATGGAGTTCCGTCAGCACTCCGTGGTGCACGCCCGCGCGCTGGAGGACATCCGCGAGCACGGCCTGCACGGCGAGCGTGGCGAACTGCAGCCGATGACCCACGAGGTGCTCGACACCTTCCGCGCCCTCGGTGCCATCCAGAAGCGCAACGGCATCAAGGCCGCCCGCCGCTACATCATCTCGTTCACCAAGAGCGCCC
>ENA-OQCV01000012-OQCV01000012.1-human-gut-metagenome-genome-assembly--contig:-NODE-12-length-47394-cov-6.425900_pt1 | contig 47394 bp, 55 predicted proteins | sample MGYA00242766_ERZ504592 | MGnify/ENA primary metagenome ERZ504592 (study PRJEB26092, sample SAMD00036315) | human gut metagenome | host: Homo sapiens | study: EMG produced TPA metagenomics assembly of...
CCCGCCCGTCAGCAGCACCGCCGTCTGTTTTGTCACAAGAAACAGGGCTATGGTGATCCCGGACATGGAGAGGACAAGCCCCATTGCCACCCGGCCAAACAGCCGCTTTACCGAGAGATTTTGAAACTTCATTTTGCCTCGCCTCCCGTCCATTGATAGCCCATGCCGTAAACGGTCTTGATGTAGGGTGCGCCGCCGTCGGATTCAATCTTGCTGCGAATCCGGCTGATGGAAGTTGTCAGGGTGTGTTCGTCCACAAACCTCTCGTCTATATCCCACAGCTTTTCCAAAAGCTGCCCACGGGTCAGCACTTGCCGGGGATTTTTACGGAACAGGTTCAGCATTTTGTACTCCATCGGGGATAGGGTCAGGGGCTTGCCGTTTAAGGAAGCCGTTTGCTCCGAGAAGTCCAGAAACAGCCGCCCGTCGTCGTAAATGTCCTTGGCTGGTTTGTGGTGTTCCAGCATGGCAAACATGGCTTTGATTTTCCGCTGCAAGGCCCCGATCACAAAGGGCTTTGTGATGTAGTCCACCGCGCCCACCTCATAGCCCCGTATCTGGTCGCTCTCCTGATCGTTGGCAGTCAAGAAAATTACAATAGTGTCCGGGTGCTGGGGCTTTATCAGCTTGCACAGCTCAAACCCATTTCCATCCGGCAGGTTAATGTCCAGCAGCACCAAATCAAATTCCCGCTGGCGGATGGCGTCTGCGGCGGTTCTGGCATTTAGGGCAGAAGTCACGCCGTAGCCGTCTGCGGTCAGGTTATAGTCTAACATCTTATTCAAAAAACTGTCGTCCTCGACAATTAAAATCTGCTTCATATTCTCACTTCCTTTGCTTTTTGCAGATAGTATAACAGGCAAATGTCCGCGAAATGTTACAGCGGACAAAAAATTTTATTTTTGCATTCTCTGTTATAGCAGTTCAAAATAACAACTCTATTATAGGCAGTTATCAAAGGTTTATCAATGCGGCAACTGTAAACAGATCCTCTGCCAAAAACTCTTAAAACTACTGGCAAGCAATGCAATCTTACGTAAGATTGCGTATTTAGCAGAAATCCCGTTCCCGGAATTCCTGCTAAATGCTTGTTGGTGACATATCCCCAAACCCCTGAGATCATTGCCGGTGGCAATGGCTGCGCGTTCCGTTGGAACGCTGAAAACGAAAAGCTGACAAACCTTATTGACGTGAATTTTTCTGTGCTGCGCTGCGGTAGCGGTGGGGAAGAAATCTCTAATAGATATTCCACATTAGCCCGAACATTATGAAGTTCTTTCATATCAATTTTTGGCCTGCTTATAGGCAGAATAGGCTTTCCGCTTTTTGTTCCAGAAGATCGGTGTATTCCTCCCGGAGAGATTTAACAGAGGGGAGCTTTTGGATTCCTAGCTCGTCAAAATGATTCTTTGCCGCCTGGTGTAGCAGAATTTCAGCCTCATGTACTATTCGGTAATTTTTTGCTGTACCCGGCTTTGCGATATTCTACATAGACAGCCCGCGTTTTCGCATAGTTTACGATCTGCTTTTGTAGCTCGGCATTGGCGTTCATTCTTGACTCTAAATCTTTAATTTGAACGGATAAGGTATTGAAATTAGTGGTAGCGGCGTTGGCTTTTTCCAGAAGATCCTCATAACCCATATCGCCATGTTCTTTTAAGTAGAGCACTGCCTGGGAAAGCTGTTTTAAGTTGAACACTTTTGCCCAACGCTCATAACCGGGACCTTTGCCGGAACGGATTGCAGCCTCTATATCTACCAGCAATCCAACTTTGGAAACCGGTTTTTTTGAAAAAGTATGGTGGGATTTTACTGTCCGTGTACCGGCAATTCGTTCTTTGATGGCCTGTTCTGTATAATCGCCTTTGAGCGTATCGCATCGGGTATAATTTTCTTGTCCCGGAACTCGGAACCGAAGATGTTTTCTTTCACGGTTAACTTCAATCCCGGCAGCCTCCAGCTTCTTTAGAAGTTCCTCAAAATCTTTTGGCTTTTCCTCTAATGCAGCATCAATAGCAATGCGTATCTGCTCCTGAAAGGAAGGCTGCTTTTTATTTCCCAGCCATGTGCCATAATGCTCCCGGCTGGGTTTCGGATTTTCTACAATCGAAAGTCCATGCTCCAAACACAGCTTGTCATTCATTCGCCGGATTGCCCAGGTAGAACCCCAGAAGTTGCGAAATTTTTTTCTGACAGTCCAGTGTAGTAGAGTTGATAATGATGTGATTATGGACATGGTGCTTATCCACATGGGTGCAGACAACAAAGGCATGGTTTCCTTTTGTGAGCTTCAGTGCCAGCTCCCTGCCGATCTGATTAGCTTCTTCTGGCGTAACTTCGCCGGGCTTAAATGCCTGACGGAGATGGTAGGCGATCACATCATCTGCACCCTGATTTCTGCCGGTCAGATTTGCATACTGTCGTTTGGAAAGAAGAAACTCTGCATCAGCAAGCCGGGTATCACACTCATAGCCATAAATGAATTTTCCAAAATCGGTTTTCTGCGGATTTTCTACATAATCAATAATATCTGAGATCGCAGTAGAGATATTCCGACCTTTTCCTACATGCAGAGGCATCAGTCTTGTGGTCGCTATTTTCGTCACCTCCTTAACTTAATTCCAATCAGAGAAGTTATAATTGCAGAAAAAGAGCGGGGCTGCCTATGCGCCCCGCCAAATCTGCTTAACCAAATATAAAATCCTTTAAGGCACTGTTTGCCCCGCCAATGATCCCTACCAGCCATGCAGCCGCCAGAGGCAGACCGTATGGACTGATAAGAAAGGCGATCATAAGCCATGCAAGACCCGGCAAAAATCCTGCGACAAAGAACAGCACCAATGCCGCCAGAAAGATGATCCCAGAAAGAATCCCAAGTACCGCACCGGAAAGAACCACTAAAAATTTACATACCAGATAAAGAATCCCCGTAACCAGCATAAAGGGAAGTGCCAGTAATTTACCTATCAAACGCATACGCTTTGCCTCCTTTCAGAAGGGCATCTGCCCTTATAAAAATTTTACCGTGACGGCAAAAAGAAAGCAACGGCTTTCCGGCTGTTTATGAAATGTTTGCAAATCCCCGGATCAGTTTATCCATGCCATCTTAAAGGCTATTTAAACAATCGAAAAAAAAGGTGTTATAGATAAAATTGGCTTATTATATTCTATATTTCCGATTTTTCCATCTATTTTCTTTAGTAATTCTTTTACAATATACAATCCCAAACCGGAACTATCCTTTGGTGCGTGATTTATCAACGGTGTAAAACTTGCTGAATAATAAATTTATATCCATCTCATCAAGGGATTGCGTTGAATTTTTAATCATGAACACGCCTTCCTGGTTAATGGACACTTCAATATAGTTATCAGAATAACGGATTGCATTTGTAATTAGATTTTCAATAATACGTTTACAAATAAGGTTATTGCCATATATCCACACCGGAGATTTTTCTGTTTGAATAATCGGCTGGATTTCCCCAAATTCATAATACTTTTCAATTAAGCAATCTGTAACAATTCTATTTATATCAACCTTCTCACATTCAACATCAAACTGCTCATTTTCCACCACAGATAAATCATAAAATTCTTGCACCAGATCTGTGAGATAATCTGTTTTTGCTTTAATGATTTCAATATATTGGTCTTGCTCCTGTTTATCTTCACATTCTTGTAAAAGTGTTAGATAACCCTGTATAGATGTTAATGGGGTTCTTAGATCATGGCTTATATTAGATATAGATTGCTTTAACTGATCTTCTTCTTGCTTAATTTGAACTTGCAGTTTCTTATGCAGGGTATCTTTTTGATTGATCGCATAAGCTAACTCTTCAATATCTCTATTTGATAAAGATACTCTTATTTTTCGTTTTCCTTTATCTGCTTATTTATATTGCGAATTGTTCTAGTAATAGAAAAAAGGGGAACATGCTAATATGAATATAGAACATATCAATAAAAAAAGTAGAACATATCCGCATTTCCCCTTTTCTGTTGTAATTAGTGTATTTCTTGTTTTCTCAATATCAATGCTGACACCAGGAATGTAATAATTACAGTTCCTACAAAATAAAGTAAGATATTGATTTCCAAATGATTTACCATATTATAAGAACACGTATTCATCCAATAATACATCGGATTGATTTTTAAGTACGTTAGAACTCGCCACGATTGAGCAGACATATTATCCCATGTCATCATATAAATAAGAGGTCCGCTAAAAGTAAATAATGACATAGTTCCTACCACAATAGCTGTATGCTTAAATATCACACACAGCATGAGTGTAATACCGATAAAGGCTCCCATAACCATGCAATTTAGCCCTGCAATTTTCAACATTGGAAGTAATTGTATCGGCACATTGTATTTTGTACATTCAATTATAAATGCAACCATAATAAATGAAAAATATAAAATGATGCTGGTAACAGTAATCACGATATACTTTGCAATAAAGAATTTTAGTCGGCTTTGTCCACTTGCAATCGCAATTTTAATCGTTGAATCTGTATATTCTCTGGAAAAGAAAACAACAGAAAATATAAGAACAATCAGCCAGAAAAATACCGTATAAGACGTGGCAGTCCTTATAATTTCTTCAATCATTGGATGTACCTGATCACTATATGCACGAGCAAGAAATCCTACGGTTTCTCCTATCTTCCATGTTTCATCTACGCTGGAACTAGATACTACAAATTGTTGCTGACCTCCTATGGAAAAGATACCAAAAACAGCTAAAATCAATGCAAATGTTAGATATAACGCCTTTGTATGAAATAATTTATAAAATTCTGCCCGTATTTGATTATACATTTTTTCTACCCCCTATTAGATTTTCAAAGTATGTTTCCAAATCTTCTCCCTGAACAGAGATTTCATCAATGATGATTTCATTGTCGGTTAGTAATTTGGAAATCATTCTTACATTATCTAAACAATCATAAATCCGAATAGAATTGTCTGGATAAACGGAATAGTTTTTAATATTAGCTTTTTGTTCTAATATGAGAGTGGTTTTCTGTATATTATCTGTTTTCAAACAAATATGCCGTTTACATTCTTCATTCAATTTTTCAGCAGAAATTTGTTTTAAAAGTTCTCCCTTATGAAGAAAGCCATAACAAGTGGCGAGCTGGTGCAATTCGCTTAATATATGGCTGGATATTAAAATGGTGGTTTCCCGTTCTTTCACTAATTTTTTTAAGAAGTTCCCGTAATTCGATAATTCCCGTAGGATCAAGTCCATTGACAGGTTCATCCAATATTAAAAATTCTGGCTCACCTAATAATGCAACGCCCAGTGCAAGCCGCTGTTTCATCCCTAATGAAAAATTCGCTACTCATTTTTTTACCTGCGTTCGATAAGCCAATCAATTCTAAAGTATCAGCAATGCAGCTTTTATTCGGAATACCTCTCTGTATTCTTTGCACTTCCAGATTTTGTGAAGCAGTCATATCTTTATATAGTGCCGGCATTTCAATCGTACACCCGATTTTTGATCGTTCATATTGCAGATTATCATTATGCCCAAATAGAATAATTTCTCCTTCACTTTTAAAATTAAGACCTGTCAATAATCTGATTAGCGTTGTTTTTCCTGCTCCATTTTCGCCCACAAGTCCATATATTTCGCCTTTTGGAATAGTTAAGTTTACATTTTTTAAAGCATAGAAATCTTTATATTTTTTGCTCAGGTTTTTTGTTTCGCATATAAATTTTGTCATCCTAAACAACTCCTTTCCATGCCACTATATATGATAACTCTAAAGAAAATCTAAAGATTATTTCATTTTATATCCAATCCCCCAAATAGTTTGTATATAATCTTCATTTGTAATTGATTTAATTTTCTTACGAATATGACTAATATGAGTATTGATTGTATCGTCATCATACGCATAAGGTTCATTCCAAATGGATTCATATAAATTTTGTTTTGAAAATATTTTCTGTGGGTATTGCAATAGCAATTCTAAAATGCTCAATTCTGTTGATGTAAATGGTACTAATACTCCGTTTATATAAACCAAAGAGTTATTGATCTTTATATTTTTGTATATCAAAGTATTATTATTTTGATAAGGATTATCGACAGTCCGTTTTAAATTTGCCTCAATACGTGCAAGAAGCTCATACAAATCAAATGGTTTTGTCATGTAGTCATCTGCCCCTATTTTTAATAATTCTATTTTGGTCTGAACCATTGTTTTTGCTGATACAACAATAACAGGAGCGTTTGTAAATTTTCGCAATTTCTGTAATACATCATCCCCATTCAGCCCTGGCAACATAATGTCAAGTATTATCAAGTCCGGAACAAAAGATTTGCACAAATTTATTCCTTCTATACCATTTAAAGCATATTGAACACTATATTTATTATTTTCCAAGAATTTTTTAATCATATTGCAAATATCTATATCATCTTCAATAATAACAATTTTACACATTTTTATTTACCTCCATGCCAAATTATTTTATCATAGGAACTTATCGTTATCCACATAATAATATCGTCGATAAAAAATCTGTTAAGAATAAATGAACCCATATCAAGATGCCATTTCAAAATTAGTTTAATATTATGAAAGATTTGCAAATCCCCGGATCAGTTTGTCCATGCCATCCCAAAGGCTGTCCAGACGGGTGCGGATGTCATCTATATCTGCGGCATAAATATTGCCGGTCTCATTGGCCCGTCTGGTATATTGGTTTAAGTTATTGGAACAAATGCGGAGAAGCCGGATCATTTCCTGAATATCTCCCATATCAAGGTGAATGATGTAACCGTCTACGGCCATCTTTCGCAGATATGCCGACAGGTTGGTAATGCCAAGTTCCGCCATGCGTTCTTTTACCAGTTCGGCCTCCGGTTCGGACATGACAAATTCGACGCGGACGGATTTTTTGTTATGCCCGCCCTTCATCGTTCCAACCCTCTTTTATGAGATGAGACCTCCTGTGTTGAAACCACCGTCTTTGCTCTTTTGAGTTTTTCCCGCAGGGTGGTCTTTTCCAGCTTATCAAGATATTCCTCCAGATTTCCGGCTGTCGCATGATAGCTGCGTTTGAAGCGTTCCCGTTTTAGAATCATCATCAGCTCCGGCTCATTTTCCGGCAGATAAGTCATTGTTTTAGGGGCTCCATGCTCTGGCATAAACCGGTTCATAAGCTGTCTCCGTTCCTGATAGGGAATCGTGATAACATTTCCATCCGCAAATGCAACGGCTACATTTCCGATTGGACAGGTCAGCTTTTTCATCCGTTCCACATGTTCTCTATAATTTAGCGGATAGAGATTGCCAAATATTTTTCCGTCCCTGACTTCTTTCAAAGAGATGGCATAAGCCAAAACGGGATCATTTGTCTGTTCCTGGTAAAACCGCCACACTTTATTTTCATGGCTTCCATCCAGATAAACTTCCCGTTCGCGCAGGGTATAGGTTCCGCAAGGGCGTGACATCCAAAGAAGCTGTTTATCCTCTGAACGGTCTGACACAGCCAGTTTTGAAATCAGTTCCTTATCCAGGTCAAAGTCCTCTTTATAATGTTGGGTATGAAGATCTACGATACGGGAAATAGCACCCAAAAGATCTACATCCTCAAATCTTACCCCGGCCATCAGCGTTCCCTTTCCGGCACAGGAGGGATCATCTGCCTTGCTTCATGCTCCGGTTTGTCTGCTTTCAAACGGTCCATCAAAGACGGCTTTGCTTCCGGCACCAGCTCCCGGATTTCTTCATCCGTCTGTCCGTCTGTCAGATCCGGGCGCACAGGAGGTTCGTTGTTCAGCCTGCCATCCAGCATATTGTAGTTCCCGGTTTGTCCTTCCTCATAAAGTTCCGCATTGCGAAGATAACTTTCCGGCGCCTGAAACGGCTGTCCGGCAAACAGAATTTCTCTTTGGGTGGTAAACTGTGCAAGGACCCCATTTTGCAGTCTCGCAAATTCTTCATACTGGCGCAAGGTAAGCCCTCGTTCCAACATTTCCGTCTGGGTATGCGCCCAGCCTTCTCCATAAAGAAAATAATACATATCGGGCTGATCACAGACAAAACACAGGGAACCGTCCTGATTGTCATAGTAAGATGGCTGCATATCCTGGTAATGGCAACGTTCCTCACGCCCCAAATACACACGGTTGTCCGCACCCAGCATAGCGACCATACCCGCGTAATTACTATGGACCGCAGAGCGGATTTCTACCAGCGGATCTGTTTGAGAAGGAATCTGTCGGCCCGGAATCTCGTTTTGTTTTTCCGCTGCATCATTTCTTGGTATTACTTCTTCATGGCTGCGCGCATCCAGTTCCGGTTGAGATGTTCCTTTCCGAACAGCGCCGGGTTCCGGTTCTTTTTCTTTCACATAGTATCGGACATTTGCTGTCGTATGCTCGTTGGCTTCCTTTGCATAGTTTTCAGCGTCGGCTTTGCTATCAAACTCCAACGTTTTTCCATTTTCCTTGCACCAGCTTTGTGCCGGTCCGAAAATAGAAGTGCTGCTTCGTACTGCCCATACACCATAGGTCCGTTTCCTTTCCATTTCGCATCCCTCCTTATCGTTCCTGCTGTTTGGAAGTTTGTTGCTTTTTTACTGGGTCTGCCGGTTTTGTTGCCTTTAGCTGCTGACGGAGAGAATTCTTATGCTCTGGTTCGGAATCTGTGATGTTGACATATTCGCCAATGATACAGAGCGCTTCTCCATAACTGCCGGAAGCAAATACCCGGTCAGACATTTCTTTTGCCTGTTCTTTTAGACCATGCTCCCGCAAAGTACGGGAAGCAATACCAAGCAGATTAAAAATGTTCCCATCTGCTCCGATCAGAGGGCAGTCCGGTTTATCTGCCAATGGTTCCGGTGTTTCTATAAATCCGCCTAAATAATTCGGCACAAAGTCCGACAGCCATGTGCCGCCATAGACTTCATGGGTCTGTAAACGCCACAGGGCAAGTTTCCCTATATCCAGTTTCACATCATCAAAAGGGTAAAGCAGACAGGTCAGTTCTCCGTGCTGAAAAGCAAACACATTTTCAAACTGGCTGCCATCTTTCAATATGCCTGCATTTGTCAACATTTCGTTGATCCCGTCCACCCATTCTGTCAGATCTCCGCCGCAGCCCTGTAAAATCAGTCCTTCCTTATCCGGCATACGGCGAAGATCCTCTGCAGTAATCGTGTTGATATTCAAAAAATCGCCTCCTATCGTTTTTGTTTAAAATATAAGTTTTGTCCGCAACTTAACCTCATTTCAAAGCACCGGAGTATTCTTATACAGCTCCCTTAAAAACAGATGCGAATAGCCATTGAAAATCAAGGACTTTTGGGGCTAAGTTGCGGACATATCATGGTTGGTTTTGCCGCTGCCGACGTTTGCGTTTCCGCTCGGATTTCCGTCTTGCATAGACCCGGCAGGCATCGGAGCAATATGCCTGGCTGGTTATAGGAAGATATGATTTTCCACACACAGAGCATATTTTCTGTCTCATGGAGGTGTCCTCGCCGGTAATGGCTGATTCCAGTGCTGCATCCACCGGCAACACCGCTTTTTCAAAGTACCGGCAATAAGCACCGGTCCACCATTTATTCAGCATGTAGCAAGGGCTGTCCAGGGGAAGGCAGATCTTATCCTGAGAGTCATAGTTGGCGCAAAGCTCTGTAACCAGCTTTCGGATTGCAGACTGCTCCGAGCGTTTTAATTCCCTCTCTGCCATAATGCCTACCTTTCCGGGTCACTGCTTTGTCTGCCGCCGGAAATTCCGGTTGCATCAGTAACATTCCTGGACTGTGAAAGGGCATCGGCGATAGAGTTCCGCTTTTTCTGTTTTGGTTCATGGTAAATAAAAAGTTCGTTTTTCCCGGTACATACAACAAGCCATTTTCTTCGCAGCGGAAAATATCACATTCTTTGTCAGTTGAAACAGCATAAAACCCTCTATAATCAAAGGGTACCTTTTGCCGCTCCTGATAGGTACACAGCCCTAAGTTGGGGTCACTTGCCAGCCGTTTCGATATGGCGAAAAAAGTCGCCTTCTTTTTTGTAAAATTTTCGTATGGGCGTGAAGTGATAACCTCCATATTCAAAGGTTTTTCGATCAATCATTTGCGCCTGCCTTTCTTTACGGGAAATTCCAGCTTGAAATTCACATATTTACCGCCGGTATCATCCAGGATCACTTCCGCATCATAGGTCCTTCCTGTTTTTTTCACTGTAAAGCCCGGACATAGAAATGCGGCCCTCTTTCAAAAGAGCCGCTGCCACAGACTTTGTGATAGATTTTTTCTTGCTGGAAAAGAAACGGTTATCTTTCCAAAGAGCAAAAGAACATTCCCTGTTGCCGCAGAAAAAACCCTTTCTTTCCTTCAAATACCGGGGCACCGCAGCGGGGACATACCCCCACGGCTTCGTGTGCAGTTCCTTTGGAAGAAGGAAACAGATCCGCAAAACGTTCTTCCGGGGTAGTATGTTCTTTTACCAGCGTCCGGCTCATATCTGCAATCTGATCCATAAAAGATGTTGCCGACAGTTCGCCATGTTCCACTTGTTTCAGCATGGATTCCCATTCTGCAGTTAAGATGGGAGATTTGATATTGTCCGGCAGGACTGCGATCAGGTTCTTTCCTTTTTCCGTAGGAATGAGCTGCTTTTTCTTTCGCTGTACAAATCCGGCAGAAACCAGCTTTTCCAGTGTTGCCGCACGGGTAGCCGGAGTACCCAATCCTTTACGCTCGGCATCTTCCGGCATATCTTCCGCACCGGCAGTCTCCATAGCGGACAGCAGTGTGTCCTCCGTATAGTGCTTCGGCGGTGAAGTTTTCCCTTCACGGAGACTTGCTGATACAGCTTCAAAAGTCTGTCCTTCCTGCAGCACAGGGAGAGCGACAGCTTCATTTTCTTTGTGTTCCGTTTCACTCTGCCTGATACTCATACGGTGAATCCGTTCCACCTCTTTCCAGCCGGACTGTAAAATAGTCTTTCCTTTTGCCGTAAAAGTATATCCCTGGCAGTCCAATATAGCGGTGACCGCTTCAAATCGGTGTACCTGCGTTGTGGCACAAAGCAGTCTGACGGCAAGCAGGGTAAGCACATCCCGCTCCCCGGAAGGAAGCTCTGACAGGTCTGTCCGTGCGATTTCCACAGTTGGGATAATGGCATGGTGGTCAGTCACTTTGCTGTCATCTGTTACCCGGTCAATGTCCGGCTCTCCGGCGTAGCCTTTTCCAAAGGTCATATTGTCACGCAGCCACAGGATCAGGGAAGCGGCGGTTGCCTGCATGTCCTTCGTCAAATACTGGCTGTCCGTTCTCGGATAGGTTGCCAGCTTCTTTTCATAGAGAGATTGCACATAATCAAGGGTCTGTTGAGCCGTATAGCCATAAATACGGTTACATTCCCTTTGCAGAGTTGTAAGGTCATAAAGGCGGGGAGGCTGTATAGTTTTTACCTGCTTTTTCCACAGAACGCACAAAAGCGGAGTTGTGGTCACAGTCCATACGGATTTTTTCAGCCTCGGATCGTTCCGTCATTTTTTCGCCGGAAGCAGTAAAACCTCCGCAGGTGATTTCCGGCACATAAAAAGGCTTACTGATGAAGGATTCAATATCCGACTCACGCTGTACCAAAAGTGCCAGTGTCGGTGACATAACACGGCCGACATTTAGGGTGACACCATACAGGACAGAAAAAAGCCGGGTGGCATTGATCCCGATCAGCCAGTCGGCTCCTGCCCGGCATACTGCCGCATCATAGAGCTTATCGTAATCACTGCCGGGACAGAGATGGTCAAAACCCTCACGGATCGCCGCATCCTCCATACTGGAAATCCAAAGCCGTTCCATAGGCTTATTACATCCGGCATATTCATAGACCAGACGGAAGATCAGTTCTCCTTCACGCCCGGCATCCGTAGCGCATACCACGGAATCAACCCGTTTGTCCTTCATCAGCCGGCACAAAAGAGCAAGCTGCGTTTTCTTATCCTTTGGAACTTCATATTTCCAGTTTTCCGGCAGGATCGGAAGGTCCTCATACCGCCATTTGGCGTACTGTTCTTTGTAAGCCTCCGGCTGTGCCAGTTCCAAAAGATGTCCCACGCACCAGCTCACCAGATAGCCGGAACCTTCGAGATAACCATCTTTTCTTTTCGTTGCGCCTAATACTGCTGCCAGTGACATAGCAACAGAGGGCTTTTCTGCAATCACAAGTTTCAATTTTTATTCCTCCTTCATAGTTTCAAATTCTTTATCCGCAAGTTTTCCGGTTTGCATAAGACACATCAGCATAACGCCGGAAGCCATTCCTCCGGCAAAGGTAAGGAAATATGAAATCAGGTTCCACATAAGCATTCCTCCTAAAAATGGGTAAAGAAAAACGCCCACTTCAAAGTGAGCGCATCAATAGGTATCTATTTTGTTTTTGGTTTCAAGTGATCCGGCAGGACGATCTCTCCAACCGGGATTTCCCGCAGTTCCTTCTTCATCCGATGGGTGAAGCGGATCGTCTTTGCCGTACCGCCGGTTTCCCGTCCGTCATATACAGCGATCACTCGGTCGGAGTGCTCCACCATATAGCGGTTTCTGTGGGAGTAGACGCTTGGGAGATATTTTTCCTGTATGACAACAACATCCGCACAAGCCTCCAGCAGTTCACGGGTTCTTGTTTTCTTATTCAGGCTGTCCAGACGCTTGCGGTAAGGGATCACTGCGATCAGCTCCAGCGCCGGATTGGTCTGCTTTCTTTCCAACACCAGCTCTGCAAAATACTGATCCACGCCATCTGCAAAGCCACTCATAAAACAGGTGAATCCATCTGTAACGGCAGCATCGATCTCATGTTCCAAAGCGGCTTTTATTTTGTTAATCTCATTCTGCGGCAAATCCCTGTGTCCGGTAACACAGCAAGTCTTTCCTTTCATCGGTCATCCCTCCATCTGATAGGTAAAATTCTTCACTTTTCACATAGTAATAGATTTTATTTAGCAAGTCAACGATAATACCCTTTTTCTCTTTGCGGATAATAAAGGGGTGTAAGGTACAATCTATTACAGAATGGGAGGTGAAGGCGATGTATGAAGATTTTGTCCCGGAACGATTAGCGAAGCTGCGGACACAAAAAGGAGTTTCCGCACGCGATATGTCTTTATCGTTAGGTCAGGCAAACAACTACATCAATAATATTGAGAATAAAAAGTCACTTCCCGCTATGCAGTCTTTTTTCTACATCTGCGAATATCTGGGTGTGACTCCGCAGGAATTCTTTGATGAAGGAAATACTTACCCGGAAACCTTGAAGGAATTCATTGCAGAGGCAAGACAGCTTGATCCTCAATCCATGCAATATATCCTCGGTATTATGAAAGAACTCAATAGCAGAAAGTAAGCGGTCACGGTAATGACCGCTTTTTTCGTGACTTTCTTTATTATATTTTATAATGTTCTCGAAATGTCCGCTCCCTATACCGATAAGTATTCAAAAACTGTTCTCCAAACAGCCTTTTTCTATTCGCCGGTACTGCCAAAGCTGCCGGTTCCTCGTTCTGTTCCCAGATCGGTTACAAAATCCGCAATGACGATCGGCGTGATCACAAGCTGCCCGATACGGGCTCCCTTAAAAAGAGACTGCGCCTGATTGCTTACATTGCTGATGATCGCATGGATCTCTCCACGGTAGCCGGAATCCACAGGTGGCAGTTCACAGACCAGACCTTTTACCGCCATACTGGTACGGGGAAAGATATATCCTGCATACCCATCCGGTATTTCCAGTCCAAAACCAAGAGGAATTTTGGCGATTTCTCCGGGCTGTAAGGTGCAGTCATAGGGCAGATAAACATCTGCCCCGGCATCATTGCCATGCGGACGGTAAGGACGCTGGTGCTCCGGTACGCCAAAGTCAATCAGTTTTATTTTCATCGGCAGCCTCCTTCCCAAAGAGCAGGATAGTCTTTTTCTAAAATATCCTTTGGCGTCATATCTGCCTGCAGTTTTCGTCCACAGGTCATTTTACCTTCCAGACATCGATCTATCTGACAGAAAGGCCCGGTCAGTGACGGGGCAAACAAAGCAGGGCTTAGTTCATAAAGTTCTTTCCAGACCTTTAGCAGCACGATCCTTGTTTCATCTGTATTTCTCCGGCATACCCGCTGGCTGATGATATGTTTCCACTGATAAGGGGTGGCGCTGATGAGCAGTACATTCCGTAATCCCTGGGGCGTGGCATAGCCGGCCGCATCGTGCCCACTTCCGGCAGTGCACAGGGCTTCATAACATTTCATGCTTTCATTACAGCTTTTTAAGTACAATTCCCGTACCACTGCCGGAGCCGTCATAATAGAATACGGGACAGCGAAATCCGCCTGTCCCGTATAGTTGCTGTACTGCAGCGATGCACTCATAAAATTTTACTTCGTTCTGGTGGCGGGTGATCTGCGCCAGAAAACGCCTGCTGGCGCCGACAATGGCTACCGTGATCACCGCAAATTTCTGGATGGTAGGATGGGGAAGCGCCCCCATAGCTGCTACTGTCTGAACGCTGAATGATTTTTCGTAGAGCTCCATCAGGTCGTCCATTGAGGCAATCTTATGTCCCTGCTGGGTAAGTCTTGCCGCAAAGACCATGTTTTTTTCTGCTTCCGCTACCGCCTGGCAGTTCAAAATTTTTACTTCAATCTGTTTAATTGGTATGTCCCTCCTTTACAATCGCTTTCAGTAAGAACAGATAGTTAAGACTGTCTGTGATCTTTTCGTCCCATGTGTCCATCGGATAAACTGTTTCCTCGGCAAAGCACATATCGTACAGAGAAACAATATGCTTTGCCAGCATACCGGCAAGGGCACGCTGGGGCGTTGTATGCTGTAAAGCTGCCGCTGCCTTAAATGCAATCAGCCGGTCCGGGTCATCCCCGGTGTATTCTTTGGTTTTTCGTTTCAAGGTATCAGCACAGAGCCGTACCTGTTCGTCAAAAACGGCATTGACTTCATTTTGCGTAATATAGCATCCCTCCTTTGAAAACAAGAAACCGGCTATTCTAAAGCATCTTAGAATAGCCGGCAAATAAATGGATATGTAATTGTTTATAGTGTATTGATCTCTTTTTCCAGTTCCTGGACCGCTGCTATGACTGTCTCAAATGTCGGAATATCCCCATACAACATATCCTGCATAGAGTTATAGTGGTCCTATGTCAAGAAAAAGTACAAATTAAATGTAACCAATTTTCTCTGTTCTGAGCGAAATTTAACTTGCTATTTTTACTGCATTCTCCTCGATGTTTTTAAGATATTGTTCCTCATATTCATTTGGAGACAAATATCCACAGTGACTGTGAATGCGCACGGTATTGTAAAATGTTTCGATGTATTCAAAAATCAATTTATGTGCATGTGCATAATTAAAGATTTTAAACCGGTTGATCCATTCTCTCTTCAAAAGTGCATGGAAAGATTCAATACAGGCATTATCCCATGGATATGCTTTCTTTGAATAACTGTGAATCATACCTTTGGTTGCTTTTTGAAACGCTTCCGATACGTACTGGCATCCTCTGTCGCAGTGGAAGATCAACGGTTTTTCAATATTTCTGACACGTTTTGCTTTTTCAACACATTCCACTACATGGGATGCCTCCAGCGTCTCACTCAACACCCAGGAAATGATTTTTCTCGAATACAGATCCATCACACTGGTAAGATACACAAAGCCTTCAAATGTCCAAATATAAGTGATATCTGAACACCAGACAGCATCTGGATGAGTGGGATTGAATTCTTCGTTGAGGATATTTTTGAGTTTCTGGCTGAAATCAGAGTCTATGGTTGTCTGGATATATGGTTTCACCCAATGGGCTTTGATTCCCATTTGACGCATATAGTTTCCAATTGTTTTTTCGGAAACAGATTCCCCAGATTTTCGCAATTCTGCAGTAATTTTTAGGAGCACCGTATGTTTTTGATGGGATTCCTCGTAGATCTTTTGAAATTTTTTCTTTTAAAACTGCACGGCGAACAGACGTGTCCGAAGGAACCCGTTTCTTCCATGCGTTGTAACCTGAACGTGAAACGCCTAATTTTTTCAGTATTCCGCTGACAGAAACCTGACGTTTCACGGGCAGGGATTTGATTTCTTTCACATACTCAGAAGTAGCTGTGTAAAGAGCTTTTGTCAGTTTCCCAGAATACCGATTGCTTTTTTTAACACTTCAAGAGCATCCTTCGTATCTCGTAATTCACGTTGCAATCTGGCAATCTCTTTCGCTTCCTCACTTGCATAATTTCCAGAACCACGGGTGGGAACTTCTCCTTTATGTTCCTTTGCTGCTTTCATCCAGTTTTTCAGTGCAGATTCACTGACTCCAAGATTCTCCGCAGCCTTGCGAAGTGGCATCTCTGGATGATCCAAGCGATACTGTACCGCATCCTCTTTAAACTGTTGGGAATATTTTGTACCTTTTGCCATAACCATTCTCCTCCTTGATCTATGACTATCATATACTATTTATTGAAAATGGTCATGTTTATTTTGTACTATTTATATTCTAACATCATAGTCCGTTTCCAATGCTGCGAACCGATATTCCGGCGGGAGTAATTTTAATGTGCCCGGCACAGCCTCCGGGTACTTCGCCCATGCTCTGGGATAGAATTTCATTTTGAAATCTACAACTTTCTTCAGGAGATCCAGCCTGGAAAAAGCAGCTTCTTTGACCGGTGTTGCAGCCATGCGGTAGAGATCATAATAATGTCTGGAATACCGCTGCGGCATTTCCAAATGTTCCGGTCTGTTCGCTTCATGGTGCAGGATTGTGGCTTTTTCCCAGAAGGTCCGTTCCGGGGCAACGGTAAGGATTGCGGTTTCTTTTTGCTCAAAAATCTTCGGATAATATTTTGCCGCGTATGGTTCGATCAGCGCTGTTTTTGCAGGAGTCCACGCTGCCAGCGCACCAATCTCTAAACGGATCACCTGTAAAGTCGCCGTATTCGTAAAAAGGTGCGGATAGGCGAAAATGACCGTCTGTTTATCCTTTTCATCTATGTAGACATTTGCTTCACAACCGATTTCCTGGGATAAGCCGGCTTTGACTGCCGGGCAGAATGTTTCGGACAGAAATACCTCTGCACGCACATTGGCTTCTTTGTTAAAAGCATCCTGTTTTGTATTGGAACGTTTCTCCCATGGTTCATCTTTGCCATATCCCAATACACGCCAGTCCAGAATCAAATCAATATCTTCTGAAAACCGGCTGATCAGGTGAAAGGCTTTTGAAAGGCTGGTACCTCCCTTAAAGGTGATGGACTCTTTCCATGGTGAGCGGTGAAATAAATAATCCAGCGTAAAACATACCCAAAAGTCTTTTTCCACGATGGCATCATTCAGCCCCATTTTATCTGCTGTATTTCTGAACAGCTCCCTGCGGTCGTTATCTGAAAGTCTTGCTATATTTCTCATTGTACCTTTTCACCTCCACAAATCTGCCGTATCGTATCGTAAACCCAATCCGTAGACTCGGTTGCTTCCTTCAAACAAGCCTGTTTATCCTTGTCTGTCAGTTTTTCGGAAAGCATCTGTATGACTTCTGGCGTAACATTCGATCTGCCAAGCGTTTTTAATGCCTGTATAACCAAACTTGTCATATAGGACAATCCGGTAATCTCCTTATTGGTCCGGTGCTTAAATTCCAGCTTTGTAGAGTTCCACTCGTAGGTCTTATATGGACCATCGCTGATATAGGACCATACTGCTGTTACCTGTGTTGAAAGACCTAACAGGTTCAATGCTGTATTCCCACATGGGGCAATCGTCCAGTGATAACTTCGTGCCAATGCGTTCGCCACCGCTTCCGGGTCTGCCGCCACATATTCATCCAGAAGTTTGCTATATTTTGGTTTTTCATAAACTCCTTTCAAAATACGGCGCAATGTTCCTGATTGCACTAAACGGCTTAAACTTTGACGAATAGTGGATGTATCTGCAATATCCGCAAAATCAGACATCACAAAAACAGTTCCATCTTCAAGAGAAAGAACACGCTCTCGTATTCGTTTTGTATATCCGTTGTCCACAATACCGCCTCCCTTCATGTCACGAATATTATATATTATTCGTGACATGATTGCAATAGGTCCTATTCCTCTTATTTTGAGTGTTCCCATTAAAAATCTGATTTATACATCAAAAATCAAAAATTTTGCAAGGCAGTACAGTTTTCATATATGTCACATATTTTATATATTATTCGTGACATCAGGCAGTTGGCAGGTAGATCCAGTCGTGCATCAGGCACACGCTGGGTTCATCCTCCCTGGGAACCAGACGGTAGGTACATTCCCCATAGACCGTGCGTTTGTCCTCGATCTCCATGCCATAGGCTTTATAAAAGCGGTATTCCAGATTGGAGATAATACAGCGCAGGGTTTGCAGAGCCTCCCTTTGAGCTGATACGATCAGGTCACGGTCAATGCTGCGCTTCAAAAACAGCAGCGATTTGTAAAGCTGTACCTCTGTGCGGTAAGGGCGGCAGTCTTTCGTTTCCAGCCATCCGCAAAAAGCGACCGGTCCGCTCTGGATCACACTGCGGTCCGGGTGATAATACTCATAGCAGTCCAGGTTTGCCGTATTCAGAAGATAGAGCATTTCCCGGACTTCATTTTCCGGCATGTCGTAAAACCGCAAAAGCGAGCGGTAAAGATGGACATAGCCGGGAATGGAAATCATGGTATTTACCATAAAATAAAATCCTCCTTGTAAACAGCAGGTGCGGGAGCTTTTGCCCCCGCACCGTCTAAAATCTATATTTCGTTATCTACTTTCACGAGTTTTCCCATGACAAGAAAGCGTCCTGTGCCGCCCGGCGTACAGGTAGAAAGGGTCAGTACCTTATCGCTGCAGGTCACAGTCACATCACTTTCCACCGCAGAACGTTCCTTCATAGCTGTAAGCCAGGTAGTATAAGCACCGTCATCCTTCCAGGAAAGCTGCCAGGGAGAAGTTTTACTGCCGGATTCTTCCGGTTTTGCTGCAAATGCCGTAAAGATCTCCATGACATAACCCCCCTTCGGAGTAACGAGATACATCTGCCTGTGAGTATCAAAGTAACTTTGTTCATCGTACCGGTTCAGCAAGGCAAACATGGAACCATCCCGCATATTATGACCGTAAATGATCGTATTGCGGTCTGAAAAATCTGCCCGGTTTTCATAGTCGGCAAACAGGCAGCCAACCTTGTTATAGGTCCCGTCATAAAGATGGTTCAGGTAATACTCGTTGTTGTCGGTATGCGTCACCGGATAATTGAGCACCGTATCAGGAAGAGAAAGCCATCCGATGATGTCCGGTCCATTTTCACGGAGCGTTTCAAAGTCTACCGAAGGCAGGACAATATCGGCATCGTCCCGTTTTGGTTCTGTCGGATCGGGTGCCGACTCCGGGGAAGCTGTCTGCTCCGGTACTTCCACATATCCGGCAAGATCTCGATAGGCATCTTTACTCTCAGCATACTGGTTCAAGTCACGGAACACCAAAAAACCGCTGCCAAGAGCCACCAGAACGCAGAGTGAAAGGACAGAAACCCCGACAGCCGTTCTTTTCGGGGAAGTCCTGCTGTATTTTCCCTTTTTGAAATAATACACAGCAAATACGCTGCCACCGATCAGTACGGCTGCCAGCAGTCCGCCATACAGGAAAATTATACGGATCATCCCCGGTCTGCGGTACCGGCTTTTGAGGGGTGGAAGGATTGGAGGGAACAGAAGGCTTTTCCGGGTTCTTTGGGTTATCCGGCTTTTCCGGTTTTTCATTAAAGAACTGGACTGTAGATGTCTGATCTGCCTTGATCTCCACCGTAGCGGCATCAGGAATGATGTAATCCTTGCTTGCCCGGTTTGCAACTTCTGTTACGGTATAAATACCGACACGAAGGCCCTTAACTTCAATCACGCCGGATTTTGGAGTGGTGAATGTCTCGCAGTAGGAGCCGTCCGCACTCTTAACCTCGATGGCAAAACCATCTTTGCGCCCGTCGCTGGAATCCTTTGTGATCTTTAAGTTGCCGCGGTAAGCCTCATTGGTAAACCCGTGCCCGGCTTCTCCATTTTCCACAACTGCGACCTGTCCATCTTCTGTGATGGAAAAATAGTAAGCGTTTGAGTCAGGCTGATAGCCCTCCGGCGCTTTGCTTTCTTTGATAAAGTAGCCGCCAGCCAGAAGGTTTTCCGCCGTATGATAGCCTGCATCGGTTTCTTTCAGCGTACCGATCTTTTGATCGTCAGGATCATATTCCTGGTTGGCGTTGGAATCCGCATACAGGTCGAACACTGCACCGGGCAGGAAGCGCAGGAAAGAATTCTTGTCTTTCTTATCCTCCTTTTCCACAGGGGACGGTTCCTCCACAGCTTCGGTTTTAGTTACCTGCACACTGCCGCGGATCAGGGTGTTTTCCACACGGATCTCGATATGCTGTCCGTCTGCACCGATATATACATGGTGCTGCTGCGGGCTTACCGTATAAAGGTCAGGGGCAGAGATCTCCTTGACGATCCAGTGTCCGTAAGGAATGTTCTCAAAGGAAAAACTGCCGTCTTTTCCGGTAATAGCAGTAAGCAGCGCATTTTCTTCAGTAAATTCTTCGGTATCAGGTCTAAACAGACCCATGAGCGCACCGGCAAGCGTGACATCCTCGCCGCCTTCCGGGTTTTCCCCGACTTTTACACCGTCTACACGCCCACGGAGAAGTTCATTGGAAACAGCCTCGCCTTCATTGACAAGGATCTGTACCAGGGCGGTTTCCTGACCAGCATACTCAAAGACAACCGGATATTCCTGATCCGAAAGGATATAGGCGCCGTTGGTTGTGCGTTCCTTGACATAATAGCTGCCAAAAGGCAGGTCGGAAGCGAAGGAAGCGCTGTAACCGCCGGATTCCTCAGACGAAACAGAGACCACTTCCAGAAGTCCACCTGCCGGGATTACGCTGCCATCTGCCGCCGTCAGGTCTGCGGAAGCATAAAGTCCAAAGGAAATATCCTTATATTCCTCGTTCATGCCAAGACCGAACAGGTCATCGGTCTCCATTGCCTTGAAAAGTGTGACATCCACTTTCTGGCGTTCGTCATAAAGACCGGCCGCTGTCTGTGTAACCTCTATGGTCTCACCCGCATAGGTCAGTTCCACATATTCCGGTTGAGGATTCAACACACAGCCGGAAGGCGCCTGACGTTCCTCCAGACGATAACGGCCAAGATAGAGAGACCCGCTTTTCGCTGTGCCGTCCTCGCCGGTCGTAAGTGTTTCCACAACCGTATCTTTTTCTGCCCGCAAGGTACCGTCACCGGTATAAATATCTTCATCTGCGATCACATCATAGACCGCTCCAGGAAGTCCGGCAACCTCATATACCGGTTGGTACAGTCCGTCGTTTTCCTGGACAGAAGCAAATACTTCTCCGGTCTTTGTGATGGTAAGCTGGCCTTTCTGCGGCATATTGTACTGCGTGACCGTCACAACCGCCTCGCTGCCGTCAATGGTAAACGGTACCGGCTGGTCGGAAAGCACATAGCCGTAAGGAGCAGCTACCTCATAAAGTTCATAATCCCCGGCGGCCAAAGGCTCCGGCAGCATCAGCCAGCCCTCGTCAGAAACATAGAAGGTATTCAGTGTTTCCGGGTTCGGATAGTAGACGGTCTGGGTGATAAATTCCCCGGTGGAAAGATCCTTGATCTGAAAACCGGTTCCGGTCACAGGGATAATCTTTCCGGTCTCTGCGTCACATTTTTCAACTTTCAGACGGGCTGTGATGGTGCGGTTGTTCAGGATATAGCTGTAAGTCTTTCCGTCAGAGGAAATGAATACCGTAAAGTCCGGGACAAAGGCTTTGCCTTCCTCGCCTGCGATTTGATGGACCGTATAATGCCCATACGGAAGCGGTTTACTGGAAGCAAAACCATCCGCATCCGTGGTAAGAAGGTCGCGTTCACTTTCCTTTGCCGCGTCATAGCTTCCGGCTGCCTTTAAGTAAATTTCAAAGACTGCGCCTGCTTCCGGGCGTTCGATGATACCGGCATTGGGATCGTCGGTATTTTCGCCCTCAGGCACATCCGGGTCCAGGTCATCGGTGTGCTTGACAAGCTGGATATTTCCGTAAATAACCGTTTCCGTCACCTGATTTTCTGTGGTATTGAGTTCCACTTCATACAGGGAAAGGGGATGCACCCACTTCATAAACGGTTTCATTCAGAAGATACCCGGTGCTCGGTTCGATCTCCCGGATCGTCCAGTTATCCCCGCACACATAATAGCGAGTCATAAAGCTGCCATCCGGCCCGGTAGTATAAGTGTCGATCAGTTCGCCATCACGGAAGATCCCATAGGTCGCCCCTGCAAGCGTGGCGTCCCCCTGGGCATTTCCGGTATCAGCGTCGCTCTTTACCACATGGACGCGGAACTTCTTCAGGATATTGCTGAAATGTACCGAAGAAGTTTGCCCGCTTTCAATGGTCACGTACTGTGCGGAAGGGGTCACATAGCGGTCCACCGGCAGCTCTTTTACCAGATAGGTTCCCGGCAGGAGCTTCTTTTCAATCTGGCCGTTTTCTCCGGTCGTGACTTCCTCATTGACTTCATTTCCCAAAATGTCCGTACCGGAAATATGGAAGGTGATACCGGAAACAATGCCGTCCTCACTGGTCTTGACAAGTTTTGCAGTACCGTAAGTTTCCGTTTTGATCTTTACAAAGAAGGAAACCGGATCGCTGGCGCCGGTCATCATGGTCTGGTAGCCTGGTCTGCCCCAGATCAGCATGTCATTTGCCACCGGGATATTCTTTCGAAATTCAAACAGCACCGGGTCCATCATCATCTGCCTGCTGGTAAAGGTGTATTCATTTCCGTTTCTTGTCACAGAAACGCCGCTGCCTTTCAAAGCCTCCAGGTCGATCTTCAAGTTGTTGGTATCTGTGACCGTCAGGGTATAGACCTTTTTTTGCTACATCCCATTTCAGTTCCAGTTCCGGTGCTTCGCTTTTCTTAGAAGAAGTAAAGGAAGGGACTGTGGAATGGGAAGCGACCTGTGCCAGAATCCAGTCATAGGCTTTTTCAGCCGGTCGTCCGGCGATCACGCTGAAATACTGGTCACCATCTGCGTGGCCGTTTCCGTGGCGGTTGTACGGATCGCTTCTAAGCTGCTGCTGGTATTCCCAAAGGATGATCTGGGTTGCCATCTTATAGTCATCCTCGTTGATCCCGGAAACAGGGAGCGTCGCACCGGGTTTCCAGCCATAGATCGCAGTCAGGGTGATCCCCCTCCTTGCCTCGGCAGGAAGCAGGTTCAGGTATTGGCTGTTGGTCCCGCTTTCTGAAACATAGGTGTTTTCCGAAGTATGGTAAGGAATCCCGCTCTCCACACAGTAAACCTGATGGCTGATCCCGTCAGAATCCGTCAGCATATAGTGCCGGTAAGCATTGCCCCCGGAACTGGTGTGTACGTCGATGGTTCCGTCTGCATGGTAGGCAAGATAGGTGTAAGGTGCCGGGGCGCGGTAGTGGTTTCCATCAGAGCCCACATACTGGTCGCCCAGCCAGGAGCTTGCCGTTTGTCCGACAGACATGGCAAAAGCCTGAGCCGGAAGAAGCCCCAAAATGCTTGCCATACAAAGCAAAAACGCCAACAGCTTGCGAAAGCCGCGGCGCCTGGTTATGATATGTTCCATGAAAAAATCCTCACTTTCATAAAATCTAAAAGGACAGCCTTATTTGCTGTCCTTGTCGTCAAAATCATCCTCGGAAAGATATTCCGGTTCCCCGTATGCCTCATCCGGGTCAAAGCCTTCTCCATAACCGTCATCCTCAAATTCCGCATCGTCCTCGGCCTGCTGTTTCGGACGCACGATTTTTACATAGTAACCGATCCCGCCGACCGCAAGTAAGGCAGCAAGGATAAACAGGATCGTGCCGACACTGCCGGTCTCTTTCTTCGGCTTTTCCGGTTCAGCCGGTTTTTCGGTTTCCGTCGGCTTTTCTTTTCCTTTGCAGCCACTCAAGTCATTTTTGCAGACCGGACAGCCGGTATTGACTTTTCCTGCCTCACATTTTTCGGTGCAGTTGCAGCTTTCTTCCTGGGGAATCATGCTCATGCTGCCATTGTTCTTTTCTGCAAGCGCCATCAGGTCGGACTCTGTGACGCCGTTTAAGAAGTAGACATTGTTATCTTCCCGTTTCCCGTCGATCACCAGATAAAAGACATTGCCCGCGTCCGTAGTGATGGTGTAAAACTGTTTTTCCCCATCCGTACCGCTGATGTTGTCCTGTACCGTTCCGGTGCCTTCCGGGGTAAATGCACCTTCCGGGATCGCAGAAGTATTTTCCTGCTGTCCGGTACTGTTATCTGAACCGGAAGAATTTCCGCCGCCGGAAGGGGTTGCAGCGTTTGAGCCGGAAGGTTTTTCTTCCTTAGGCGGTTTTGTCTGTGTACCGGACGGACTCTGGGGTGCTGCCGCAGCAGGTTTCTTTTCAGGAGCCGGTTCTTTGTAATACGGATTATCCAGCTTTACCACATCAGAACGGTTGCCGGCATAATCTTTTTGCGTATATGCTTACCTGTTTTTCTGTTGCCTGCATAATCTTTTAGTGCAACCGACGCTTTCCCATCGGTGAGGGAGTTGATACGGTTTTCATCAACAAAGACCGCCTCCACGCCGGATAGATCGTCACTGCTTTCTATTTTCAGGGCATCGCCCTCCAGGGAAGCAGTCAGCGTTGGCGGTGTGGTGTCTTTGGAACCGCCGGCATGAGCCGTTACAGGTAATGCGCTGACACTTACAAGAAGCGTAAGCGCCAGCAGCAGGGAAAGTTTTTTAAGCCTCATGCACATCCTCCTTCTCCTGCGGTAAAACAGTTTCCGAAGGGGCTGCCTGCTGTGATTTCAAAAAATCCGCAAGCTGCTGGGGCGTCAGTTTGAAACTGCGCGCCACCGCCACATAATCGGTATTTTCCAGTTCTGTTTTCTGTTCCTCCAGCTTATGGAGCTTTGCCTGCATTTCCGCAATCTTTGTTTTGGTCTTTTCAATTTCCTTTTCCAGTTTTTCAATTTTAGGATTCAATTTATTACCTCCAATCTGTTAAGGCAGACGCCCAAATGTATAAAAATGCTGCTGCCAGTAGCTTGTATTGATGTTTGCATAAGAAATCGGGTCTCCACAGTGGATCATCATTCCATTTCCCACATAGATCCCTACATGGCTTGCGCCGCTGGTGTTGTAGGTCCCCTGGAAGAAGATCAGGTCGCCCGGTTTTGCATCCGCACTTGATACCGGCGTACATACACCTAAAAGACCATCCGCGGTCAGCCTTCCGAAATTCCAGCCAACGCCGCAGTTGTTGATCACCCAGGACACATAGCCGGAACAGTCAAAGGAAGTGGAAGGGCTTGCGCCTCCCCATACATACGGATAGCCAAGATATTTTTCCGCCTCGGCCATCATTGCGGCAAACTGTTCATCCGCAAGGGCTTCCGGTGGAATGTCATAATCGAAGTAGTTTCCTGTGCCGCCTGAACCAACTTCCGGCAGGTGCCGTTCGCTGGTATCGCCGGTATCGGCAAAATACAGGGGATTCAAATACTGGCCGTCAACCAGGACTTCTAAGTGCAGGTGGGCCCCGGTAGAATTTCCGGTATTCCCGACCTTTGCAATCACATCCCCGGCTTTGACCTCCTGCCCGGCAGAAACAAGGATCTGGGAACAGTGCCCGTATTTGGTCGTCAGGGTATGTCCTTCGTATGCCTCGCCTTCAATAGCGACACACAAGCCATAACCGCCGACATTTCCCGCAAGGGTGACCGTTCCGTCATGCCCGGCAAGGATCTCTGTGCCCTCCGGCATCCCGATGTCCACACCGGTGTGATAGTTCTTTTCCCCACTGATGGGATGTACCCGGTAGCCGTAATAACTGGTCACATAAGGGAGCCAGTTGGTGCCAAAGACATTTTTGACATACTGGCGGTTTCCTTTTGTCTGCAGCAGGATCTCGCAGATCTCTTTCTGGTCTGCGTTCATCCGGGAAACGACCAGGTTTTCCAGAGGTATAACCGTGAGCTTGACATTTAAGATGCGCCATTCATAAGGCACTTCCTCCTGGGTTTCTTCCCCGGTTTCCGGATCAACGGAAGTTTCGGTGCGGTAACGGATCTCGGTTTCTTCTGAAAAGGACAGGGTATATTGTTCCTGGAAAAGCTGCCGCAGCACGCTTTCCACTTCATCGTAAGTAAATCCCTGATAAGCAGAAGTCAGATACCCCATCAGCACATACGGGTCATGCTCGATTGCGCCCAGGTTATACTGGTATTCGTCATAGCCGGGGCGGTCTGATTCCACCCGGTCTATTTCCATTTGCAGATCCGTTTCCCATTCGGTATAGGTAAGCTCCGCCTGGTTGATGTCCTGATCATCTGCAAGATAGGTAGAAGCAGCCAGACTTCCCAAACCGCCGGTCCCGATATTGGAGAACGTGGAAAACAGGGATGTGATCAGGAAAATTACCAAAAGGAGAAGCAGGAGGACAAGGCAGATTACAGGGTGCCGTTTGACCGCATGGACAATACCGACGCTGACCCTCTCTGTTGTGACTGCGGCATTTTTTGCCTGTTTCCCGGCTTCACGGGCAGCCTTGGCATACTGCCTTTTCAGTTTTTGTTTCTGCCATATCCGGGCAATCGCATGTTTCTTCAGCTCCGGGTGGTCGCTAAGAGCCTGCCGGTAAGCAAGTCTTGCGTTGGCCTTTGCTGATTTTTGCTGTAATTTCGCTGCCTTTCGGTAGGGGGCAGTTTTATGCCGGTGATATGCCGTGCGAAGCCCTGCCTCGCCCACAAGTTCAGAGCGGTGGGATGCCTTGATCCCCACATTTTCATCCTCTGCCTCATAAATCTTTTTATGGGCGTAACCAATGGCAGTATTGGCGCCCGCCTTGACCGGACGCAGTGGTACAGGCCCTTTTACATGGGCCTTTTGTGATTTGACCTCCTTTTCAAATTTTAAGTGATTTTTTGGCTTTTCCGGTCTCCGGGTCGGAAACCGTCTCCATGCGCAGTTTCTTCCGGGCCGGCAGACGATTTTGTGCCTGCTCTGCTTTTTGTGCAGTACGTTCGGCCTTCCGCCTTGCATGGGTGAGCTTTTTATCCTCTGTCTGCGGCGGCAGTTCATCCGCAGTAAATTCCAGCTTGGATGTTTTTGGCGGTTCGCTATCCACACCCTTTTCCTTCTGCGCTGCCTGTTCCTCCGCCTGTGCCGCTTCCTGAAAACGCTGTTGATATTTGTTCCCATGCTGATGTGTCCGGTAACGGTGTTCCTGACTGGATCTGTCTGTGCTGTCCGGTGTGGCTGAGCCTTCGGAAGAAGGAGCATATTTTCCGGTATCATGGTCTGTCGCATTCTCTGTTACAAGAAAACGTCTGGAAGCCTCCTGCCGGAAATTGCTTCGCACGTTGTCCTGTATCGGGGGCGCTGTCCTGGCAGCATCCGGTGTCTCAAAGTGTTCCGAAAAACCATCCAAAGCGGTTGCATACGCTTCGCCCTGTTCCAACAAGGACTCCGGTGTTTCCGGTGACAGATGGGAAAATTCCGTCTGTACAGGGATGTCCTGCCTGTGTGTCTTGCCGTTGACAGAAGAAGGGGTGTCCCGTGCCCTGCGCAGGTCAAAATCCTGTTCGGTCTGCCTGGCTGCCGGCTGATCCTCCCCGTGGGAATCACGCACCGGCATCCGGGTATCTTTACGCTTCCTTTGAAATTCCCTGTCGTGTGCCATTGTTCTCACCTCCGATCCATTTTAATTTTTGCCTCATGCTTTGGTCCCCGCCACTTCATCCGGTCTTGTGGTAAGCACGCTGTACAAGAGTGTGTCCTTCGGGAAGTGGTCCACAAAGGGGATGATCACATTTCCAAAGAACAAAAGCCCCTCGCCGGGACCGGAATGGGTCACATACGAAAGCTGGTGCGGGGAGATCCCCAACTGCTTTGCCAAAATCTGACGGTCTCCCTGGGCCTGGTTGAGCATATAGATAAAGTCCGAGTTCTCAAAAATATTTTCGATCTCACGGGAAGCCAGAAGGTCCTTGACATTCTGCGTTAAACCTGATGGGATTCCGCCCCATTTACGGAAGCGTTTCCAGATCTCCACGCTGAAACTTCCTGTCTGCCCTTTCAAAAGAAGATGGAATTCGTCGATATAGAACCAGGTTGTTTTATGTTTGGAGCGATTGGCCGTGACACGGTTCCACACCGCATCCTGCATGATCAAAAGCCCGATTTCCTTTAAGGCTTTTCCCAGTGACTTAAGCTGGAAACACAGTACCCGGTGTTGATCCATCTGGATATTGGAACGGTGGTTGAACACGTTAAGGGAACCATTGACATAGATTTCCAGTGCCGTTGCGATATTCTGTGCTTCCGGTTCAGACTGTTTCAAAAGCAGCTCGTAAAGATCGCCTAAGATCGGCATATTTTCCGGGCATGGGTTCTGCAGGTATTCCCGGTACACCAGTCTGGTACAACGGTCGATGATCGTCCTTTCAATAGGGGAAAGCCCTTCTTTGCCGCCGATGATAAGGTCGCACAGCGACAGGATAAAATCACTTTTCAAAGTAATTGGGTTTTCATCATCGGAATAGTCCAGATTGATGTCCATCGGGTTGATGTAGTTCGTGGAAGTAGGAGAAATATCAATGACCTGCCCCTGGGAACCGAACTGCTGTACCAGCGGCCCATACTCATTTTCCGGGTCAGCGATAATGATGTCGTCCTCCGTCAGAAGAAACACATTGACGATCTCACGCTTGGCAGAGAAAGATTTACCGCTTCCTGGGGTACCGAGAAACAGCCCATTGGGATTTTTCAGCGTTTTTCTGTTCGCCATGATCAGGTTATTGGAAAGGGCGTTCAGACCGTAATACAACGCCTCGCCCTCCTGGAACAATTCACAGGTGGTAAACGGTACAAAGATCGCTGTGCTGCTGGTCGTAAGCCCGCGCTCAATTTCAATCTGGTTCGTGCCAAGAGCAAGCGAGGACATAAGCCCCTGTTCCTGTTGGTAATCCAGCCGTTTTAAGGCACAGTTGTATTTCTGTGCCACACCCGAAGCGGCAAAAATATCATTAAACAGCTTCTGACGTTTGGCAGCGATATTTTCCACCAGTACCGTCACAAGGAACATGCGCTCATTGCGGCTCTGTAAATCCTGCAAAAGATTTTTGGCTTCCTCTCCATAGGTGGCAAGGTCGGTGGGAATGATGTCCATGTCATACCCGGATCGGACCGCTTTCTTTTGTTCCTCAATGGTCATTTTCTGCAGGTCCGACATTTTACGCTTGATGTTTCGGATCGCCTGCGCCTGGTCGATAGACTGGATATGCAGGTTGACGGTCACGGCGTCGTTTAAGTCAAGAAGATCCGCTAAAAGCCGGTCGGTAAGCTCCGGCGCCAAAATCTGCAAAAAGGAGACAGCACCGGAATGGTCGCCTACCCGGAATGTCTTTCCATCCTTTGAAAAAGACAGCCCGGATGGGGAAATGAAGTCTTTGGTAGAAAGACCAGTCTTAGGCAGATCCGACCACTGGAAATGAAACTTTTCCTGACCGTCCGGGTGAAGCTGGCTGTGAAGAAGTTCCAGACGTTCCAGTCCGTTTAAGGATCTCGCCTGAACTCCCAGGGTCTTGAAATTTGCCAGCACATCCGTTTCAATGCGTTCCAGACGCATTTTCGCAGTACGCAGGTCATCTGCCTCGATTCCAAAGGTAATGTATTTGCGTTTGGTGAGACCGTTATTTCCTTTCTGCAACTGGTTCTTTAACATATCCCCGTATTCCCTGCGGATTCCGTCATACTCGTCGCCGCGGGGAGGGATGTCAATGCTTCTGGTAAAATCCTGCATATTGGCCCGCTGGTTGATAAAGGTAAGCTGCACATGGATCGAGGCATCGAAGTAATTTAAGAAATCGCAGTAACCCTCGAAGATCTGTGCTTTATCATCTGCCTGTGCAAGCTGATAGTTAATATCAAAAAAGCTGCACCGTTTTGGTGTAAAGGGTATCAGTCAGCCGGCAGATCCCATCCCGGTACATTTCACGGTAGGGGATGCTCTGCTGGACCGTCTGCGGGGCATCTGCTTTCAGCCCGGCAAAAAAGCCGCCTTTTTTAGACGGCTTGGAACGGGCAGACTTAGTTTTGCCCTGCTTTGCATCGGCTCTGGTCTTTTTGGCCCTGCCTGATAATTTTTTTGCAGACGCTTTTCCTGAGCTTCCTGCTGCTTGTTTTTTGGCAATCTTTGTAACCTCCTTCTTTGACATAGATTTATACAGGTTATCCGTCCTGTATGGACGGTCCTTCGGCCAGAGCTTATAACGGAGCCGGTTCTTCAAGATCTTTTCTGCCGGCTGCCCGTCACGCTCATACATGGCGAAGAAGAAAAAGGGCATCATCAGCCCGATCATCAAAAGTACAGCCGCCGAATTGCCGATCGCCCCGCGGGTAAAGAAATACACCGGAAGGCCGACAAGTCCGGCAAGGCTGAAACAAATAAGCTGGCGCTTCGTCAGATTGAAGGCCAGCTTAGTCTTAACTTTGGTTAAATCCTTTGGTACAGGTACATAAGGCATCTATACACCTCCCATCGTAATATAATTTCCGGCCCATTACCGTGCACCGAAATCGCGTACCGGTTTCTCCGCAGCCGGACATTCCCGCACTTCCTGAGCCGCATTTTGCAGCCGTGCCAGGACAGAAACAGCCGGCTCTCTCTGACACAGGTATTCCTGGCTGTCTCGGATTCCGGCAATATTTTCCCGAATATCCATATCCACGTCGAACACATCTGAAACCGGCATAAGCCAACGGTCTGCAAAGTATTTCAAAGGATTCTCAAGCGCCAGCACATCATCCAGCATTTCATCCCTGAACTCAAACTTTGTTGTCAGATAGGAATACGCCTCCTGCATGGCTGTAATTTCAGCAGCTTTTTCAATTAAGGATTCCTTATCTCTTGACATAAGGCTTTCCCTGTAAGCAAAGTAATTCTGTCCCAGCCGTTTCATCAGGAGCGTATATTTGTCCTGTGCGGAAGGTTCGCTTGTGAAATGTTCAAATTTTTGCTCTGCATCAATTTCTTTGAGAAGATCGCAGATCGGGAAACTGTGTTCATGGTTATTTTCTTCCCAGCACCATCGGGCTACATCCAACGGGTCCTGAAAAGAAAGAAGTGCCTCTACTTCCGCCGGAGTAAATACATGCTCAACCTTCAGATAATAGTGGAGTTCCGAAAATCCCTGCAACTCGTAAATGCTGCCGATGTTCTGTGCATCCAGCATATCCGCATGAACCTTCAAACACTCGTCCAGCCGTTCCATAAGCAGCCGCTTTGCATCTTGTTCTATCAAAATCACCCCTTTCGCTCCGGCATAGTCAGCGTACAGTTCACTTCATTGCCCCATACATCCCAGCCGGGAGTCTTTTGTCTTGCAAACAGTTCCACTCTGGGCTGATCGCCCATGAGTTTTACGATCTTATCCCGCACCTCGTCCGGTTTCTTGCTGTGCTGCTCAATATGGGAGATCACAAACTGATGGATTCCCGCACACTGGCGTTTCGGACGGCCTCTGGTTGCCAGCAGGCAGACCTCCGCGTTTGAGCGGGTCCAAAAGCCCATGCCATAAAACCAGCTATCCGCTTTCCGGTTCTGTTTGAGCCATAGAAAAGCCAGCGTTTTATATTTGAACCCCCAGGCGTCGATCACCCGGAAGGCTTCATTAAGCTGCGGAAAGGTTGCCCACAGAAAGAGGGCGCTGTCTTTTGCGGCAAGTTCCGATACCGGCAGGGCACAGATTTCTTCAATGCTCATTGTGGGGTAATGGTTTTCCGCAACGCCGCTTCCATGTTTCCTGTCATAATGCCAGGGCGGATCGGCATAGATAATGCCGTACTGTTTCGTTTCCGGCATTAGCGAGCCTGCTCATTCTTAGATGGGGCAGGTTTAGTCGGCTGTTCTTTGACCTTACCGGCATTTTCCTTCAATGTACCGGTCAGGGAAGGTTTTTCCGCAGCTCCCTTTGTCGCTTCAAGAGTCGCCTGCAAATTTTCAATAGCCTGGCCGTACCCATCAATGAGAGCATCGTTGAGCTGCTTGCGGAACTCTGCCGTAACCGGCCAGCAGACATCTTTCCAGTTGCCGCCCTTATCCTGGGTTGCGGGCATATTGACATACAGCCCCTTTTCACTGGAACAGATACGGAAACCGTCAATCTTAAAGCATCCGCCAATCGTAACATTGGCAAACGCCAGCAGGTTTCCCATTGGAGCAATCGGACGCACGCGGACATCCAGCTTCATGCCGTTTGCCATTTCCGGCGTCTGTGTTTCCGGCGCCATTTTTTCTGTATTGGTTTTACTCATATATAAAATCCTCCTTTTTAGAATTGGTTTTGTTCATGCTATCTTGCATTAAATATGGATTTGGATAACGAACCTGTCTTAAACAGGGCAAAAGCCAGCAGTACCGTATAACCCGCCGTTCCCCAGATCGCGCCGTGCACGTCGCCGGACGATGGGATAGACTGGACCAGCACTGCATAAATGGCAACACAGATCAGGATCAAAAAACCCTGAAAACCCAGGGCAAAAAGGGAACGCAGATACCCGGTTCCCATTTGTCCCCATTCCCGGTTTGCCATTGTGGAAAACGGGATCGGTGCAAGGCTCACGGTTAAATAAATCTCGATCATACGGCCATATACAATGACAAAGATCACGATGGACAGTACCCACATACACAGATTGATGATGTTGGTTTCCAGCCACAATCCAATCAGTTCCCACATTCCCATTGCTTCAAGCTGGGTTTCCAGGTCAGACAATGCCGCCTGCACATCCAGGTTCCCGTTTATGACACCGGCACTTTGCGACACCACATTTTGGGCCACATCAAAGACCGCCATCACAATCGTAAAACAGTTGGTGAGCAGGTAAGTGGCAACAAAAGTCTTGAAAATCCACTTGAAGATGTTGAATGTATCGAATTCGTGCATGTTGTTCTTTTCGAGAATCATCTGGATCAGTTCATACACCAGAACAAAGGTAAGGATCATGCCCGCAATGGGAATGACGACGGTTTCCGAAAGATTCTGGATCATGGAAAACACGCCGCCATTCCAGCCCTGCGGGGTCTGTCCTACCTGATTTGCCACATCCGCAACCTGGTTGTTGACGGAGTTGAAAATACTGGTGTACTGTCCGGTGATCGCATCGATCAGGCCCTCTTTAATCCAGTCTGTTATCCATTCAAACAGACTGCCCATAAGTCAGCCCTTAACCGAACAGGCCGGAAAGCAGCGGGATCAGCGTTGCACCAACCAGAGCGATACCTCCGCCTGCCATAAGCTGCTTGATCCCCTGGGATTTTGCACCTGGGTTATCATTTCCGTAACCTTCGAGAAGGTTTACAACACCCCATGCGCCCAGACCTGCGCCCAGGGCGATCACAAGGATCTTCAAAGTATCAATCGCGCTTGCAAAAAATGCCATAATGTTCCTCCTTTAATTTCAGAAATTTTAATTTGTGATATGGCCGTATCAGGCCGGAAACAAAAAAAGCCGCCGCACTGTTTTTAGAAAAAAATCTGTTTCAAACAGCACGGCGGCATGGGGCAGGAAAAATCCTGCGGTTATTTACTTTTCAGGGAGAATCACGAATCCTCAAAAAATCCTCCTTTCATCGTGACAAAAACAAAGCCTGCCAGGGCGTCATGCTTTGACAGGCAGGAACAACTTTATAAAGTCTGGGAAGCCAGATCTTCGGCTGTGACTTCATAATTGCGGTATCGTTCACCGGGACGCATCGGCATCCGGGTAGAAAGAAACTTTTCGATATTAAAAGCGTTCTTCTCATTAAAATCGGAAAGCAGTTTGTAATTTGGGTGTTTGGTTATATCGTATTTCCGGGAGAGGAACGGCCGCACACCCCTGATCTGCAACAGACATTTACCCCCGTCCATGACTGCCAGTTCATCCACCGACATCAGATCCTTTCCCAGCTTTTGAAAATTTTGTCCGTGGGATTCCTGATTGCCCTTTGTGACACTGGTGTTATACAGGTCGATGGTCTCTTTCCCCAATAGGGAGTTCCAGCTTTTTAAGGTGGTTTCTTCTTTGCCTCCTAAGAAAAGGGAGGCGTCACAGTTACCGATGATGGTGTCCATGTTGTCTTTATACAGGGCTTTGAGCTGGCTTTGCGCCTGCAGCACCAGGCAGGCAGAGATCTCACGGCTTCGGATGGTCGCCATAAGACGCTCCAGGTTCGGGATCTGCCCGATATTTGCCGCCTCGTCGATCAGGCAGCGCACATGGATGGGAAGCCTTCCACCATATACATCATCCGCCCGCTCACACAAGCGGTTAAACAAAATGGAATAGATCAGACTGATCAAAAATGCAAAGGTCCCGTCCGTATCACTCATAATAAGGAAAAGAGCAGTCCGTTCATCTCCCAGCATATCCAGATCCAGTTCGTCATACATGGTAATTTCCCTGACTTCTTTAATGTCAAAAGGAGCCAGTCTGGAAGCACAGGAAATAAGGATCGACTTGGCTGTTTTTCCGGCAGCGAGCTTATATTTCTTATATTGACGCAGGGCAAAATGATCCGGGTCTTTCTGTTCCAGCGCGTCAAAGAGAAGGTCAACGGCATTTTTGAACGACTCATCATCCTCACGGACTTCCATTGCGTTCAGCATTTCTACCAGTGTGGCAAAATTCTGTTCGTTTGCCGGAGCCTCATAATAGATATATCCGATCAGTGCCGTATAGAGCAGGGTTTCTGCCTTGACCCAGAAATCGTCTCCGGCTTTTCCTTCGCCTTTGGTATTGGCGATTAGGGTAGTGACGATCTTCAGAATATCTTTCTCGGAATGAATGTAGGCGAACGGGTTAAAGTGCATACTTTTCTGGAAATTGATCGTATTGAATACCCGTATTTTATAGGACTCATAGATGATCTTTCCTTTTTCATTACGCACAGGCTTTCCGTCCTTGTCCAGCTTTGGTGTGCCTCGCTGCAACATCTTTCCGCATTCCACAAGGACTGTACCTTTCGGATCGGTGACGACGTAGGAACTGTGCATTTGCATCAGATTGGGCTTGATGAAAAAGCGCGTTTTTCCCGAACCTGATCCTCCGACTACCAGTACATTTTTATTTCTTGCATTGGCCGGATTTTTGGGCCTTCCGTTTAACATCAGTCCTTCACTTTGGGTAAGAATGATATTGTTTTCCGGATTTGGGTCCATAAACGGGGCAATATCGGCTTTATTTCCCCATCTTGCAGAACCATATTCCACATTTTTGCGGTATTTCTTAGCGTCTTTCCCTCTAAGATAGACTGCCAGCCGCATAATGGCTGCACCGCAGAAACCGATCAGCCAGTCCATTGCCGCCCCCGGCCACATACTCTGAAACGCAAGGGCAAAGCCTTCGGACAGTCCTAACAGCTTTTGGGAAGCGTCTGCTCCGGGAGCCAGCCGCACCGCTTCGCCCAGCTTGGCAAATACCAGAAGGAACAGAACATAAGGCAGATGGAGAATGACCTGTTTTTCAATGTTTCTGCATCAATCTTCATCGTTCCGGTCCTCCGTGTTCTTTGTTCTTTACACGGTCACGGCCAAGCGACTGTGCCAGTTCTTTGAACTTATGAAGCTGTATAAGCAGCGACGGTCTGGTGCTGCGTGTAAGGTCTTTCTTTGTATATTCCTTAAAAGCTGCCGTCAGTGCATCCGCCTGGTTTGCCTTGAAATATACCGTCCATTTTGGGGGATCGGTCCCAAGTTCCTTTTCTATATGGTAGCGTACCTGATGTTTTCTGGCATACCGTTCAAAAGAGCGGATTCGCCCTGAAACTTCAATGGTATTGGCTCCGGGGTCTTTATAAGTCAGCCGCTTCATGCTGTTGCGCCCGACTTTTGGCATTGTGCGTTCCTGTTCCATCTTTTGGAGTACCGCAGCAATAGCCGCACGCAGTACCCGCCCTGACAGTTTTGCTGCCTGTATAGAAACAGAAACCGTTCGTTGTTCGAGTTCTTCCTGCAAGAGCATCCTCCTTTCTGATAAAATCGGTATTTATAATATGGAAATAACTTTTTACCGGCTTTCCCCAAGAACCTGCTGTCGGGAAGCGTGTTCAAAGGCTTTTGCTGCCTGATCGACCTGAATTTTAGCATGTTTCAAAAGCGTCTTGATGATCGTAGCCGGGCGTTCCTGTTCCTCCAGATGATCGACCATCCCTTTGCACTCATCCGGGAGGTATGCCGCCATATCTTTCAACACATCGGAAAAGTTACCCATAAAGCCCCAGCAGCTATCCGACAGCTCCCCGTTTTTATAAAGCTCAAACCCATAACATTCGCCACGCAGATAGGAATCATAAGCGGCGACTTCGCTGCGCATCAGTGCGTCCGCTTTCTGCCGGATGGCGCCGGTCATCTTGTCAGCGTCAAATTCCTTTAGGGCATCTTCTTTGGAAACATAGATCCAGCCGACCTGTCCGCTGTCCCATTCTGCATGAGGAGCCCTGCCTGAGAAACTTTCTGTACTCATGGCAAGACCTGAGTGGTCGTAGAGATAGAGGGGGAGCATCAGATACTTTTCCGAAATTACTTTCTGCATTGCTTCATCGATCGCCCGTTCCTCTGTCTTTGGTCCATGCCGGAAACGGCTGCTTACAATGTTTACCATCCGTTCATAGCGTTTCATGCCGGCTTCATCATGTCCTACGGTATCTAAATACATTTCCCGCAGGAAGTCATCTTTGTCCATATGGTTGTGATGGTCGCCCAGCGCATAGCGGGGATGAAAGCATACCATCGTCCCAAAATGTTCATCTACCTCACGGGGAGAGATCAGAATATCGTCCGGCTGCACCATAAGGGCATAAGGTTCATTTACTGCCATTAACATAATTGGCTCCTTTCTTTCTACAAATCCGGGCCGGAATGGTGCATCATCGGTTTTTCCCGGTGCTCATTGGTTGCAGGCTGCTTGACTGCAATGATCTCGCCGGCAAGCCTTGCAAATTTTTCAGGGTACTTAAACTGCTCCCCATATTTCTCCATCAGATCCGGGGAAAGGTCTGTAAAATTTTCCTCGCCAAGACCAACGATCAGAAAATTCCCGGACACAATATCATAGATGTGGCCGTCATCGTCAAAGAGAGCTCGGTTCAAAGGCAGCCCCATCAGCTTGCCTTCTTCATTGCAGATCAGAGCCACCGGGTCCTCATACGGATAGACCGCCTGAATATCTCCGCCCACTGCCGCCTGCAAGGATTTCAGACCACTTTCGATCTCCGCAGCATAAGGGGACTTGCCCGGCTCTACCATTAACACTTTCATAATTGTATATCCTCCTTCTTTTTCATTGCCGTACCGGGAGTGGTTGGCGTTTTTTCCTGAGTTTTTGCCACAGAGAGCTTCCCCAGGACGGAAGGCTTCTCCTGGTTTTCGGGTGTAAAAATACCGCCCTCCGAAACCTCGGCGGCGGCATGTTCCGTTTTGGCCTGTCCCAGTCCTTCAACCGTATAGCCAGGTAAAAGAGTACCGTGAACCATAAAATGGTGCTCATATTCTTTCGGGATCGGCGGGGAAATTTCCGTGAATAAATGGGAATAGGCTTTCTTTCGCCCGTCCAGGTATTTTATGGCTGCGTTCTTATCTGTATATCGTTTCTGGTTTTGTCCGGCAATCTTTGCTCCATATCCCTGCTTCGGGGAATGAATACGGACTTCCCATGTCACATACCAGGCAATCGGAACACTCTGTTTGGTTTCTCTGTCATATTTCGTATCTTCCCAAATACTGCAGGTCATCTGATAGACCCGGTTGCTGATTTTCTGATCCGCCCTCCAGTTATCGGTGTCTTTCCACTGGTTGCCGGTATGTTCAATCTCCGGTGTACGAAGATATTCCAAAGCCCGGTTGATCGTCTGTGTTGCCGCTGCCTGCTGTTCCCATTGTTTTGCAGCAGCCACCACGATTTCATAGGCTTTCTGCTCCCCGTCGATACTTCCCTGGCGCATGGCTTCCAGGCTATCTATTCCCATTGTGATCAGAGTAGAAATATCCACATTTTCACAAACTACGCTGTGTTCAATTTTAAGCTCTGATCCCGGCGTCAAGTGGTCGCCATACCGGTAGGCATGATAATCTTTATTTTCTTCCAAAATGCTGTTCACCTCCTGCTATATTTCCGGCTCGTGGTTTTTTCTGGAAAACGTCTGTGCCGGTGATTTTTTATCTGCCGGCCTGTTTGCCGCAAGCTGATCCATCACGGAAGGACGGCCGACGCCGAACATGGATAGCTGCCCGTCCGCCGCCTCACGAAGTTCAGAAACAGAGAGGGGAAGCGTTACATCGGCATGGGTCAATAGCTGTTCCCGTTTCAAATCCTGAATGATCTCGTCAAAAACAGCGTTGATTGCACGGCGTTCTTCCCCCACAGGGAAGGCTTTCAATACCTCCATTTCTCCGTCTTTACCGGAAACCAGGGTAAGGGCACAGTCGGCATGGCCTGCCAGATAATCCGATGTGTAGGGCAGTTTGTCCTTGATATAACAGGCAAAGGCTCTGGCTGTCATTTCCACATTGCTGTCCCAATAACCGCCGTCTTTTTCACATTCTTTTCCCATGCGTACCGAATTACGGTAAAAATCAGTTTCCGTCCGTCCAATCTGCGGAGCTTCCTGCGCCTGCATCCCGGAAAGCATACGCTCAAAAATTTCCAGCCGTTCCCGTTCACTTTTGGGAATTACCCGGCCGGTAACATTCTTCTTAAATGCGCTGATCTGTTCCACAGAGCCGGGTTCGCCGGACAAAAATGCTTCCCGCAAGACTGCGTAGGTTTCCATCTGTTCCTCATTGCCATACCGTTTCAGGGAGGCAAGAACCGAGGAATCCAGCCAGCTTGCCGCAATTTTTCCGGGTGCGTTCTGTTTGTGCTTCCGTGCGCTTTGCTGCCTGTTCCGGTGTTTCCGGTTTATACTTCATGGTGTCAATGAGTTTTTGGAACGGCGCATAGAGGCGGGGCTGTTCTGACAGCATCCCTTTTGCTCTCATCTTTGTACCAAGATAATCGTCAAGTCCATGCCACCATTCATGTGCCAGGGAACCGGCCCCGTGCATTTTTGTAAGATTGATGACTGTACGCAAAGGTTCATAATGAGCTGCAGCATTGCCGCTGCCTCTTGCACCAAAAGCGATAGCAAGTGTTCCCTGATAAGCAATATCTTTATCGCTGATCTTAAGGGCTGACGCCAGATCCTTTAGTGCTTCAAATCCCATGTTAAGGGAGGTCTGCCGGTCGTTCTGGTTCATCCAGTTTCCAAACTCACCGCCGCGGAACCCAAAGGTATCAAGATAATGCTGTCCGGTGATCTCCACGCCATTCCGATAATCCGGTCCGGTACGTTTGACATGGGCAAGCTGTGGAGGGACAAAACGGATCTTTCCGTTTTTGTTCCTGCCTTTGGCAAGTTCCTGCACCCATTTCAGGGCAGCTTCTTTGGTCCCAAAATTGGTCCGCAGGATCGAATAGCCTTTTGTCACATAGTAGGTACCGGGTTTCCAGTCCCCATTTTTAGAATAGGTCTGTTTCCCGTCGTTGAAGTGGATCGCATAACCTTTCGGTATTTTCTGCTCTTTGGAAACACAAAACTGTTCCTTTTTTGCTTCCTGAGTAAAGTTGCGCTCAAAATATTCAGCTGAGCGGATCAGCATGGTATTGGACAATTTGTTTGTGATCACGGGATTGTCCTGTCCCTTTTTCGTTGCCCGGTAATGGATTCCGCTTCCCCAGCCCTGTACCTTTTCTAAATATCCATTGTCAACGAAAAAGCGGTCATAGGCTCTCACAGCATCCTCCACAGTACGGACATCTGAAAGCACTGTCTGCAATTCCCGGACTGTTTTTATATATTCCTTTTGTCTCGCGGTCCGTTTTTCCGGGGTGTCATCCGTGCGGTAATACTGAGGGGAAGCGTTTAAGCCGTCTCTTGCTTTTTTTAATAAAATAGACCACGCCAAGAGGAATCCCTTCCTCCAGCATGGCTGCATAGTCCGGCTTTTTCCAAACATTATCCTTTTTCACAAATTTTTCGGCTTCGCGCTCATTCATGGCTTCCAGATCATCTGCATACAGCCCGCGGTCTTTCCACAGGTCTTTTTTCGCACCGCCGATCTTTTCGCCGAAATCTTCATGCACTCCTGCCAATCTTCATCACCTCCAGTCAGTGTAAAATTCTTATCGCTCCGGGGCAGGGCGGCGTTCTTCGTTTTTGTGAAGTTGTGGGAGGTTTCCTGTGAGCCGGTCAGTTTCCCTGCGGATCAGTTTGTCCAGAGCGCCTAAATCCTCCGGTGCAATGGCAAACTCCCGGTAATTTTCATACCACAGGCCCGTAGAGATTGCCGCGATGGGCGCAATTTTCTCCGAACCGGATGGAAGAAGGCGATACACAGGGGCTTCGTCATAAAGAAGCATCTGCTTTGCCGTTCCCTGTGGTATGCGGTACTTATCCATATCCGGGTTCTGGGCTGCCTCCATATATTGCATATTCAGGCGTTCTTCTAAATCCTGGGGCATATAACGAAATGCCTGATCCATCCACTGTCTGAACATCGTGGAATAGTGGTACTGCCATTCCGTAACTTGATTCGGGGCATAAGAAAATCCCCAACTTTTCAGAGCATCTTTTTCGTAAAGCTCCATTTCAGTCCATTCTTTCAGGCTGACCGTAGCCGCTGAACCATCTTTGCGTTCAATATTGACGCCGCAGGGATAGAGGATATTTCTTTTTATATCCTGCCGCAGCGTGTCTAAATCCATCATCAGGACATCTCCGTACAAGTGACCGCCCTCGCTCCGATCCGTATGAAACAGGAAAGCCCTCGCTCCGATGAACTCCGTTGTTAAGATCATTTGATGAAGATCCGCCGTAGAACAATAAGCAAATAAGGCGTCGGAAAGCCACATGTGATTTTTCCCCATGATGGCAATGGAATCAGCCCCGGTATTTGTTGCCAGAGAACGCATATTGAATTCGCATTCTCTAAGAAAATCTCCGGCAAAAATATGGAGTTCATACGCAAAGACGGATAAGTCTGTATCGCGGATCAAATGAATCTGCGGTAGTGGTTCCTGATTCAATCAAATTCCTCCTTTCATGTGAAGCAGCTCTTTGACCTGCTCATTTTCCGCAAACGGCTGGCTATCTGTCCCCGCCATTTAATCAATCCCTCCCATCTGCCGGTAGCTGCCCGCCGGCAATCTTGCCGACAATCTCCGGACCGGTTTCATAAATCTGCATGAGGCGTTTTGCTGTGCCGCAAGGCTGTGCAGCTCCGCTGGTCCAAAGACGCACTGTGGATGGGGCAACATTCATCAAAAGCGCAAAGCCCTTTTCGTTCATGTCCAGCTTTTTTCATCAGCGATTTAACCATATCGGGGCCGTAGTCTGGACACCGGGAAGCCGCGGCAATCATCTGCAAAGCGGTATTTTCAATTTTTTTCATTTTCAAATCCTCCTGTTATTTGTTTTCCAGCCTTATGCCGGGGCAAAGCTGATCTGGTTGTGTTTCATCCTTTTGGCAAAGTCCGGCATCGAATAATTTACCCCGTCAATTTCTGCATGGGTGTCATCCAGACGATGACAAACAGCAAAGTGCCTGTCCCCGTTTCCATAGAACAGGCAGAGTAAACCATTGTCGGGAATGGAAAACAGCGCTTTTCCGGCGCTGTCTGTAAAGCAGATATGTTGAGATCCATTCATGTTGAAATCCTCCCTAAATTGAAACAGCCGCCTCTTTTGGGCGGCGTTGGTGCTGGCTGGTTTGCAGTTGTTCCCGAACCAGCAGCAATTTCTCATTGTAATCTTTTCCCATCCGGGGAGGGTTGACACTTACCCGGATATGACGGAAACGTTTATCCTCGTGAAGCATGGTCTTGATTTTCCGGGCATTGACAAATCCGGCAAGGTCGTGGTCCATATAAAGGGTAACACGCCGTATCTCCGGGTGGCGTTCCAGGAAAGAAGTCAGCGCCACATGGGAAGTACCGCCCAAAGACAAGCGATAACCATTCCATTTCCATCCCTCCAGCTCTTGAAGTGTCGCATGGGAAAGCGCATCAATAGGAGCTTCAAAGACTGCCACATGCCGGCTGCCCGGACTTTGCGGGGGATAACAAAAGTTATATCCTTTGTCGCTGCCATAGACATCCTTTTTGAGATTGCCGCTGATACTGCGCATACAGGCAAACTTCGCTTTCCCGGAATCATCTTTCCCAACAAACACACAAACCGGTTCTCCATGATACCGGGCTTCGTAAAAAATCCCGGCTTGTAAACACTGGCGAATGACTTCTGAGCTGATCCCCCGTTTCTGCAAATAGAAGACCGCAGCGGTCGCGCAACGTCTGGCCCAGGGGAGAGCGAATGTTTTCTTTTCCGGCTCTTTTGATACCTGTATTTCTGCCGTACTTCGGTAAGCCGGTTCCTGTGGGATTTCGCCACCTACCAGAGCATGAACCGCATCCACAAGACCATATCCCCGAATCTGGATCAGGTAGTCCAGCGCATTGATACTCCGTCCGCGGCTGTTCCAGTACCAGTACCTTTTCCCGGTCACATATACCAGACTGTCATGCTCCTTATGCCGGAAATTAGGTCCATCCTGTTTCAGCACGCCGGGTTCATGGAATTGCAGGTAAGTAAACAAGTCAGCTTCCCGCGCTGCCTGAATCTGTTCTTTGGTTACGCCGGGCATAGTACCGGCACAGTGTTTCTTTTCATTGTGCTTTGCCTCCTTCCTGTGATGAAATGAAAAAAGACACCCAAAGGTGCCTAACAGCCGTACAGGTCGTGATTGACCTCGGCACGGTAATAGCTGTCCATTGTAGCCGGGGCATTATACAGCGCCGCCAGCAGATACGCTTTGATGTTTCCGACCTTCGTTGTGTTCTTGTCGATACAGTCAAAGACATACTCTAAGTGGCCGGAATTGATCTTCAGGAACCGGCTCTTGACGATTTCCCTCGGAAAATCATCTCCGGCAATGCGAATGTAAGGGCGTTTCGACAAAATCACTTCAAGCATAAGTTCAAGGGCTTCATCCAAACGTTCCCTGCCATACCGTAAGACCAGTAAGTCATATTCAATATTTTCTTTGATGATTTCACGATAGGCTTCTATCAGCTCTATCCGATCCATCCCATCCGTGCGGTTTGCCGCTTCCGGCTCTGCCGGATAGATTGATGGATAAGTTATTGATTTATCTTTTTTTGATTTTTTTGTTTTTAATGGATTAGTATTTAATTGTGCCGGATTTTCCTGTTCAGGTTCCGCCTGTTTAGGTTTTGCCTGTTCTGGTTTTACCTGTCTTGGATTTTCCCGTTTAGGTGAAAGCCCTGTGTTTTCGGTACTTACAGGCTGCTCATGGATCGTATATTCAATGTCTCCCAACTGCCCGTTATCATAGCGGAGGCGCTGTCTGGTGAGATAACCATGCCGCTCCAGTTCCTTCAGGGCAGTAGTGATAGAATCCACACCATCCTTGCAGATATGGGCGAGTCCCTTTGTGGTATAATCCCAATCTTCCGGCAGCGACAACATAAGTGATAAAAGCCCCTTTGCCTTTAAGGACAACTCCGTATTGCGCAGATGGTGATTGCTCATTATCGTAAAGTCCTTTGTTTTCTCTACACGGAATACTGCCATTGTACCGCCTCCTTTCTTCGACTATTCCGTTACAAGGCATGATCCCTGCGGTCATAATGGAGATGACCGTCAGAGACCTTCGCATGGTTTTTCAGTTTCACTTCGCCCCGTTCCTGGCTCTCTAAAAATTTCTGATAGCCGGCATCTGTAAGGAACAAGCGCATCTTATCGCCTTTGTCGCCAACAGGGGAATCGTAAGACAATACATCAAAGACGATCATGTGCTTTACTTCTGGATCAAAGCGTTCAAGTGCCATGATGTCATGCCCCTTCAATTTTTCTGCCCCTGATTGTTGTCTGGCCTCGGCGATCTTTTCTCCAATCGTCCGGGCTGGATAGGGCAGACGGTAATTCTTCTGAATATCTTTTACCAAGTCCATGCACTCTGCATTTGACAGAACACGAAGTTTTGCCATAAGACCTTCTGCCGCCTCCCGCTGTTCGGAATTATTTGAATACCGCACGGTCATATAAAGTTCATTCAGGATCTTTGTCTGATAATCGCCCTCCACTTGAAAGAGCAGCTTTTTTTTCCATTTCGTTTAATTCCATGTGGATCTCCTTTCTCTCGAAAATGAGTATGAAAAAAGGGCGTCCACCTATAAAAGTGAAACGCCCACGGCAACCAGCGGTCAGACATAAAGCCGGACCGCTGGCACTATTAAATTTTGTCGTTAATAAAACAGCCTCCATTTTTTCTTTATAGTTTTCGTCAATTTTCAACTTGGAAAAGGAATTGAATAAAAGACGACAAACGCTCAAACCCCTTGAAAATAAAGGCTTTTTCTGTTTGTCGTTATTATACCGTAACGGCATAGCTGCGCCAGTCTGCTCTATGCCAATGGCGTGAGCCTGAAGGAGATTCAGGAGTGGCTGGGGCACAGCGACATCAGCACGACAAGCAACATTTATACACATCTGGATTTCTCCAGTAAGGTATCTTCGGCGAATTGCAAATCGTCAATATACTTCCCAGAAAACGCCAAAGTATAAAAAATTGGGCAAAAAAGAAAACAGCCTAAATCTTTCGATTCTAAGCTGTTTTATGATGGAGTGCCGATGGTGGGACTCGAACCCACATGGTTTCCCGAACGATTTTGAGTCGTTTGCGTCTGCCATTCCGCCACATCGGCTGATATTCAATTTTGAGACATTCGTACCGGTTTCTGAAGATTGGAGGGATGTTCAGGAGGGATGTAAGAAATCCTGCTTCGACAAACCTTCAAAATTCAACGCACAATCGTGAATTTCTCGTACAGACAAGAAAAATCACGAAGCGGATTTTGAGTCCCCCCTCGTCTGCCATTCCGACACACCGGCTGATATGCAATTCAAAAGAACATTACTATTATAGCGGATTCTGCGCACAAAATCAAGACTGAGTTTTCCGGCGGAAACACGTGGACTGTTTCCGGGCAGAGCGGGCAGCAGACAGCCGGAAAACTGCACTCCCCAATTTTGCGTCGCTTTGTGCGGCACAGTACGGCGTCTGATGAGGAAATTTGACAAAAATAAAGAGCTTACGTTGATTTTACAGGATCAAAACGACACATTCCGCACCGCGGGCTGCAAGGAGTGAAGATTGACGTATTCTGGTAAAAAATAGTATAATGTTATTCGTGAAGGAATGCCGTGCGCCCAAAACGCGCGGTTTTGCAGCGGGGGATATGCGATGATGAGCAAGAAAAACAGAACACGCCAGCAGATGGAAGAGGAAATGCGCCAGCTCCGCAAGGTGTTCATGACGGTGCGCCTGATGAAGGCGGACGAGGTGCAGGGCGGCAAAAAGGGCAGCGCGCCCTGCTATGCCCAGTGGCGGCGCAGCCGTCCGTGTGAAAACTGCGTGGCAAGGCAGGCGCTGGAAAAGAACACCCGGAAAACAAGGCTGGAATACTTTGGGACAGGAGCTGTACGAGATCACGGCCAAGCTGTGTGCAGGTGGATGGCCAACTCTGTGTGCTGGAGCTGACCCGCAAGATCGACCGCAGCGTTCTGTTGGACCCGGAAAACGGTGAGCGGCTGCTCAACAGTATTACCGACGAGCGGGAAAAGCGCTACCGCGACCGCTGACCGGTGCCTACAACCGCACCTATTATGATGAGAACTATCGCTACCGCAGCATTACCGCCGGTGTGGCGATGCTGGATATGGACGATCTGAAGTTCTCCAACGATGTTTACGGCTCCGGTGCGGGCAACAGCGTGCTGGAAACGGCGGTAAGCACCATCCGGCGCGGCCTTTCGGGAAAAAGACCGCCTGATCCGCTACGACGGCGGCAGGCTGCTTTTGCTGCTGCCGGACATCCGGCAGGAACAGCTCAGCCCGCGTCTGGAACAGATCCGTCTGCAGCTGCAGGCGGCCAGCGTGCCGGGCTACTCCCGCATCCGCATGTCAGCCAGCATTGGCGGCGTGTGGATCGACGACGAAAATGTGGACGATGCGGTGCAGCACGCGGAACGGCTGATGCACTATGCACGCATCCAGAAAAACACCGTGATCACCGAGCGTCAGCCGGAGCCGCACGCCCTGCAGCCCACCCACAGCCGCCAGAGTGTGCTCATTGTGGACGACTCGGCCATGAACCGGATGCTGCTCAGCCAGATGCTGAACAGCCAGTTCGACACTGCCGAAGCGGCTTCCGGCGAGGACTGCCTGCGCCTGCTGGAACAGAACCCCCACCGGCATCTCCGTTGTGCTGCTGGATATCCACATGACCGGCATTGACGGCTTTACCGTGCTGGAAGCCATGAGCCAGCGCGGAATGCTGGAAGAGATCCCGGTCATCATGATCTCCAGCGAGGACAATGTGGACACGGTGCGCCGCGCCTTTGATCTGGGTGCGTCCGATTATATCAGCCGCCCCTTTGATGCAAGGGTGGTGTATCAGCGTATTACCAACACCATCCGCATGTATGCAAAGCAGCGCCGCCTGAGCGCCATGGTGGCGGATCAGGTGTCGCAAAAGGGAAAAGCGCAGCCAAATGATGATCGGCATTCTGAGCCGGGTGGTGGAGCGACGCAACGGCGAGAGCCGCACCCATGTGCAGCACATCAGCACCCTGACCGGAATGCTGCTGGACCATCTGGTGCAAAAGACCGAGACTTACCCCCGTGACGCAGGAGATGCGCCGTACCATCAGCATGGCCTCGGTGCTGCACGACATTGGCAAAATGGAGATCGGGGAGCAGGTCCTGAACAGCCCGGAGCCGCGCACGCCGGAGGATGAAGAAACCATGCGCCAGCATACCCTGCTGGGTGCACGGATGCTGGAAGAGCTGGATGCCTACCGCGACGAAGATTTTGTGCGGGTAGCCTATCAGATCTGCCGCTGGCACCACGAGCGGTACGACGGCAGCGGCTACCCGGACCAGCTGGTTGGCGAACAGATCCCCATTGCGGCACAGGTGGTCGGCCTTGCGGATGCCTACGAAACGCTGACCACTGGCAGCGGAAGCCAGCCGCCGGTACCCTGCGCGACTGCAGTGCAGATGCTTTGCACCGGCGAGGCCGGGGGCGTTCAATCCGGTGCTGCTGGACTGCCTGCGGGAGATCGAGAACGAGATCGACGATGCCATGCGTCGTCGGCCGGAGACCTTATAAATC
>ENA-OQCV01000013-OQCV01000013.1-human-gut-metagenome-genome-assembly--contig:-NODE-13-length-46614-cov-4.475337_pt1 | contig 46614 bp, 38 predicted proteins | sample MGYA00242766_ERZ504592 | MGnify/ENA primary metagenome ERZ504592 (study PRJEB26092, sample SAMD00036315) | human gut metagenome | host: Homo sapiens | study: EMG produced TPA metagenomics assembly of...
GTCGCGCTATGTGTATGTTATCTTGCTCCATACTGTTATACCCCTCAATGAAGTCTGAAAGCAGTCTGACAAGGTCGCGGGTGTTGTGCCGGGCCATCCTTCCGGTCCCGGGCAATGGTGAAAAAAATCGTCGAAATACAACGGTTCAGAAAGAAGACTTAGCGTGCGGTAAGCATCGCACGGTATCATCTGAGGTTGTATTACGTAGCGTCGAGAGCCGGTCCGCCCGAAAAGACGGTGTGACGGCAGGCCATCGAACCCGACGGAACGATAACGGTCGTCGCGTGGAACGACGGACGCGACAAAACGGAATGTAACACGAAGCAAACGAGGTTAACCCATGCGCCGATGCCCCCCAGCACATCGGACGAAAAGGACATCAATTCCTGTCTCAAGCGCTGCGTCCGCGGCGCATCGTGCTGTATGTGGTGTTCGTGCTACTAGGAGCCGTGTTGTCGGTCGTCGGTATCTACGGAATCTCCGCGCTCAAACTGTACACGGAGGCGAACCGCTTCATCTCCGCTTCCGAAAACCTCGCCAACACCGCGCTCGGCTGCGGTGGCGGAGGTAACATCGGCACGTCCGCACGTGAGATGGTGACGTCCACGCGGGCGCTGCGCGACGAACTGGACAAGTCGCAGTGGACGTTCCTGCGCGACCATACGGCGTACGGGAACGACATCACCGCCGCGCGCACGATGCTGGACGCCATGGGAAACCTGGTGGACGGGCCGTTCACCGATTTGATGGACCTGAGCAAGCAGCTGTCCGGCTTCTCCATGAAAGACAAATCCGTCGACCTGAGCGCGGTGACGGCCATGCCGGGCATCGTCAAGCAGGCCCGAGCCGACATCAAAGTCGAGACGCGGCGGCTGGAGAAGCTGGCGCCTCCGAAGAGCTCGAGCATCGCCTCCATGGTGAAGACCGGCGTCTCCGGCCTGAAATCCGTGGACAAGATGCTCAACGAATACGACGAGCTGATCAACCTGCTGCCACAGCTGCTGGGCGAGAACGGTGAGCGCACGTATCTGGTCGCGATCTACAATCCGGCCGAGCTGCGGTCCGGCGGCGGCATGGTCGGCAACATCGCGCCGGTGACCGCCGACCACGGCAAGGTCACGATCGGCGACTTCATCGCCACCACCGACATCACCTACGGCACGCAGCCGTACGATGCCGAGAACGTCAAGGAAGCCGCGGTGTTCGGCGACCAGGTGTGGAAATACCCGCAGACGACCACCGTCAACCCGAACTTCCAGCGGGCTGCGGTCACATTGAAGAACATGTGGCTCGCGCAGCCGGGCAATGAGAACCAGGAGATCGCCGGTGTGTTCGCGCTTGACCCCGTGTTCCTGCAGTCGCTGATCGGTGCGACGGGATCGGTCAAGCTCAGCGACGGCAAGGTGCTGGACGGCACGAACACGGTCAAGTTCTTCCTCAACGAGCTGTACGTGGACCACCCGATCTACAAGGAGCAGAACGCCTACACCAACAAGGCATCGAAGACGATCATGACCCACGTGTTCTCGGGCGTGGGCACGTCGACGCTGTCGCCGATGCTCAAGGCGCTGCGGCAGACGTCCGCGAATGGCCATTTCAAGCTGTGGATGGCGCAGGAGGAGGAGCTGGCGGCGCTCGTGCAGACCAAGGTCTTCGACGCGAACGTCGCGGGCATGATTCCCGGCAGTGTGGAACAGCCGAAGGGCGGCGTCTACGTGACCGAGGCGAAGCCCAGCAAGCTCAGCTGGTATCTTGAGCCGAGCATCACCGTCAAGAAGACGTGCGGCAGTGATTTCGCCGCGAACTCGTACCGTATCAGCGACGAAGTGGACGCGCCCGCCCGAGCCACCAACCCCATGACCATCGCGAGCGCCGGCCTCGGCGACGAATACACGGTGACGGTACGGTTGAAGAACACGATGACCGAGAAGCAGGCGAAGTCATTGCCGGCGTTCATTACCGGCAATACGGAGAAGGGCACGATGCAGCCGCGACTGTTCCTGATGGCGCCCGAAGGCGGCGCGATCACGTCGCTCGCCTACGAATCCGGCGAAATGGTGTCGAACGGCACCGTGGAGGACCACCAGTTCATCAACCTGCGTCTGACCCAGGGCATCAAGCCGGGTGAGACGGTGACCATCGCGTTCACCGTGCGGGCTGCGGAGAGGGCGAAGTCGACGCTGGACGTCGTCACCACGCCGATTATCAACGAGAAGGGCATCTACACGGGCACCAACGGCAAGGTCACCGACACGTGCGGCGCTGATGTGCCGGATGCGGTGGAGGACCAGTGGGCGGGAACTGGCAGCGACGGTTCCGCGAACGGTGACGGCAGCCCGAACGGCACCGACGGTGGCAAATCCTCCGGCAAGACCTCATCGAAGCCCGCCGACGAGAACAAGAACTCCACCGACTCCTCCAATGGAGGTGCGCTGGACAAGCTCAGCAGCATCAAGGATGGCCTGAGCTGTCCGGTGGATCTGAAGAAATTCATGTAGCCACGGACGGCCGCGCGGGCACAGCTGTGCGTGTCCGCGCGGACACCTTACGTAGGATGACCGTCAGCGCTCCTTCGGCCGCTGCTCCTCTTCGATCAGATAGCTCGGCCGGTTCTTGGTCTGAATGAACGTGCGGTCGAGATATTCGCCGATGACGCCCAGCGCAAGCAGCTGGATGCCGGCGAGCACCAGCTAGGCGTTCTCAGAGAGCGTGGTGAGCCGGGCGAACAGCATCGGCAGCGACTCCTCCTCGTTGTAACAGGGTATGAGAATCGTCACGGTGCGTTTGTTTTCATTCGTTGCTTCCCTTTGATGCCTGATCTGGTGACGGCCTGCGGCATGTAATCGACTTCCGCTAGCCATGATAGTGGATGTTGTTTATGCGCGTGGTGTTCCATTCTGGCATTTTCGCATGGTTTCACCGGTCTGATGGCCGGGCTGGCCGGTTCCGCCGGCAATGTGGACAACTGTGGATAAGGGGTGAGTTATCCACTTATCCACAGATTTTCGAGGGTGGGTGGCGCTGGGAGCCTTGGGTGTGCCATGGTGTGCCTATGCGCGAGGACGCGGAGGGACCGTGACGGCAATGGCGCATACGAAAAGGAGCGATCATGGCGACATCATTCTCGATGGATACCATCGGATTTCTGCAGGCTATCAACAAGTTGGAGCGGCGATTCGAGGAACTCGTCTCTCCGGAGACTATGCGCAAGGTGTGCGAAGACTATGACAGGGACGGCACGCCCACGCCATGGGATCACCGGTTGTACGCGCTGGCGCGCGACGTGTTCGCGTGCGGCAGTTGGACGACGAACCTGTGCGCGGCGGCGATGTCATTCAACGGGCGGCTGGTGGGCGAGTGCCGGAGGTTTCTTCACGGCTGCTCCGAAACAGTGCGCAAGTACGGCATCTCGGTGTGGCTGTACGAGCTGCTGAACGATTCCACGCTTGCTCTGTTTCGCGACGACCTGTCCGATTACATGCCGTCGCTGATTCGTATGACGACCGTCGAGGAACTGATGCGACGGCCTCGCGGCAGGAAGCGGTTCGGCAACCGCAAGCAGCGCGGGCTCGCCATGGAGGAGCATTCGACGCAGATGCACCGGCTGGCGGCATACACCCTGCTCAATTGGGGTGCCGATGAGCGGCGCAGCCTCGACATCGCTCGGATGCTGCTGCTGTACCCCGGCATCGGCATGTGCATGCTGCGCGAGGACGGAGACGTGTTGCGCTTCGGTGCGGCGCCGGACATGCGGTATCGGCGCGTGGTCGACTATCTGCACGAGCGGCGGGCGCAGGCCGATGCGGAATACGAGCTGCATGGCAATCAGTGGATGAGTGAGTATATGGGTCGTCATGACGATGAGGAACCGGCTGTCGGAGAGATTGCGACGGCAGATCGCGACGCGGGCGGATGCTCGTCGAAGCGAGATGGCGTTCGCGGATATGCCGAGGTGGACGACGAGTCGCTGTGCGACTGCGAGAGCTGCGCCCGCATCGACATGGAGGATAGGCTGGATCTGCTGAAATGCGAGCGGCGATACATGTACGATGTCGTCCGGCTGATTGATGCATACGAGAAGATGTGGGACGATGAACCGATAGATGTCGATGACCGCATGTTCGCGCTGGAACACAATCGGGATGTGCCGGGAGAACCACTATGGCAGGATGTGGCGTTCCTGAACGATCTGGCATACTCGCTGATGGGCGACGTGATGGCCCATGACCTTATCCTCGGATTCGAGCGGCGAGACCGCAAGCGGTTCGACCGAGGCGTCGAGCAGCTGGAACTGCTTACGGAGACGCTCGTCCGGTTCGGTCTGCTGTCATTGCCGATAATCGCGTTCATGAACGGATTCGATGAATTCTCACGGGGACTTGATGACGACTACGCGACGGACGGCACGCTTTACAGTACGTCCGAGGCGGACATACAGCGTCTCACACGCCGCATGCAGAAGCGTCTCGACAAGCTGAGCGAGGAGGAAATGAACGCGAAGGCACATTTGGGCGAGTCCTTGGCGAACATCGTACTGGCACGGTTCCCGGATGAGCGCCTGGCGCGGGGGTGCGCTTTGGCGTTGTTCCGCGGCAATCCGGACCAATATGATGAGGTCGTGGAATCGATGCTGATGCGCCCTGATGACGATCCCGGTGACATGGGCCCCGGCGACGGTGATGATGCGCCCCTTGGCGATGTTCCCAATGACGACGTGCTCAGGAAGCTCGACTTCGATGTCGAGGAACTGGACGACGACCTGGAGCTGGCGATGGCCGTTGACCTGTGATCGCGGGGTCTCGGGCCGCGGGCTGGGCGTCATCGCGAGATTAAGGTACACCCGGCATCGTGCCCCACGTATGGGTGCACGCTGCCGGGCGGCGACGTGAGTAGGCGACTCAGTACGGGTGGCTCAGTGCAGGTAGTCGGCGGCGTTCGTCGGGCTGGACGGCACGGCGTGGCCCTCCGTCACCGTGCCCAGGCCGGACAGGTATGCCTCGCGGCCGGATTCGATGGCGTGCTTGAACGCGCGGGCCATCAGCGGGATGTTGCCGGCGCTCGCGATGGCCGTGTACGCCATCACCGCGTCCGCGCCCATCTCCATGGCCTCGGCGGCCTGGCTGGGACGCCCGATGCCCGCGTCGATGATCACCGGCACGTGCGTGTTCGCGATGATAACCTCGATGAAGTCGCGCATGCGCAGCCCCTTGTTGGAGCCGATAAGCGAGCCGAGCGGCATCACGCAGGCGGCGCCGGCCTCCTCAAGCCGCTTGGCCGCGATCGGATCGGGGAACATGTACGGCATCACCACGAAGCCCTCCTCGGCGAGCATCTCGGTGGCGCGAATCGTCTCCTCGTTGTCGGGCAGCAGGTACTTTGTCTCGTGCTCGATCTCGACCTTGACGAAGTCCGTCTGGCAGACCTCGCGGGCGAGACGCGCAATGCGCACGGCCTCCTCCGCGTTACGCGCGCCGGACGTGTTCGGCAGCATCGTGATGCCCTTGGGGATGTAGTCGAGCAGGTTGTTCTCGGTCGTGCGGCAGCGACGCAACGCCATCGTCACGATCTGTGCGCCGGCGTTCTTTATGGTCGCCTTGATGAGGTTCAGGTCGTAGCGCCCCGAGCCGAGGATGAAGCGGCTGGTGAACTTGTGCCCGCCGAGCACTAGCGGGTCGGCGTCGCCGGTCGCGATGTCGTCGTAGGCGTGCGCGTCCGGTTCGGGGAGCAGCGCGGTGTTCGTCGCCGTGCCGATGAGTTCGTCGAGCACCGGGTCGTCCGATTGGGCGGCCGGTGTGGTTGATGCGATGGTCATGATGGTACCTTTCTTTGAGGTATATGACGCTTGATGCGTGCGGTATTCGGGTCGGAGTGCGGTTCGCTGGCCGGCATCGGCATGAGCCCGTGCCGATGCCTTGCCGCGTGTTTGCCGGGCTCTCAGCCGCCCTGCACGAACGTGACGATTTCGACGGTGTCGGTGCCGCTCAGCATGGTCTGTGCGCGCTTGTCGCGCGGCACGATGGCGCCGTTCACCTCGACCGCCACGCGTCCCGCGTTAAGGCCCTTGCGCGCGACGAGCTCGTCGACGCTGAGCGGCGTGGCGATGTCCTCCTGCTGCCCGTTGATGATCATGTGTCCCTCCTCGGTCGCTGGCGTGATTCCCATATCGGCGACATTGCGCTGCCGGCCGTTGCCGGTCGATCTCCGATCGGGTGCGCCGGCGTCCGCCGATATGAAAAACGGGTCGCTGGAGCAAGCCGTACCCTGTGAGGTGGTGCGGCCCCTCCATGACCCGAATCATGCGTTTTTTCGTTATGCCTGTTCTGTTATATGCCGGGATGCCCGGTGCGTTTGGCTGGGAACCGTCCGCCATCGGTCGGCGGATGCCGATTGTTGCTGCGCTGCGACTGGACAACTCGTCCCTACGGCGGCATTACCCGCATCAAGTTGACGGTCGAAGCGTCGCTTCCTCTCAGCCTTGCGGCTCCCGTTCGGTTGCGCCTTCATCATAGCCCAGACCGCGTGACATCGCGCCCGGCCGCAGGGCTTCGCGGCCTTTCAAAATCCCTCGAATTGGTTATGATTGTCGTAACGAAGAGACAGGGGATGATGATGTCCAGATGCGCTCGATGTGGTAATGAAATTCCAGCGGGATCGGCGTTCTGCGTATACTGCGGCATTCCGGTCGCAAGCGCTGCCGCCGCAGCGCCCGGTAGCGGGGCGCAGATGCCTCAACCTGGTACAGCCGCGTCCGGCTTCGCTCCGGACACAGTACCCGGTACGGGGACGTTGCCGCCTGTCCCGCAGCCAGCGGGCCCCGCGGATAACGGCGGCAGCGCACCCCAAGGTCAGCCCGGGTCGCAATCCCAACCCGGCAAGAAGCCACCACTTACGCCCGCGCAACGCAAGAAGCGCAAGATCATCATCGCCATCATCGCGGCCATCGTTGTCGTGGCGATCGTCGTCGGCGGAGTTGCCGCATTCCTCATCCTTCACGGCAGGAAGAACGCGGCCGCGGGTCCCGTGCAGACCAGCGACACGACTGATGCAACGCCGAAGAAAACGCAAAAGCAATCCCCGACGCAGATCGAAGGCAAAAAAGCGGTCAGCGAAGTCACCATGACCAACTTCGTCTGCAACTACGACACCTCCGACTGGGGGTGGGACGGCGGCGCAGTGCTTTCCGACGTAATGCCCTGCGCCAACGGCGATGCGAGCTCCAGCAGCGATTCCGACTATGGCAGTTCCAGCCAATCCGCCGATGACGGGCAATATGCGTTCGGCGTCTGGACGCCGGCAATGGACGAATCGAAGGTGATCTACTTCTCGGCTCTGAAATCCGGGGAGAAGATGTACTCCGATCCGGTCGTCGCCGCCACATACGGTCCCAACCCGGCCGTGTTCGTGATCTACGCGGTCAAGACCAAGGCGGTCGGCACCACGCCGGAAACCGTGCACCTGTTCGCCCATCAGGTCGATTTGAAATCCGGCGAATTGTCCGATCGTATCGATCTGCGCACCGAGGAAGACAATCTGATCAACCTGCAGCAGGATTACGAATTCGATGTGCTCGCGCAATCCAACAATCGCGTCGCCATCGAGAAAAGCTGGAAGACGACAGAGAAGAGGACTGTCAACGACGATCAGCGTGAGGTCGAAATCGGCCACAAGCAGATCATGGGATTGAGCGGCGGCGCGAAGCAGGCCGAGACCTTGCAGACGTTCAAGGACAGCGTGAGCATCAGCAAGGACAGCGGCGGATACCAGTCGTTGAACACTACTGAAGTCGATGTGGACGATTACCACGTGTTCGACACATATGTGGTCAAGGACAGCGCATACCACCTGTATTCCATCGACAGCAACAAGGAAATCGTGAAGCTTCCTTCGGACTACTGCTCGCCTGACGACACCTACCGATGCGACTTGCAGGGCCTGTATCGGTTCGGCGCGAATCAGTACGTGCTCAATCCCTCTGAAAGCTATAACGGCAACAAGCTGCTGATTCTGGATGCAGGCACGGGCAAGACCAAAAAATGTCACCGACCTGCTGAACATCAACACGAAGGATGACCAGTACGTGAACTTCACGGACTTCGGCCAGTTCTCGGACGGTTCCCTGTATTTCCAGTGGGATGAGTCGAGCGACAGCAAGCGTGTGTTTATCCTCTCGCGCGACCTGAAGGTCACCGAGGTGCTGGACGGCGGGCGGTGGGCCCGCCTGATGCTGAACTCCGGTGAGTTCGAAGGAGCCAACTATCTGCTGAAGCAGTTCTACGTCAAAACCACGGACGAGAACATCATCGTCGACGAGAAGGGCGAGACGGTCGGCAGCTACACGTTGACCCCGTCGGGCGATGACGCGGACGACTACGACCATACGGCCGTGGACTGGATTATGTGGAGGGATGGCTCCGAGAACACGGTGACGGTCACGCGCGGGCAGGCGCCCGGCGAGCCGGCCCCGGACTCGTCCGACGGCAGCGGGTCGAGCAGCGGCGACGGCAGCGCCGGTGAAAGCAGCTCCGGCGACTGACCACGCGCCGGGCGGTGCCGCCCTCATGACCCACCTCCATACTCTCTGAACGGTAGCTGCACGGCCGGAAACATCGGCATGACATTATGGCGTTGTCTGGTGGCAATCCTGTGACTATCACTTTCCTTCACATAAACGGTGTCACAATGAAAGGTATGACTTACAGGAACGACAAAACTGGGGAAGCCACGGTCGAGCACACCTGTGATGCCCGTGCGGTGTTCGACAAGCTCGCCATCATCGTGGTGACATATAAGCGCCAGCAGTTGCTGGAGGAACTCCTGGCCTCATTCGCGCAGCTGACGGTCGCGCCATGGCGCATCGTCATCGTCGACAACGAACACTCCGACGAGACGCAGGACATGGTCGACGAATTCCGGGAGAAGGCCGACGGTCTGTGGGGACGACGGACGCCGACCGCAAAGGTGGCACGAGCCGTGTGGTGTACGCTCCGCAAACCGACAATCTTGGCGGTGCCGGTGGGTTTTCCGTCGGAGTAAAAGTCGCGTACGATCTCGGGGCGGAATGGTTCTGGGTGATGGACGACGACGTCGCCGTACTGCCTGACGGCATCGAGAAGCTCGCGAAATGGGGTCGCGACCATGACGTGATCCAGGGCGGCAAGCTCGATTTCGACGGCGGGCCGTTCTACTGGCAGTACAACTTCATCGTGCCGCTGGGCATCCCGAACCCGATCGCGCCGGCCGCATTCGGCTCCGCCGGGTACCGCGTGATGAACACGCTGTGCTTCGAGGGCGGGCTGTTCCGCAGGCGCATCGTGGAGAAGATCGGGCTCCCCGACCCGCGGTTCTTCATCTACTGGGACGACACGATGTACGGGTATCTGGCCAGCAAGGTCACCAACTCGATTGTGGTGCCCGACGTGGTGATGCGGCGCACGCGCGACATCAGCAACTGGGACATCGCCGGATTGCGGCAGCTGAACTCCGCCTCGGACATGAACCGGTACCACATCCTGCGCAACCGCGGGTACATGGCCCGGTACTTCATGGTGCACGGCGACTACCGGCCAGTGCTGTTCGCCCTAGGAACGGCCGCCACGGTGGCGAAAGAGGTTATTCGCCTGGTCGCGGTCGACCGCGAACACGTGCGCACCGGGCTGGTGCAGATCGCCAAGGGATGGCGGGACTCGCACAAGCTGATGCATGACCCGAAGTGGCGGCCGATGCCGCCGTTGGTGCGGCAATAGCGTCAGGGACGCTCTCAAAACTCGCGGATACAAGCACTTTTTGCGTATATTCATGCTGTATCTGCGAGTTTTGAGAGCGCGATTTTACGCGACGACGAAATCCGACACGTCTTTGATCAGGTCGAAGGCGTCATCACCGCGTGTGGTGAGCACTCGCAGACAGATGCCGTTGACGGCGCGGCTGACTCCCAGCTCGCCGGGGAAACCTATGGCGTCCGCGTGGGATCGGATGAAGTCGATGAGTTCGTTTTCCGCCTTGATACGGGCGGCCTCGATGCGGGCGCGCACCGCTTTTCGGCCGACATGTCGGGATCAGCCGCCGTTGCTGGCTCCGCCGTGGGGCCTGCGGCATCCCGTGGCGCAGGCGGCGACGCGAGCGGATCGACCTCCGGCACATGCGCGTACAGCACGCCGCAGTGGGTGAAATTCCGCCACATGCCCAGTTCCGTATAGTCGAGCTGTCGCCGATCGGTCTGCTGGCCACCGGCGATGCGTAGAGTGAATGGGGTGTCGAGGACTCCATGAGCGCGACGGGGCTGAATTATGTGCCGCAGTACATCGCCCGCGGCTTCTCGTGGGATGCGCTGCTGCCGTACTATTCGCTGCAGGGGTTGCCGGACGTGGTCGGCTACATCCTGTCCGCCGTGATCGTCGATGTGCTGCGTTCGTTCGCCGGAGCCGGAAAGACCGTGCTGTTCTCCACCACCACGACATCGTTGAGCGGCTCATCCCCCCGCATCATCCACATACACCCCGCCGACTAAACGCGGGACCCGCTGGCACAGCCTCTGCGCGACAGCCCTCCGGGCCTGCAGTTGAGGATGGCCTGCGGGCTACGGTCTTTCTGGCTCGTCGGTTGGCTTGTACTCGCCTACGGTTTCCGCTGTCTGCTGTACGTCTCGTTCCATCAGCAGCAGCGTGTTGCGGATTCAACGGGGTGAGAAAGAAAAAGAGAATGCGCCGAACCACGAAAGCGCCTGTCGGCGCAAAGGCCGCTCGCAGCGGCAAAAAATGGAGCCCGGGGCTATGCATGGCCCGACGCGGATATCAGTATATCCGGGTTTGCCCTGTTACGCTGTCCGCGTGTTGCGCCGGCTCAGTCCAGTTTGCCGCGACGCCACAGCTGCGCTCCGTGGCGGAAATCCTTGGACGTGGCGATGAGATTGCCGGCGGTGTGCATCAGCTTGGCGCTGCGGGAGCGCATGACATGGACTTCGGCCAGGTCTGCGGCGGTCGCGGTTTCGGAGCCGGCCTTGGCCTCGGCCTGCCGCACCATGTGCCGCGCTTCGACGCGCAATCCCTGCGCCACCACGTCGACGAACGCGCTCGCCCTCTCCAGAGCCACGGCGAAATCGCCGGTGAACGCGCCTGCGAGAATCGAATCTGCCGTATGTGTGATGTCCGCTTCGGTGGGTGCCTGGTCGACGCCTGCGATGGCCGACGCGGCGGTCGCCACCGGTTCGCCGAGCCGCCACAGCCGCGAGATCAGATCGCGGTCGCGCCGCATCCATGAGCGCAACGTGTACAGCCGCCACATGATGCCCGGCAGCGAGTCGGGTTCCGACCGGCTCCACAGTTCGGCGATCATGTCCACGCCTTCGCGGTCGACCAGCGTCAGCACCCGTTCCACAACCTGCGGATCAGCGGAGTGATGCACGCGGTCGAGCAGAGCGGCCGCCGATGCGTGACTCATTTCGCTGACCACGCTGGGATCGGCGCCTCCGGCGATGCCCTCGATGAGACCGGGGTCGATCTGCCCGGGGCGCGATGGCCGCGGCGAGCCGGTCGGCGTGAATCCCGTGCGGCTGGGAACGACGGAGCCTGAACCAAGATGCATGCTAGTAGACAAGTGGCGTGACCTTCTGAATGTCGATGATGGAAACGGTGTCACCGCAGGGTACCACGAACAGCGCGATGGCGGTGCCGGTCGGCATGTACGGCGAGGACGGAATCAGCCGTTTCATCAGCGATTTCGTTGCGCACAGTTCGCGCAGATGCCCGAAAATACCGCCGATGACCGGACGATGCATGCAGACCGCGGTCGCACTGTGACGCTGCAACGTATTTTTCAGCTCCTTGTGGAAGCACTGCCACGCCGCTTCCGGATCGGCGGCGAACGCGTCCTCGGTGAGCGGTTCGGCCGTATGCAGCGGCAATCCGGTCTGCCATGACAGCATCTGTATGGTCTGCTGGCAGCGCAGCCACGGCGAGGTGACCAGCCGCGTGGGATTGTAGCAGGCGAGCTCACGGTCGAGCGAATACGCCATCGACGCTCCGCGCGGCGTGATGGGACGCTTGTCGTCGGTACCCGTCCACTGCTTGCGGGGCTCGGCCTTGCCGTGACGCACCAGCAGCAGCATGTCGCCGTCCAGCGCGCCTTCCTCCACACGGTCGACGAACAACGCGAGAATATCGCGGTCGGTCGAATGGGTGAGCATACGCCGCGCGCGCTGCACGCTCACCCACATGACGCTGTCGATCTCGCCCACGTCAGCGCGATGCACGGGGCCGAACGCGTCGGCCCGCCGCACGGCGTCCTCGGGGTCGATCGGCCTTGCCATCCAGAAGAGAATGTGCTTCGTGTCGACGGTTCGATCCTTGGAACGGCGGGTTTTCTTGCCTTCCTCGGCAAGCGGGTATTCGATTTCGCCGAGGAACGGTCCGAGCGCGACCGGCACTCCGGTCTCTTCGCTGACCTCGCGTACCGCCGCATGGCGGTGGGTCTCGTTGAGTTCCAGCTTGCCTTTCGGCCAGCTCCAATCGTCGTATTTTGGCCGGTGCACGATGCACACTTCAAGCGTATCGAAGTCGGCCAGTCGGGATGCCGCGGACGTCTGCCGCCCGTCGTCCGAGAACTTCATCCATCCTTGAAAATCAGTATTGCGGCGATACAGCACCGCGCCTGCAGCTTCTACGATTTTCACCTCACCACTCACCCTTCCATTATGCCTCACCGGCTGCATGACTACGTTGTTTCTCGTCTGTAATGACGATGGCCGGCCCTTGCGGGTCGGCCATCGGCTTATGCACCTACTGTACCTCGTGCGCCGCTTGTCTTGCGGAAGATGCGGTGCACGAGGCTCGTGCCGGATGCCTTATCGGGCGCCCGGCCGGGTGCCATGTCAGTTGTTGGTGCGCGGGCGGCGCTGGTGCTTGCGGATGAGATATTCCTGGCTGTCCACCAGCGGGCGGCCTTCGTCGTCGCGCGAATGATGGATGTACGTGCCGTCGGGCTGCATGTGCCAGGAGGCCGTGGAGTCGGACATCTGCAGGTCCACATAGCGAATTAGCTCGTCGATCTGCTCGGGCGCGGTGACGCGGACCAGCGCCTCGACGCGGCGGTCGAGGTTGCGGTGCATCAGGTCGGCCGAGCCGATCCACACTTCCGGGCCGGAGATGGGGCCTTCGCCGATCTGCGGGCCGTCGGAGTTGCAGAAGGCGTAGATGCGGCTGTGCTCCAGGAACCGGCCGAGGATCGAACGCACGCGGATGTTGTCGGACATGCCGGGCACGCCGGGCTTGAGTGCGCAGATGCCGCGCTCGACGATGTCGATCTTGACGCCGGCCTGGCTGGCGCGGTACAGCGCGTCGATGGTCTTCTCGTCGACGAGCGAGTTGACCTTGATTTTGATCCAGGCTTCCTTGCCGGCCTTGGCGGCGTCCTCCTCGCGGCGGATGCGCTGAATCAGGCCGGTACGCACGGTGCGCGGGGCGACCAGCAGGCGGTGGAAGCTGGACTTCGGCGCGTAGCCGCTCAGTTGGTTGAACAGGCGGGTCAGGTCCTGACCGACCACCGGGTCGCAGGTGAGCAGGCCGAGGTCCGTGTACAGGCGGGCGGTCTTCGGGTTGTAGTTGCCGGTGCCCACGTGGCAGTAGCGTTTGAGGCCGTCCTGCTCCTGGCGGACGACTTCGATGAGCTTGCAGTGGGTCTTGAGGCCGACGATGCCGTAGACGACGTGCACGCCGGCGCGTTCGAGCTTGCGGGCCCAGGCGATGTTGGCGTCCTCGTCGAAGCGCGCCTTGATCTCGACCAGCGCCAGCACCTGCTTGCCGGCGTGGGCCGCGTCGATCAGCGCGTCGATGATCGGCGAGTTGGAGCTGGTGCGGTACAGCGTCTGCTTGATGGCCAGCACGCGCGGGTCGGCGGCCGCTTGGGCGAGGAACGCCTGCACCGACGTGGAGAACGAATCGTAGGGGTGGTGCAGCAGGATGTCGCGCTCGCGGATCGCGGCGAAGATGTCCTGTGCGCGGCTCGATTCGACTTCGGCGATCTGACGGTTCGTGGTCGGGATGAACGGGCGGTTCTTGAGGTCCGGGCGGTCGAGCGACTGCAGTTCGAACAGTACGGTGAAGTCGAGCGGCGCGGGCAGGCGGTAGACCTCTTCCGGGTTGACGCCGAGCTGGTCGGCGAGCAGCTGGGAGAGGAACGGGCTGGTCGCGTCGGAGATCTCCAGGCGGATCGGCGGTCCGAAGCGGCGGCGCAGCAGCTCCTTCTCCATCGCGTTGAGCAGGTTCTCGGCGTCATCCTCTTCGACGTCGATGTCCTCGTTGCGGGTGACGCGGAACGAGCGCGCCTCCTTGATGATCATGCCGGGGAACAGGGATTCGAGGTGCGCGATGATGAGGTTCTCCATCGTGATGAACCCGAAGCGCTCCTCGCGGCTCTCCTCGTCGGTCAGGTCGTCGACGGGGACGAGGCGGGGCATGTTGCCGGGGATCTTCACGCGGGCGAAGTGGGATTTGCCGGAGTTCGGGTTCTCCACCAGCACCGCGAGGTTCAGCGAGTTGCCGGAAATGTAGGGGAACGGGTGCGCGGGGTCGACGGCGAGCGGCGTGAGCACGGGGAAGACCTGCTGGCGGTAGTAGCGCGAGAGACGTTCCTGCTCGGTGGTAGTGAGCCGGTCCCAGCTGAGCAGTACGATGTGCTCGTCAGCGAGGGCGGGGAGCAGCTTCTCGGTGACGTAGTGCGAGTGCTCGTTCTGCAAGCGGTGCGCCTGCTCGCTGATGGCACGCAGCTGCTGGCGGGGGCTCAGGCCGCTGGCCGCGGTGACGGCGATGCCGGTGTCGATACGGCGCTTGAGGCCGGCGACGCGGACCATGAAGAATTCATCGAGGTTGGAGGCGAAGATCGCGGCGAAATTGCAGCGTTCCAGCAGCGGCTGGTCTTCGTCCTCGGCGAGTTCGAGGACTCGCTGGTTGAACTTCAGCCAGCTGAGTTCTCGGTCGAAATAGCGATCCGCGGGCAGCGGCTCTTCGCCGGCTTGCGGCTCGCGCTTGTCGGGTTTGTCTGTCTCGGCTATGTGCTCGGCGATTTGGCTGCGCAGGATAGCCTTTGAAGGTGCGTCAAATGTTTGTGCCATGTATATAACTTTATGCGAGAATATGGCAGTTTCCTATGCGGCGTGTAAGAAATTCAGCGGTTGTTTACCATTTTCGTACGGATGGGGTGTCGGGTGATGGTACGGCGACACGCCGATGGGTCGTCGGTTCCGCACACAAGTGAACAACGAACCCGTCCGATAGGAACATGAGGTGACAGTTTTCCGTCATAATTGAGCGGTATCGAACACTTGCGCAAAAAATCGCACAACGTAGTTGGGTGAGTTGCGGTATCGCGGTGTTGCGCCTAGATTATGAAGTGCAAGGACAACTTAAGAGCAGGCCCACAATAGTGTATGGTCACGAAGGACTGTTACGTTGAACGGGCAATGGAAAGACTTACCGTTACGACGATGAGGTTGTGCAGCGATCTGCTCAAGATGGACTTGCAGGAAAAACCCGCTCCGGCGGGTTTTTCCATGTGCGGCGGTCTAATGGCGAGGGTGGGCTTGGCTCGGGTTGGGGTTCGGACTGTTGGCTCCTGCTGTTCCGCGTGACTTCCTGTGTGCAATCATTGGGTTAAGTGGTCAAAGTGTGTCTTACCCGGGTGTATTGCCGGTGTGTTGATGGGGCAGCGTGATCGTTCGGCCCGGCCTTTTCTGGCGCCGAACTCGCAATCACCGGGCTTTGGCCTTCGAAACGATATTTTTCGCCGAATCGCGGATTGCGGCGATTTCGGCCCGTGTTGCGGTGGCGATGGTGGTGGCGGACGGCAGTTGGCGGCGGGCTGTACCACACCACGTGATTTTATGCGGTTTTGGGGCTGGTGTGGCCGGGGAGGATATTGGGGTGCTTCTGGGATTGTTGGAAAATGGCGGTTCTCATGATTTGTGCTGTACCACACCATGCGATGTGAGGGTTCACATTTCATTGTGAGGCCTGCGGAAAAGCCACACAATGCATTTTTTGTGTGTTTTTCCTCTGGTGTGGCACGCCGGTGGTTATGACGGGCGGGTGGGTTCTGGTCAATGTTTGCCGTGACCGACTGACCGGCAGAGATGATCGGAGGCGCGATGGGCGTTCGTGAGCGCGGGGTATGCGACGTTCGGCGAGATGCGCACGGGCGAAGGTTGCAGAGAGGTTGGCTCGGATTCTTCCCGACTCCGCTGCCGGGTGCTTTCGACTGGATGCTAAGTGGAGACGGTTCCATATCACGCGAATATGCCCATCTAGGCGTCGTCTGTCCACAAAAACTGTGGATAACACGCCGTGATGTGGATAAGTCGCGGGCCTTCGACCACATTGTCGCCTCACGTTGCGCCGCTGCGGCGCTATTCGTTTCAATCGGAATATGACACACAACGTTACAGTTCAGAAGATTGGCGCCGCCGCTCCGCCGGGTGCAGCGGCGTCGCGGCAGGTTCCCATGCCGCCTCGCCGGGCCTCCCCGGACGCTTGGCGAAGGCCGGCTGCGCAGGTTTCCCGGCTTGACTCGGATGCTGCAAGCCATCGGATGCGTGCGCGCAAGCCCATGACCATGCCGCGAGTCGTATGCCCGAGCCCAGTCTCATCCGTGGACGGCAATCAGTCGATCGGCACGCTGACGCATGCAGGATGCCGTAATACAGTGGTGTTCTCTTCCGCGTCCGGGGGAGCGGGAACCAGCGTGTTCGCGGCGATGGTCGCATGGCGCTTGGCCCAGCGCAAGTTGCAGTGCGCACTGGTCGACTGCGATTTCGCGGCCGGAGGCATCGACGTGCTGCTGGGCATCGAAAACGAGCCGGGCCTGCGATTTCAAACAGTCGATATACCACTCGGGAAAACGGAAGGTGCGGCGCTGAATGGCGAGTTGCCGCAATGGGAGCGCGTGGGGGTGCTCGCCAGTCAACCTTGGAACGGTTCGGATCCTGAGCCATGGACGGTCTCTGCCGTACTTGAGGCGCTGGCGCAGGCCAATGATGTGGTGGTCGTCGATATCGGGGCTCCGAGCGCGTTGCATTCGCTGCCGATGCTGCGACAGTGCCGTCAGGTGGTATTGGCCGAGCTGACGGTGCTCGGTCTGGCGCGTGCTCGGGCGGCGAGGGCGATGATGATACGGCAAGGGGAGTCGCGCCCGATTATGGTCGGTGTCGTGCCCCGCGGACTGTCGCGCCGCGGCGGCGTGGTCGACGCGCACGAGGCATCGGAGTATCTGCATGAGGAGCTGGCCGGGGTGGTGGCTCCGGACCGCGGGCTGCATGGCGATGTGCTGGAGGGGCTGGGCATCCGGGCTATCGGCAAGAGCAGCCGCAAGGCGGTGGATGCAGTCGTCGGTGCCATCGAGACGGGGTTGGGAGGTGATGTCCCATGATTGAATTTGGGCCGTTGGATGCGCTGGCACGCGATCCAACGGTCACCGATGTCGCGATCACCTGCGAGGGAAGGGTGTGGGCGGACCGAGGCGGAGGAATGACGGAGTGCCGGTTGCCTATGCCGTTGCGCACGCCGCGAATAGTGCGTGAATATGCGGTGCGGCTGTGTGCGCAATTGGGACGGCGTCTTGACGACGCCTGCCCGATTGCGGACGCGTCGAGCGAGGACGGGATTCGCGTGCACGCGGTGATCGCGCCACTGGTCGCGCAGGGCGCGGCGGTGACGATTCGTTTTCCGGATCGGCGGTTGCTCGGATTGACCGGATTGCGTGATGCTGGGATGTTCCCGCCGGACTGGCTGACGTTGCTGCGGAATCTGGTGAAGAACCGGGCTCGAGTGCTGATTAGCGGCGGCACGGGCAGCGGCAAAACCACGCTGCTGAAAGCGCTGCTTGCGGAATGCGATTCATTGGACCGTATCGTCACCGTTGAGGAGGTTCGGGAATTGGGGGATCTCGGACGCGGCAACCATGTGTCGATGGTGGTGAGAGGGGCGAATGTGGAAGGCGCCGGAGCCGTAGGACTGCCGGAGCTGGTCAAGGCGACCCTGCGCATGAGACCGGATCGGGTGGTACTGGGCGAATGCCGTGGCGAGGAAATCGCCGATCTGCTGCGCGCGTTCAATTCGGGCCACCTTGGCGGTATGACCACATTGCACGCAGATGGCATTGACCGGGTGCCGGCGCGATTGATCGCGCTGGGCATGCTGGCCGGCCTTGACGCGCATACGTTGACGATGCTGGCGGAGGGGGCGTTCGACGTGATGCTGCATCTTGAGCGGCATCATGGTCGCCGGAGAATCGCTCAGATCGGGTGCCTCGGCATGCGCGACGGAGTGTTGTCCGGCGACGTGGTGGCGTTGTGGGACGGTGAGGGCGCCATGATGCCATGCCCGCGCTGGCATGATTTCACCGGGCGATGGGGCATGTGAGATGGATCATGTGAATGAGACATGTGAGGTGAGACATATGAGCGTGGGTGGGTTGCCGCGATGCGTCGCGCTGATGGTCGTGCTGGCATGGATGCTGTGGCCGTATGCCCCTCGCGGCCGTGCCCTGTTGCCGGTCTCTTCGAGGGTGCCGCGAGCAGGGCGAAAGACCGGTGCCGGTGATGCCGTCCGTAATGGCCGTGTGATGGGGCTGTCCGGCGTGATCGCGCATATGAGTTCGTCTGTTCGGGCCGGCGGCATGATCTCAGGTGTTCTTGCCGATGTCGACGGGAGCGGATTCGCAGGGGTGCCGTTGACCGCAAGCCGGTTGAAACGGCTGCTGATGCGACAGCGAATGCCGGGGGAGAGCGCCGCCCAGGCCGAACATGTCGCCTTCGAACTCGCCGTGGCCTGTGCGATGTGCGAGCGGTCAGGATGCTCCCTTGCCGATTGTCTGGATGTGGTCGGCGAGAACCATCGGATTTCCAGGCTGTTGCATGATTCCCGACGCAGTGCTTTCGCGGTTCCGCGCGCGACGGCGGCGCTGTTGGGCGCGTTGCCGTTGGTCACCATAGGTTTGGGAGAGCTGCTGGGCGCTCGCCCGGTGCAGGTACTGTTCGGCTCCGCGCAGGGCAATGCGTGCCTGGCGGTGGGCGGCGCAGGCTACGCGCTGGGACTGCTGTGGATGTCATCGATGATGCGGAACACCGGTACGAACGTTGATACCGTCTGATTGCCGTCATGAACATTAAGGGGTGGGGTGATGTGGAACGCGATGGCGTGCGCCGTCATGGTGTTGATGGCATTGATGATATGGCCGGACTCGGCACGGTCGGGCCGCTTGACTGGCGTGTCGTCCGATGTTGCGGGAGAAGGGGGTGCTGCTGTGTCGTTGCCGTTGCTGATTGGACTGTTGTCGGTGTCGCTGCGGTCAGGCATGTCCGTCACGCGTTCTCTGGAGGGCGTGGGTGAGGCTGTCGGAGGGGCTCTTGGCGGCGGGCTGTGTGCGGTTGCGGACGCTCTGCACCGCGGATCGTCATGGAAGGATGCTTGGAATGCCGCCGATTTCGGTGATTATGCGGAGACTTCGGCAATCCTTCGTGGCGTGTTGGAGCCATCGTGGACTCGTGGTGTTTCGCCGATCGGCCCTCTGACGACGGCTTCGGAGCAGTGGATGGAAGGCGAGCGAACCGCGATCGAGCAGGAGTCGGCGTCTCTGTCGGTGAAACTGCTGCTGCCCACGGGATTGTGCATGCTGCCGGCGTTCGTGTTTCTAGGCATACTCCCCTCGGTGATGGCGTTCGTGGGATGAACTTGGTGGCGACGCCGCCCGATGGTCGGTGAAGAATGCTGCACGGCCGTCTGTCATCCACATAATGTGTGGATGACACGCCGCATTGTGGATAACTCGGCAGCCTTCGACCACATTGCCCGAAAACCCGATGGTGGGCGGGCCTGATGAGGCACAGTGGAAAGTGCCTTGTAGTTGGGCAAGGCCAGTCGAGAAAGGATTGTCATGAATATCGAGGAGACGATGATTGCCGTTGACGGACGTACCGGGCCTATTGCGGCGATGACACGTACGGTGGGCAACATGGGGGCGTCGGCGCGGCGGGGCATTTGCCTGTTGGATGCGCGGCTGCGCACGTTGAGCGCGGAGCCAGAGGAAGGGGCCACCACTGCGGAGTACGCGGTGGTGCTGGTCGCAGCCACGGGCTTCGCGGCCGTTCTGGTCGCGTTGCTCAAATCGGACACCATCAAGACGTTGCTGACCAACATCGTCAAGAAGTCGTTGAGTGTGGGATGACGGGCATTCACGATGACGACGATGTCACATGCTGACAGTGGAGCCGCCACTGCGGAGTTCGCGGTGGTGCTTCCCGCTGTGGCCATGGTGGCGATGGTGTTGCTCTGCCTGACGAGAACGGTCACGGTGTCCATGCGATGCCAGGATGCCGCGTCGGCCGTAGTTCGCGAACTGGTGACGAGGGAAGGCGGCCTATCGGGAGCGGGGATGTCCGTCAACGCCGTGGCGAGTGGTATCGCGGGCGAAGGCGCGGTGGTGTCGGTCGCTGATGATGGCCATTCGATACGCGTGACGGCGCAATGCCCCGTGCTGCCGGATCCATTCGGCGTTCTACCCGTCAAAGTAACCGGCTCGGCCACAGGATGGCGGTGATGCCTAAGTCCGTCTTGCCCTCGCTGGCGGGCCGAGCCGTGAGCAAACAGCAGAGCTGTTTGTAGGCGAGGGGTGAACGTCAGTGAACCCAATGGGCGGCATGCGTAGCATGTCTGTAATTGCAGGGCCCGGAGGGCTGTCACGGAGCGACTGTGCCGTCTTGCCCTCCCGCTGGCGGAGGCTGTCGCGCAGCTACTGGGGTGGTCAAGCTCCTCTGCGCAGCTTGCCTCTGATGCGGTGGAATAACGACGAAAGGAAAACACGATGGCGCAACGAATTCAACCTAGGAGACCATCGCCCGTGCGAGCCTATTGCTCGCGGCTGATGCAGTCCGATGAAGGGTCGGGAACGATGGCCTGCGTGATGCTGATCGCGCTCGCGGCCGCACTGATAGCGACCGTCGCGTCGGTCGGAGGCGCGCTGCTCTGCCGGTCGCGTGCGCGGAGCGCTGCCGATGCCACGGCATTGTCGGCGGCGTCGGCGTACTGGTCTGGTGGCGCATCCGATCCGTGTGCCGTAGGGCGGCGTGCCGCGGCAGAGAATGACGCGCAACTGGAGTCGTGCGCCGTCGAGGGAGATGACATCGTCGTGACGGTGTCCGTGCCGCTGCGCCTGCCATTCATGTCACGTGTCAGCCAGCGTTCCCGCGCCGGGCCCATCAGCTGTGAATAGTCGATGGGGGCCACTCGCGGCGGGTGTGGGCAGACAGCATTGATGCCGATGCCGAGACCGATTGCGGAGCCTGTGCTGGCGGGGAATGCCGTTGATGCATTATGTTTGACGTATGGGCGAAGCGAAGACAATGGTGGCGTTGATCGGCAATCCCGTCTCAAACAAGGGGTGGGGTGCCGTCGTGGGCGAACAGGTATTCACGATGCTGGCCGAAGCCGGACAGCGGCATGGATTCGACGTAATGGATCTGACCGGCACCAGCTTTGATGATTCGCTGACGGCCGCTCGCGAGAACCGCGCCCTATACGACTACTTGGTGGTCGTAGGCGGCGACGGCATGATCGCCTTTGGGGGCCAACGCCGTCTGCGGCAGCGGCATCCCGCTCGGCATTGTGGCGGTCGGTTCGGGCAATGATTTCGCGCGAGGTCTGAAACTGCCCGTCAACCGGGTCAAAACCGCGGTGGAAGGCATCGTCGGCGCCATCGCATGCGGCACCTATCTGGATGTCGATATGGGACGCGTGCGCTCGACGGAGATCGCCTGCATGGTGCATGGCGAGTCCGGTGAGCCCGTGGTGGATGAGGAAGGCCGCCCGGTGAACGGGCTGATCGACCGATACTATGCGGGGATGCTTAATTGTGGGCTTGACGCAAGCATCAACGATCGGGCCAACCATTCGCGCCTTCCCGGAGGGTCAGCGCGATATGCTGCGGCGGTGCTGGTGGAGATCGCCCGCATGAAACAGTACGGCTATCACGTCAAGGCCACGCTGTCGGACGGCACGGTGGAGGAACACGACATCATCGCCCCTATGCTCACAGTCGCCAATGCACGGTACATCGGAGGCGGATTGGAGGTGTCTCCATACTCCTTGCTTGATGACGGAATGCTGGATCTGGTGTGGCTGAACTGCAAGCCGAATGTCGGCCAATGCGCCAAAGCGCTGTCCAACGCCTATAACGGGAGGTTGCTCGCCAGCCAGATATTCAGCTGGAAGCGTGTACGCCAGGTGGAGATAACCCGCGCCCACGAGGGAGACGAGCCTCCGGTGCTGATGGCCGATGGGGAGTACGTCGGGCATCTTCCAGTGACCGTCACCGCGCAGGCCAAGGCGTTGCGCGTATTGGTCCCGCCTGCGGTCGCCAACTGGCATGACAGCCGGAGCGAGGGGCATATCATGGCGGCGATCGAGCGCGACGGGCGTGACCCGGTGACCGGCGAATTCATCTGACCGGCGAGTCCGCCTGAGCGGAGCCTGCCTGTCCGGCGTCTTTCGGCCGACAGGCCAACGATTGACGTTGACGAGTCCGCAAACGTCGCTGCGGCGGCACCATCTGGGCAAGCCCCCGATGCGTGCGCAAGTAATGGGGACAATAGGGAAAGACACCCGGAAATAGCCGGGTTGCGATAGGTTGGAGCTTATGGCACTTGCACTGTATCGACGTTATCGACCGGACACGTTTGAGGGGGTCATCGGTCAGGATCAGGTCACTGTTCCGCTGATGCGGGCCCTCGACAGCGGCAAGCTCACGCATGCGTACCTGTTTTCCGGGCCGCGTGGCTGCGGTAAGACCAGTTCCGCGCGTATCCTCGCGCGGTGCATCAACTGCGCCAAGGGGCCGACCTCGCATCCATGCGGGGAATGCGCCAGTTGCAAGGACCTCGCCACTGGCGGTCCAGGTTCCATCGACGTGGTGGAAATCGACGCGGCCAGTCACAATGGCGTCGACGACGCCCGTGAACTGCGAGAGCGCGCCGGATTCGCCCCCGCTCGGGATCGCTATAAGATTTTCATTCTTGACGAGGCGCACATGGTCACCCAGCAGGGTTTCAACGCGTTGCTGAAGATTGTCGAGGAACCGCCGGACCATGTGATGTTCATCTTCGCGACCACCGAACCCGACAAGGTGATCGGCACCATCCGTTCGCGTACCCATCATTACCCGTTCCGGCTGGTTCCCCAGGAGGTCATGGGACCGTATCTGGAGGAGATTTGCGCCAAGGAAAGCATCAAGCCGGAACCCGGCGTGCTCAAGCTGGCGATGCGCGCCGGCGGCGGTTCGGTGCGTGACACCCTGTCGGTGCTCGATCAGTTGATGGTCGGCGCGGTTGACGGCGTGATCGCCCACGACGCCGCCGTGGCGCTGCTCGGCTTCACGCCGGAGGCGCTGATCGGCGAGGCCGTGGACGCCGTCATCGCGCGTAACGGCGAAGCGCTGTATGGCGTGGTGCAGAAAGTCGTGGTGGGAGGATTCGACCCACGTCGGTTCGTCGAGGATCTGCTGGCGCGGGTGCGTGATCTGCTGGTGCTGACATTGGGCGGCGCTCAGGCAGAAAGCGTGCTTTCCGATGCTGCCGAGGCCGAGGACATGGACGACCTGCGTAGGCAGGCGTCGTCGCTTGGCTTGGGTGCGTTGACGTCGATGGCAGAAACCATCAATACCACCCTGGGGTCTATGACCGGGGCGATTTCTCCGCGCATGCGGCTCGAATTGCTCGCCGCGCGCTTACTTGCCGGGCGAGAGGGACTGGATGTCGCGCCGGCCGCGGGCGGCACTGCGCCCGGGGCGGACTCTGCAGGTACTGGCCGCGGAGCTGCAGGAGTGAATGCGCGAACAGGCGGCATCGCCGAGAGCCGGTCAGGCGGGACGACTCCGCGCAGGGGAGGATTCATCGGATCCGCTCGCAACCAGCAGACGGACGCTCGCCAATCGGCGGCAAGCCAGACGAATACGTCACCGAGCCGAACCACCGGCACCCAACCTGATCGCGCACTCCAGACGGAAGCGCCCACTATGGCGGAAGCGCCTGTAACAGCGGATGCGCAAGCCGGTGCCCCGTCTCCCGCCGCTCAAGCACCGTCCGCCGCTCGAGTACCGTCGGCCGGTGAGCCGACAGCCGCGCAATCCTCTCCGCAGGACGACGACCGCACGCCGGACGAACGCTGGGATGCACTGGTCGCCGGATTGCCGGCGGACGTCGCCGCGTACGTGAACCGCAGCAAGGTGCCGCGCATCCACTTGGAACAGCACGAGCCAGGCGGAAAAGGCACGTTGTGGATCAAGTTCGACAAGGCGCTGAGCAAGTATGCCTTCGCGAAGGCCGTCGCTGGTGAGGAAGTCGGCGGAACCCGCAACGTGGTGCAGATCATGCGCGCTGAGACCCGCAAGGCGTTCGGCGACCAAGTGCAGCTCGCGCCCACCAAGAAGATGGCCGACGGGCAGGTCGCGCCGCCGTTCGGCCAGCTGCCGGCAGACGAGCAGCAGCGCATCAGTGCCCAGATCGTCAAAGCGAGTCTCAGCGCATCATTGGGGGCGATGAGCGTCGGCAACAATGCCAAGGAGCCGCAGACTCCTCCCGAAAGCGGCGACACCGCATCGGCCGATACGGACGAAGTCCATCGAGCCGTACCCGACGCGCCGGACGCGACAGTGGCTCATGACCGCGACAATAACCGGGCGGTCGCACAGGATACCTCGCGTGCGGACGCGCAGTCGGCAGTGGATCCGTGGGCGCTCCCGGAAGCGGGGGCTGGCGACGCTTGGTCGCCGACTGACGATGCGTCTCACAATGTTTCACGGAATGTTTCACGGAATGCTCCGCAAGATGAGGGCCATCACACGAAACACATCGCCGTGCCGGATTTGAGCGACGACACCGACCCGTGGGCCAACGACGGCGGTAACAGTATGCCCGTTGACGGTGTACGCGGTGGCGACGCGCCCGGCACACCTCAGAACGTTGCCCATGCGCAGTCACAGTCGCGAGGGGACTCCGAGCGCACCAACCCTGGCCCCACCGCCGTGCCGGAGGCCATGTCCGCGGAAGACCCCTGGGCGGGCATGCCGTCATCAGTCGCTTCCGCTTCGTCGAGCATCGCCGCGCCAGGCGCAGGCTCCCCGGGAGCTCTTCAAGGGCCTTCCGACGACTTGGCTGCGCCCGGGCGCCCGGAAAACCCCGGAGCCGAACCGGGAACGACGCATCTGCAGCAGACTCCCGGTGCCGCGGCCGGTCAGAGAGCATCCCGCCCTTCGTATGACGACACCGATCCGTTCGCCGGAGCCGACCCGTATGCGCAGGAGGACATTCCCATGCCGACCGTGGCGCCGGAAGACGACGAATATTCGATGAATGACGTTTCACTTGGCTCGCCCGAGACGATGAGTCTCGACGACGTCAAGCAGTTCTTCGAAGTCGTCAAGCCGGTGGAGGAATACGGCCCCGACGACCCCAAGAACCCCAGGAACATCCAGCACGTCAACAAACATGATTCGGAGTGAGCACACCAATGGCTTTGGCATATGACGGCGCGATACAGCGACTCATCGACGCATTTGCCGGACTGCCCGGCATCGGCCCGAAAGGGGCGCAGCGCATCGCCTTCTATCTGCTGTCGGCCTCCGACGAGGAGACAGGCAAGCTGGTCGACGCCATCACGGAAGTCAAGGAAAAAGTGCGGTTCTGCGACATCTGCGGAAACGTGTGCGAGGTCAGTCCGTGCCCGGTATGCGCCGACCCGAGACGCGACCACGGGGTGATCTGCGTGGTCGAAGAGCCGAAGGACGTGATGAGCATCGAGCGCACCCGTGAATACCGCGGCCAATACCATGTGCTCGGCGGCGCCATCAATCCGATGGCCAACGTCGGACCGGCCGACCTCAACATCCCCAAGCTTCTCGACCGCCTCAAGACTGACGAGGTCAAGGAAGTCATCCTCGCACTCGACCCCAACATCGAAGGCGAGGCGACGACGACATACCTGAGTCGTCTGCTCAGCCCGCTCGGCATCAAGGTCACCCGGCTCGCCAGCGGTCTGCCCGTCGGCAGCGACCTCGAATACGCCGACGAGGTCACGCTCGGGCGGGCCCTCACAGGTCGCCGCGAAGCATAAACGCGGCTGCCAGCGTCGGCCCGTCCCGGCGCCGCCGACGCGAATCATCGCTCGGATACCTGCGCCCGCAGCGCGGCCGTTCCTGTCCGCATGGCGGCGCACGCGTGCGCGGCAGTGCCGAAATTCCTATAATCGTGCCGCTTGCGTAGTATTGACGCAGATGCATTCCGTGAGAAGATAGGACAGCAGTGGCTCTCATCGTGCAGAAGTACGGCGGCTCGTCGGTTGCCGATACCGAATCGATCAAGCGCGTGGCCAAGCGCGTCGTCGAGACCAAGAAAAAACGGCAACAAGGTGGCCGTGGTCGTCTCCGCCATGGGAGACACGACCGACGACCTGATCGACCAGGCGCTGAGCATCGACTCCAACCCGCCCGAGCGCGAGATGGCACATGCTGATCGACCGCCGGTGAGCGCATCTCCGATGCAGCCTTCTCGCCATGGCCATTCACGCCGCCGGGGACCGTGCGCATTCGTTCACCGGTCAGCAGGCCGGATTCTTCACCGACACCCGTTACGGCGCCGCGCACATCAAGGCCGTGAAGCCCGACCGCGTGCAGAACGCGCTGTCGCTCGGAGACGTGGCCATCGTCGCAGGCTTCCAGGGCATCAACGCCAAGGGAGACGCCACCACGCTCGGCCGCGGCGGCTCCGACACGTCGGCCGTGGCGCTTGCCGTGGCGCTCGGCGCCGACATCTGCGAGATCTACACCGACGTGGATGGCGTGTTCACCGCCGATCCGCGCATCGTGCCAAAGGCCAGTCGCATTCCGGTCATCGGATACGACGAGATTCTGGAGATGTCCAGTTGCGGTTCGAAGGTGCTGGCACTGCGCTGCGTGGAGTACGCGCAGCGGTTCAACATGCCGCTTCACGTGCGCAGCTCCTTCTCGCACCGTCCCGGCACGCTGATCGTGCCCGACGGAGTCGACCCGCGCAGCCTGCCCAACATCGACTGATGTCGTCCACTGACATACGACATATTCGAGACCTGATTTACCGTTCACACAAATACAAAGGCGAAAAAACCATGAGCGACAACAACAGCAAATCCATGGGTGACCTGTTCCCCGACCTCGGCCCGGAAGCCCCGGTCATCTCCGGTGTGGCGCACGACCGCAGCGAAGCGCTGGCCACCGTGCGCGGCGTTCCGAACGAGCCCGGCATGGCGGCGAAAGTGTTCACCGAGCTGGCGACGGCCGGTGTGAATGTGGACATGATCGTGCAGGCCGGCGCGTCCGTCGGCACCGCGGAGATCTCCTTCACCGTGCCGGAATCCACCGTCAAGGAAGTCGAGAACGTGCTGATCGGCAAGCATGACGAGCTGGGCTACAAGTCGTTCGACGTCAACAGGAACGTCGGCAAGGTCGCGGTCGTGGGCGTTGGCATGAAGACCCATTCCGGCCTGGCGGCCAAGTTCTTCACCGCTCTGAGCGACAAGGGCATCAACGTGCTGATGATCTCCACATCCGAGATCCGCATCGCGGCGCTCGTCCCGCTCGACCAGCTTGACGACGCCGTGCGCGCGCTGCACACCGCCTACGGCCTCGACGCCGATCAGGTCGAAGCCGTGGTCTACGGCGGCACCGGTCGCTGATTTTTGACGCAATCGCGTAATTGACCACCCCGCCCGCTATGCGGAATATCTCCGACAGCAGGAGCCGGCTGGGTGGTCAATTTATCTGGTTTGAGCGTTCTTACCTCCTCCTTCCGTATTCATTCGCGCTCCTGAGCCGAAGGAGGAGCACATGGAACGTTCCAACGGAATTATGCGGCTCCTTGTGGCAGCGACGGTCGCCGCCATACTGCTGCTCGCCATGGCCATAGTCGCCGTGATCGTTACGGTACGATTCCGCCGTAATCCGCGCGGCAATGCACGTCACCTGCGTCGGTGACGACACCCGATATGCCGAACGGCCGGGTTGACTGCGGAATCAATCCGTGGTCAACCCGGCCGTTTGATGGTCTCCAGCCGCAATTTCAGTCTCAGCGGCAGGCTGCCGTCACTTCGCGCTGATGTAACCGAGCGCCTTGAGCATTTCGGCGCATTCGAGCGCGCCGCCGGCGGCACCGCGCAACGTGTTGTGAGCCAGCCCCACGAACTTCCAGTCAAAGATCGAATCCTCGCGCAGACGGCCGATTGACACGCCCATGCCGCCCTCGTAGTCCACATCGAACTTGACCTGCGGGCGGTCATCCTCGGTGAGGTATTGGATGAAGTGCTTCGGCGCGTGCGGCAGCCCCAGCTCGGACGCCTTGGACGTGTAGTTCACCAAGCGGTCGACGAGCTCTTCCTTGGTGGCCTTCTTGCCGAAGTTCAGGAATACCGTGGCGGTGTGGCCGTTGAGCACGGGCACGCGGATGCACTGCGAAGTGATCTTGAGACCGCCGTCGAACGGCACGATCTCGCCCTTGTCGGCATCCACGTGACCGAACACCTTGAGCGGTTCCTTCTCGCTCTTCGCCTCCTCGCCGGAGATGAACGGGATGATGTTGCCCACCATCTCAGGCCAGTCCTTGAAGGTCTTGCCCGCGCCGGAAATTGCCTGATACGTGCTGACGATGACCTCGCGCGGCTCGAATTCCTTCCACGCGGCCAGCGCCGGCGTGTACGCCTGGATCGAGCAGTTCGGCTTGACGGCGATGAAGCCGCGCGTGGTGCCGAGCCGCTTGCGCTGGTGCTCAATCACCGCGAAATGCTCCGGGTTGATCTCCGGCACGACCATCGGCACATCCGGCGTCCAACGGTGGGCGCTGTTGTTGGAGACGACCGGGGTCTCGGTCTTCGCGTACTCCTCTTCGATTGCGCGAATCTCGTCCTTCGACATGTTCACCGCGGAGAAGACGAAATCGACGCCATCGGCCATGCCGGCCACATCGGCGACGTCATGCACCGTCATGCCCTTGACGTACTCGGGCATCGGCGTTTCCATCTTCCAGCGGGGGCCGACGGCCTCTTCATAGGTCTTTCCCGCACTGTGCGCGGACGCGGCGAGTTTGACCACCTCAAACCACGGGTGGTTCTCCAGCAGTGTCACAAAACGCTGGCCGACCATACCTGTGGCGCCAAGAATGCCGACCTTCAACTTTTCGGACATAACAACCTCTGGGTTTGATTCGGTTTCCTATACAAGCGGCCGCAGTGACATGGCCGCACCTATCCAATGGTACGGAATGCGCGGAACAAGACGGGCCGCTTTCCCGAATGATGGCCGTGTTCGCCGATGGGTGGGTGCTGCGGCCGGGATTCGCGGTACTCTGGAAGCATGTCAATAGCATCGCAGGAAGCGCAGAAGCAGCTGGATCGTATCGTGGCGCTGGGTTACCCGGACGTGGCGGACATGAGCGCCGCCGCGTTCCGCGCGCTCGCACGGCCGCTGATCCATGCGTTGGAGCATACCGATCTGGGCTCGAACATCCTGCTGATCCCCACGCGCGAGCTGGTGTCGCCTGAGTCGCTGATCGCCCGAACCAGCATCAACCGCATGGCCGGTTTCACGACAATGCCTCCGCGCGACATCGCAAGCTTCCTGCCGCAGGACGGGTTCGAGCCGCCGGGAAGGGCCGTTCTATCTGGTTGTCGAGCCGCATACCGGCACCTGCTACATCAATCGAGAGCCGGACGTGGCGCGCAAGCTCATCGATTCCGACGAGCGTACGCCACTGACCCTTGAAGAGGGTCTTGCCATTGCCACGCAGCACCCCGATTGGCTTGAGATCAAGAACGGGTTCAACCTGCTCGGCTCTCGCAGCGCCGACGGGCGCGTGCCCAGCATCTGGATGAGCCAGAACGCGCCGCGTCTGGGGCCGTGTGGCCGAACTCGCGGCACACGTGGCTGGGTAACGCCTACTGCATGGCCCGGCGCGGCGTGAGTCTGTTCCACTGAATTTCGCTGGAGCGCTTGTCTGCCGCCTTCGCTGGGCCGCCGCACGTGTCACTGTGCGAGGGTGACCACACGCAGCGTGACGGCACCCTCGCACAGTGACACATCTGGGCGTGACCGATGGATGCTTGGTGTTTCCTGATATGTGACACTGTGTTGTGCGACGCCCGGTTTTATGATGTTCTTGGTGTGTTCGCGAGCGCTTTCGCGCCGGCGGGCAATGATGAGAGACGCCATTGGGCGGGGGAGAAAGGCGGACACACATGAAGTGCCCATATTGCGGGAATGACGAGAGCCCGGACAGCAAATTCTGTGGGAACTGCGGGCAGCCGCTGCAACAAACAGGTATCACAGGCCGCGCCGGCGTCGCAGCCCGCAGTATCGCAGATGCCCCAGCCCTCTGCGGCGCAACAGCCGGCGACTCCAGCTGTACCACTGCCAGGCGGCGGATTCGCGCCGGCTCCTGCTGCACCTCAGGAGCCGCTCCAGCCAACACGGCCTTTGCAGCCGGCTCAGTCCCAACCTCAGCCGCAGCAGCCTGTTGCCCAACCGGCGTGGCCGCAAGCCCAGCAGTTCGCCCAGCCGTCAGGTGCCGGAGTCTCGACTCCGGCCGCGCCCGCAACCCAGCCGTCAGCGGCGACGCCGGCCGTGCCAGGGCAAACGCCGAAGCCCAAATCCAGGGGCAAGCTCATCGGCCTCATCGTGGCCGTGGTGATCGCCCTCGCGTTGGGTATCGGTCTTGCCCTGTTCTTCACGTATCGCGCGGGCATCTGGGGCGGAACCCCGCTGCCTACCGCCGAAGAGATCTCCGGTGCGTCCGGCGGCGAAGCCACCGCCGATGACGTGGTCACCCAGCTGAAAGCCAAGGGCGTGAAGGCATCGAAGGCGATCATCTTCTCCGGCAAGAAGAAGGGCGTGTTCCTCGGATACGAGGGCATGAAGCCCGGCGACCGCGTCCAGAAGGACGCTGCGGTAATCATCCAGGAGTCGGGTGGCCCCGGTGTGCCCAAGAACACGATGGGCAAGCAGGCCACGAAGGTCGTATCCACGTTCAAGACGATGGGTGTGCCGGTACATTACAAGCAGGTACCGGTGTCCGACACCAAGAAGAAGCCAATCGGTTCCGTGGTGGCGACCTACCCCGCCGAAGGACAGGCGCTGTCGGACGGCGACAAGGACGACGGCATCTACATCGGCGTCGCCACGAAGAGCGACGGCGGCGCCATCAGCATCGACATCGTCGGCCGGGACGTCGACACGGTGAAATCCGAACTGGAAAGCCAAGGACATGACGTGACGCTCGTGCCGCGCCTCGCCTCGAAGAAGTTCGTCGGCAAAGTGTCCGGTTCCGACCCGATGCCCGGATCCACGGTAGCGGAAGGCGATGCGGTCACGCTGTATTACGGCATCGACGCCAGCGGTGTCAAGGACGCCTACACGGTTCACGATTCCCCGGAGACCGGCGGCGACAATCTGCTCGGTGTCTCCGGTGTGGCCGCGGGAACGTGGTGCAACAACTCCGGTGACTGCATCACGTTCAAGGATGGCGGCGATGGCAGCGAAGGCAACTCGTACATCCCCTATCCGAAAGGTCGCGACGGTACCGAATACGGCGAGTACGAGTCGCTGAGCTCCTGCGATGCCATCCAGCAGCCGTACTGCTCCAGCCCGAAAGCCGACTACCTGCTCACCGGTGACACCGGCGCGTTCGAACTGTTCCCGCGATCCAGTATGACGAACTACTGGTGCGGCACCAGCCAGGAAGACTCGAATACGGCAGGCGGCATCGTCTGCAACAACGGCAAGATGGTCGAAAACGGCGATTACAACAATATCTCCGGCGCGACGTATCACATGCAGGACTTCTATCTGGTCGTGCCGGTCGGCGCGGACCTGAACAAGCTCGAAAGCGACGGGTACTTTGACGCGGACGCGCTGGCCGCGGCCAAGAAGCAGAAAGCCGTGAACACGACCAAGCCGTTCCTGATCTACCGTGACCCGAAGCTCTACGACAAGACCACGGCGGACATGGCCAATAACTCCGCCAACCCGTTCATGCCGTACAACGGCTACGTCGGCAGCAAAAGCGACATCGTCAAGATGAAGCCCGCTCCCAGCGACGACACCGTGTACTATCTGACCGTCTCCATCGACCTGGATTGGGGTGAGCTGCCCGACGCCGATGTCAAGTAGCCGGGCGGCAGCGCCGGCGCGGACGGCGGTGCATCATCGGCCAAGCCCACCAAGGACATGAGCCTGACGGATGTTCGCACCGCACTCGGCAAAGGCGATTTCTAGCCGATAGCAGGCAAATACTGCCTGAAAGACGACAGTTGGTGCCTGACGTTGGACGACAAAGGCAAGGCCACCTCGGTTGGCTCGGGCAAGCCCATGCTGAGCCTCGATGCTCCGCAGTCGGTCACGCTGCACGCCGGACGGACACGGGTGGTGACGATTGGTGGAAGGTGCCGTCGGACGTCGGCATCGAGCTCATGGGGCCGGATAGCGACTATCGCTGCGGCGGCAAGAAAGGATTCAAATCCTGCTATGGGTCGAGCTCGACGTATAGCGAGGCCGAAATCAACAAGCCGATGGACTCCATCTATGTGCCAGCCGGCATCAGCAGCGACAAACTGGAGGGACTGGCCGGCGCGAGCTACCAGTTGCCGACGTGTCAGGCCATGCCAAGCCTGACAGCTCCAAGCCGTTCCTGAAAATGGAGGGGTACCACATGAACGTCGTTCCCCCTTGACGAGAACGTGCTGTACCTGACCGAGTAGAGGTAGGGCCGGCCCGGGGACGAGCCGGGCGGATATACGGCGGATATGAATAGGCATGGTGTCGACGATATCGCCGCCGGAACCATGCCCTTTGTCGTCTGTTTGCCGCCGCTGCGCTATCGTCGCAGACGCCGTGCGATGGAGCGCACGATTGCCGCGAAGCCGGCGGATAGGGTCAGGGCGACGGTGGCAAACACCTGCGGCCGGCGCAGTTCGTTGCGCAGGGTCGCGGCGCCCGTCACGCAATGATCCTCGAAGAACACGCGCAACTCATTGCCGCTGTAACGGCCGACCAGGTCGCCCCACGTGAGCATGCGGGTCTCATACGCGGCCGGGTCGTCCTCGCGGAACTCGAACAGGCGGATGCCGCGCAGGCGAGACTTCGGACCGTAGCATTCGAAGCCGCACGTCGGCGCATACCCTAGATCGAGGTCATGCACGTGCCCGACGAACGAGTTCTTGTGATCGTGCCCGCAGTACAACGCGAAATAGCCGCCCGCCTCGCGCAATGCGTCCACCTCGCCGACGTTCTCGTCAGCGCAGCCGATCGCCTCGCCGAGCCGTGACCCCGGCCGGCATACGGCGTCGTTGAGCACGTAGCAGCGCCCGGCGTAATTGCGGGCGCCCTCCACGGCGTTCGGCGTCCATGCCGGGACCTCGGTCAGGCAGTCATAGAATTCCTGCGGCGGAATATGCTGGAACGTGATCGACGGCACCGGTTCGCCATCGCCGTTGCGCTCGGCGAGCGTGCGCTGCACGTCGCCCAGCCATGCGATCGCCTCAGCGCTCGGTGTGCCGTAGCCGTCCGAATCCGCCAGGTCGAGTCCGCGCGAATGCGCCACATACCGCGGGTACTGGGCGTCATTCTCCTCCGGCTTGCCCGCATAATCGCCGGAATTGACCAGCATCACGCCCATCGCCACATGCTCCGAACCGTCGGAGGACAGCACGGGCAGCGCGAATGTGCCCGGCTCGATGGCCAACGGCGAGCCGCCGGCAGCATCGGCCTCGGGATTCAGGCAGCCGGGGAACTCGCGGTAGATGTCGTCCTGCTCGTCAGGCAGGATGCCGCACTGGAAGTCGTGATTGCCATAGGTCGCGGCGAACGGCACGCCCGCGTTGATGACCGGTCCGAGGAACGCGCTGAATGTGTCGCGCACTTTCTGCCGGGTGTCGTTCATCAGGTCGTCCATCGTGACCACATCGTCCTGCGGTGGCAGGTCCGGATCGCGCCGCGCCGCGATGCGCCTGTGGATGCCGTGTAGCTTCGCCTCGATTTCGGTGACGAGACGTACGCGTGCGCCGGGGTTCTCGCCGCGCCGGCGCAGGAACGTGTCGATGTACGCGGGATCGTACCCGCGGATTTGATCGCCGGTGAACACCACCAAATCCGGCTTCGCCTCGTTGATTGCGGCCTCGATCATGCGGATCGTGTCGCGGTTGACTTCCGGGCCGTCCTGAATGTCGGCCATTTGCAGCACGCGGAACGTGCCGTCGTCGTGAAAACGCAGTGTCATGCCCTCCACTGTAGCGAGTCGTCCTGTGCGGCGCCATACTCTTCGCGAAGTCGCCACCACGCGTGGAGCGGGCGCCGCCATGCAGTCAACGGGCGTCCGGAGAGGGGCCGAAACGTTATCTCGGCAGGGTATCTACGTTTCGAGGGGGTGACTCGGACGCTCTGGAACATCTATCTGCATTTCGAGGGGTTGGTGGCCGAGTATCAATGGCATGGGAGCCGCATGATTCCAGTGGCGTCCATCATGCAATACCTCGAATATCGAGCAACGCCAACCCCTTGAAACGCAGATAGATGTTCGGCGGGCCTGAAATCACCCCCTCGGAAGCGAGATAACGCTCCGAAGGCCGCATGGATTGGCCGCATTCTTGATATCTCGGCGGTTTACCGGGGCGCTTCACGCTAGACTGATTAATTGCATGACCTATCGTGCGACGACAACATACGGCCGGCAGGCAACAGGCGCCGGCATCATCAAGTAAAGGAGGAGATATGGGTCAGGATCAATCATCAGTGTTTGATCTTGCGGCGGTCGCCGCGGCGTCCAATTGGGGGGAACAACGACCCGCTGCTGCCTCCCGCACGATTCATCGGCGAGCCGCAGAAGCCGAGCGATATGCCTTACACCAAGTACGTCGCCTACGACAAGCAGGTGCCGTTCGACTATCCCGAGCGCACGTGGCCGGGCAAGCGTCTGCAGCGTGCCCCGCGCTGGTGCTCCGTCGACCTTCGCGACGGCAACCAGGCGCTCGTCAACCCGATGGACTCCGAGCGCAAGCTGCGCTTTTGGAACCTGCTCGTCTCCATGGGATTCAAGGAAATCGAGGTGGGCTTCCCGTCCGCCTCGGAGACGGATTTCGACTTCATCCGCATGCTTATTGAACGCGAGCTCATCCCCGACGACGTGACCATCGTCGTGCTCACCCAGTGTCGTGAGCACCTGATTCGCCGCACTTACGAGGCACTCAAGGGCGCCAAGCGTGCGATTGTGCACTTCTACAACTCGGTCTCTGTGCTGCAGCGCGAGGTCGTGTTCCGCAAGAACAAGGAAGAGATCAAGAAGCTCGCCACCGACGCGGCCGAGCTGTGCAAGGACCTTGAAAACGAGGCCAAGGGCATCGACCTGTATTACGAGTACAGCCCCGAATCGTTCACCGGTACCGAGCCGGAATACGCGGTCGAGGTGTGCAATGCGGTCATCGGCATCATCAAGCCGACCCCCGAGCACCCGATGATCATCAACCTGCCGGCCACGGTCGAGATGACCACGCCGAACGTGTTCGCCGATGAGGTGGAGTACGTGTCCACGCATCTTGACGACCGTGACGCCGTGGTGCTCTCCCTGCACCCGCACAACGACGAAGGCATGGGCGTGGCCGCCACCGAGCTGGCCGTGCTGGCCGGCGCTGACCGCGTGGAGGGCTGCCTGCTGGGCAACGGCGAGCGCACCGGCAACGTGGATCTGGTCACGCTGGGTCTGAACATGCTCACGCAGGGCATCGATCCGCAGATCGACTATTCGAACGTTCCCGAGATCCGCAAGACCGTCGAGTACTGCAACCAGATCAAGATCTCCGAGCGTCATCCGTACGCGGGCAACTTCGTGTTCACCGCGTTCTCCGGCTCCCATCAGGACGCCATCAAGAAGGGCCTCGAAGCCCGCGAGGTCGCTGCGGACCGAGTCGGCGCCGATCTCGACAAGTTCGTGTGGCTCGTGCCGTACCTGCCGATCGACCCGAAGGACATCGGCCGCACCTACGAGGCGATCATCCGCGTCAACTCGCAGTCCGGCAAGGGCGGCATGGCCTACCTGCTCAAGACCAACCACAACCTCGACTTGCCGAAGCGTCTGCAGGTGGAGTTCGACAAGATCGTGCAGAACTTCGCCGACACGACCAAGAAGGAAGTCAAGGACGAGGACATCTGGCGTCTCTTCAAGGACGAGTACCTGCCGGTGGAGCAGTCCGGCATGACGGCCGCCGGCGTGGTCGTCGGCGATACGCATGACGCGACGCTCGCTCCGTGGGGCCGCCTCAAACTGCTCAAGGTGGCCGTCAGTTCCGGCGAGGATGGTTCAGACACCGTGCTCAAGGCGCGTGTGCTCGACCGCGGCGTGAATGTGGGCGTGGATGAACCTCACGAGCGTGAGATCTCCGGCATCGGCAACGGCCCGATTGCGGCGTTCCTCAACGCGGTTTCCAACCTCGGCATTGAGGCGTCCGTGATGGATTACGTGGAGCACACCATGTCCGTCGGTACCGACGCCATGGCCGCGTCCTACGTGGAATGCCAGGTGGGTGAGGACGCTGAGACCCAGATCATCTGGGGCGTCGGCATCGACTCCTCGATTACCACCAGCGCGCTCAAGGCGATCATCTCCGCGATCAACCGTTCGCAGCGCTGATATTTCGCGGTAAACGAAAGGGTGGCTGCAGGATTTGAACTGCAGCCACCCTTTTTTGATGGTCGTGAGAGGCCGGAACCACCTCCAGTCGCACGGGGCCTAGCCCTCGTGCCCCCGCCGGCGGGGATGGTCAACGCACGCCAATAACCGCGAATCCGGCCTCGTCCCTCACTGCGACGCTATGCCGTTGGTGTTGGATTCATTGCCGGTGGAGCAGCCGGCGGCGGTGGGGTCGGTCGCGCAATCCGAGCCTCCGCCGTTGTTGCCGTTGTTCCCTCCGTTGCCGTTATTCCCGTTGTTGCCGCCGTTCCCGCCGTTCCCGCCGTTCCCGCCGTTCCCGCCGTTGCCATCGGACCCGTTGCCGCCCGATCCATTGCCGTTGCCATTCGAACCGTTGCCGGTCTGCGGCTTCGTCGACTGCGAGCCCGACCCGTCGCCAGACTGCGTGCCGCTCTGCGACGACTGGTCGTCGCTCTTGCTGCCGCCCTGCGAATTCCCGCTCTGCGACTGGCCGCTGTTGCCCCAAGACGAGTACTGCGAACCGGTGCCCCACGTGCCGTCGGGTCCACCGATCTTGCCGCTGTCGGTCACGTCGGGGAACTTCTCGTCCGCCACGTTCTCCAGCGCCCTCGACATGTAGTTGGTGAACAGCACGGCCGGATATCCCATGCCCTTGTAATACCCGTTGATGGTCGGCAGTTCCAGCGCCTCGCCGTTCGCTCCGGGATTCCAGATGGCGAACATGGTGAGCGTCGAGGGCGTGAACCCGATGAAGCTCACGGCCTTGTTGTCGTTTGCCGTGCCGGACTTGCCCGCCATCGTCTTGCCGATCGCGCTCGCCGCACGACCGGTACCGTATTGGATGGTGCCTTCCATCGCCTTGACCACCAGTCCGGTGTCGTTCGCGTCGAACACCTGCTCCGCGGTGGATGGCGCCTTGTACAGTTCCGGCCCCTTGCTGCTCTTCACGCTGGCGACGATGTGCAGCGTCGGCTTCTTGCCCTGGTTGGCGATGGTGGAGAAGCCGCGCGCCATGTCGATCATGCTCAGACCGGAGTTGCCGAGCGTCACGTATCCGTCATCGGTGATCTTGCCTTTGATGCCGGCCGTGTGCACGGTCTTGATTATCGTGTCCGCGCCGAGATGCTGCTGCAGATCCATGTACACCGTGTTGACGGAGTTCGCCGTCGCCTTGTACAGGTTGATGTAGCCGTAACTAGCGCCGCCCGAGTTCGACATCGGCTGTTTCAGCCCGGGGAAGCTGCGCGGCGAGTTGCCGTTGAACACAGTATCGAGGCTGACGCCCGACTGGACGGTCGAAAGCAGCGTGAACGGTTTCATCGTGGAACCGACTTCGTAAGTCGCGTCGGTGACGTTGTTGAGCTGTTTCTTCAGGTAATCCTCGCCCGCGTACAGCGAGATGATTGAACCGTCTTTGACGTTGACCGACAGGCCGCCGGTCTGTACGCCGTCCGGCATGCCCGCGTTGCCCTTGGTGGGGCTCGCGGTCTGATACATCAGATCCTGTTTGGATTTATCGATGGTGGTGACGATGGTGTAGCCGCCGGTGTCGAGGTCGTCTTGCGTGAACGCCTTTGAGTTGATGAGTTCGCTACGGACCATCTGCAGCAGATACCCGTTGGGGCCCTCGTAGATGTTCTGCTGTGCGTTGGTGACGGTTTTCGGCATCGTGGCTTCACTGGCCTGTTTGGCGGTGATGTAGCCGTCCTCTTTCATGATGTTGATGACGCGCTCGAATCGCGATTTCGCCTGCTTGGCGTTGACGGCCGGATCCCAGTTGCTGGGGACGGGATGATGCCGGCGAGCATCGCCGCCTCGGGCACAGTCAGGTCTTTCGCGTCCTTGCCGAAGTACGCCTGGGCGGCGGCCTGGATGCCGTAGGCGCTGCGGCCGAGATAGATGGTGTTGAGATAGTTGCACAGGACGGTGTCTTTGTCTTGCGTCTGCGCGATCTTGACCGCCAGTATGGCTTCCTTGAGCTTGCCCATGTAGGTGGTGGTCTCGCCGAGGTAATACCGTTCCGCGTACTGCTGGGTGATGGTGGATCCGCCCTGGCGGGTGCCCTTGGTGACGTTGTTGATCAGCGCCCGTGCGATGCCCTTGAGGTCGATGCCGCGGTCCGTGTAGAACGTGCGGTTTTCGGAGGCGACCACGGCCTGGCCCACGTATTTCGGCAGTACGGAGCAATCGATGATCTCACGGTTCTGCTCGGCGAACGTGCCGATTTTCGTTTTGCCGTCCGCATAGTACACGCTGGTTTTCTCGGCCAGCGCGATGGTCTCCGGCTGGGGGTATTTCGATGGTGGCGTACAGGTAGGCGAACGCGCCGATGCCGACGGCGAGGAACAGGCCGATGATGCCGAGCGTCCACTTGAGAATCAGATGCTTCTTGCGCCCTTTGGCTTTCGGGCCTTTCGAGCCGGGGGAGCGGTGGGTGCCGCCGCCGCGGTGTGTGCCTTCGGGCGGATTAGCGCCGCGGCCACGCCTTGAGCCGCTGTTGCGCCGCGCGCTGTAACCGTTGGTTGCGGCGGTGCCGCCGGTTCTCGTGCCCGTCGCCGCACCCGCTTGGGTGCCGGTCGCGGTGCGGCCTGAGGCGCCGGCCGCCCGACGACCGGACGTTCCTGCCGCGCGTCGGCCTGAACTGGAATTAACAGTGCGCGTATGTGAAGCCATGATTCTACCGTAGTCCTTGCAATATGATGCGAACCGGTTTGCGCGTATTTTCGCGCTTTCCTCACCGGTTTTCCTCTGAATCCTTACAAACGTCGATATCGTGCTTGGTGCTTGTCCATATCTAGCAAAACCACAACCATAGCCTCTCGGCGTGACGGTATCGTGAGAAACGTTGGAAAATAAGGGTTTTAGTCGGATGCGTCACTGTGCGAGGGGCTCACACGGTGACGATACCCTCGCACGGTGACGGTCATGACCGTCCTTAATGTGAGTCGGATTCTGCATTGTGGGATTGTATGAATGCTTCGCTGGTTTGGGCCCGTCCAAAGCGGTGCGGCGTTGCCTCATCCGGTCATAGTCCCACTTTCCGGTGAGCGTATGAGACTGTGGTCGGATGAGATGGGCGGGAGATCCGGATGAAATGAGAAGAGGCGGCGGCGAAAGTGCCCGCCAGTCGGTGTCACCGGGCGCGCAGCATCGGCGCGACCTGCTCCTCATATGCGGTGAGGGCGGCGTCGATCACGTTGTGCATGTCGTAGTACTTGTAGGTGCCCAGACGCCCGCCGAACACGACGTTCGGCTCGGCGGCTGCCCTGGCTGCGTACCGCTCATAGAGCGCCTTGTCGGCGTCCGTGTTGATCGGGTAGTACGGTTCGTCGCCACGCTCGGCGAAGCGGGAGTATTCCTCCCACACCACTGTCCTGTTGTGGTTCTGCGCGTCACGCCTCTCCGGGTTGAAGTTCTTGAACTCGATGGCGCGGGTGTAGGGCACGTCCGCGTCGGAGAAGTTCATCACCGGGCAGCCGAAGTGGTCGTCCTCGTCGTAGCGCACTTCCTTGAAGTCCACCGTGCGCCATTTCAGGTCGCCGAGTTCATAGCCGAAATACCGGTCAATCGGCCCGGTGTAGACCACGGGCGTGCCGGCGGCGCGCAGCGCCTTCTTGTTGAGCGGCTGGCTCTCGTCGAAGAAGTCGGTGCCGAGCGTCACATGGATGCGCGGGTCGTCGATCATGCGCTCCATCCACGCGGTGTAGCCGTCGCGCGGCAGTCCCTCCCATGTGTCTTTGAAGTAGCGGTTGTCGTAGTTGAACCGCACGGGCAGCCGCTTGATGATGCTCGCCGGCAGTTCGGCTGGATCGGTCTGCCATTGCTTGGCGGTGTAGTTCTTGATGAACGCCTCATACAGCGGCCGTCCGATCAGCTGGATGCCCTTGTCGTTGAGGTTTGTCGGGTCGGTGCCGGCCAGTTCACCGGCCTGCTCGGCGATGAGCTGCCTCGCCTCGGCGGGCGTGTAGGCCGCCCGGAAGAACTGGTTGATGGTGCCGAGATTGATTGGCAGCGGGTAGACCTCGCCGTCGTGCGTGGCGTACACGCGATGCACGTAGTCGGTGAATGCGGTGAAGCGGTTGACGTAATCCCAGACGCGTTTGGTGGAAGTATGGAACAGGTGGGCACCGTATTGGTGGATTTCGGCACCGGTCTCCTCGTCGATATAGCTGTACACGTTGCCACCGATGTGGCTGCGCACATCGATGATCTCGACCCGGGCGCCCGCACGCTCCGCCGCCTGCTGTGCGATGGTCAGGCCGAACAGGCCCGCGCCGACGATCACCAAATCCGCGTTCATAGCTTCCTTCCGTTGCGGCCCGCGCCGGCGGTGCCGGTTGCGCCGCGACCCTTCCATTTGATGATTCGCGCTGTTCCCCGCGTCGAATATGAACGGCCATCATGTGCGTTTCGTTCTCAGCTCGACCAAGGATACCGCACATTATCGACCGCGCAACCATCCCTGTGAACGATTTGATGAACGTTCGGTGACGGCATGTCCGGCGTCTTTTACAGCGCGCACACGACCAGATATATGGCCACCACGTGGCAGGTGTACCCGATGACCGTGCCCATGTGAAACACCTCGTGAAACTCGAACCAGCCCGGAATCGGATTGGGTTTGCGAATCGCGAAGCATGTGGCGCCCGCAATGTAGGCGGCCCCGCCGCACGCAATCAGCACGGTCGCCGCCGGACCCACCGCGGGCGCGGTCCACAGCGCCGGAAGCAGTGTGACCGGCGCCAGCCCCAGCACCACGTACACGACGGTGAACACCCAGTTCGGCGCTCGCAGCCATACGATATGCATCACCGTGCCGACGAGCGCCGCCGCCCATATCACCGTCAGGTACGGCCATCGGATCGAAGGGCTGAGCGCGAACAGCACCGGCGTATTGGTGCCGGCGATGATCAGGAAGATGTTGGAGTAGTCGATGCCGCACAGCACGCGCGTCACCTTGGCGCTGCGCCACGGTACGACGTGCAGCAGGGCGCTGTTGCCGAACAGCAGTATCGCCGACGCGCCGTAAATCGCGCACGCGGCCTTGACCGGTCCGGCCGGCGCGATGCAGATCAGCACGATGGATGCGGCGATGCACAACGGCAGGGTGATGAGGTGCTGCCATCCGCGCAGCCGAGGCTTGCGGTTGCCGAATGCATCGACCGGCGTGACCTGGCGTTCGGCGGCTTTCAGTGTGGCCTTGGCTTGGCGATAGCGTGCGCGCGCGGCGCGATACTGCTCGAGGGCGCGGTTCATCGCGGTGGCCGAGGCACCGGTCTGCGTCGCGGCCATGCCGGCAGCGGTTGCGGTCTGCGCTGTGGAGGCCGCCCGCATCCCGCCGCCCGCGGTCTGTCGCCGCGCTGTTTTTCGCTGCGCCGCGGACTTGCGTATGGATGGTGCACTGATTGACGCGCTCATCATCATCACCTCGCTGCGGCCGGAATGCCCGGCCTACACTAACTTACGCTACCGTAACTTAGTGTAGGTCGCTGATGGTTCGCTGACAATGCTTCTCTGATGGTGAATCGAATGCCGTCCGGGCCGCCGAAGGCAGCATGGCGGTTCGTGTGTATCATATATTGACCGTCAGCTGAAGATTTTCATAGTTTTTTCTTATAGCCGGGCATAAGCGGATTGTGGATGCGTCGGGATCCGGAAGTACGTGCTCGACTGCCGTAATGGATGCCGGTCGAATATGCTGTGGCCGCATGGGAGGGGCTGAAAAGCGCGGTCTGATGGAGGTCTGCCTGTCTGACGATGGCGTGCGTCATGCGCGGTACGTGAGAGTCGGCGTATATGGCATTGTGAGGTGAGTGTTAACAATATGTTTCTGAGACGTTGCGCGATGCGACAAAACGTAACGATATCGGACGAGCGCCAGGTCTAGTTTCTTTCACAGTGTCGTCGTGAGTGACGCACGCAAAGAGAGGAAAACAATAATGGCCAATAAGCAATGGCCTCGCTGGGTTGCCGCTGTAGCGGCCCTGGCGATGGCAGGCAGCCTGCCCGGTACCGCGCTCGCGGCTCCGGCACAAGGTGACGCGGCGTCCACGACGCCGACTCTGTCGACCGGCAATCTGAAGAGCAAGGTCTCATCCCAGCTTCAGCAGGCGAAGGGCGAGGTCACCGCATTCATCCAGACCACCAGCCCCTCCGCGCTGGAACGCAAGAACAGTGTGCTCAAGAACTTCAGCAGGCAGCGTTCCGCGCTGCCCACGCTGAAGCAGCGCGCGCAGTCGGCCCAGGCGGCCACGCAGAGCGCGAAGACCGCCGAGAAGACCTCGGTGAACGTGTTCTCGCAGCTGCAGTCGCTGGACTCCAGCGCCAAGAAGATCTACTCCACCTCGTATGCGCTGTCCGGCGTAGCCGTTCGCGCCGACGCGGCGTCGCTGCGCAAGCTCGCCGAGCAGTCCGGCTCGGTGGCGCACATCACGATCCTGACGCCCAAGAAGGCGCTCGACACGACCAACGGCAGTGGCGAAGCCCCCGCGAACAAGAACAACGACCAGCTGGTCAACGCCGTCAAGACTTGGGAACAGACCGGCAAGACCGGCAAGGGCGTGAACATCGCAGTCGTCGACACCGGCCTCGACTACACGCACGCCGACTTCGGCGGCGCAGGCACCACCGAGGCCTACCAGACCGCGCTGAACTCCACCGCCGACCCGCTGACCGACCCGAAGGTCAGCAAGCTGCTCGACAAGACGAAGTTCAAGGGCGGTTACGATTACGCCGGCGCCACGTATAACCCGAACGCCGGCAACAACAATCCCACCCCGGACGCCAACCCGATCGACGGCCAGGGCGGCCACCACGGCACGCACGTCGCCGGCACCGCGCTGGGCTACGGCGTCAAGGCCGACGGCACCTCGGGCAAGACCGATACCGCAGGCTACCAGAAGCTGACCGCCGGCGACATCGCCAGCTGGAAGATTGGCCCCGGCGCCGCTCCCGAGGCCGGCATCTACTCGTACAAGGTGTTCGGCGACAACGGCGGCACCACCGACCTGGTGCTCGAAGCGCTTGACGGCATCGCCAAGCACAACACCGAGGCGGAAGTCAACGGCGACGAGTCCAGCCGCATCAGCATCGTCTCCATGTCGCTCGGCGGCAGTTTCGGCGCCTCCGACGACCCGGAGAACGTGGCCGTGGATAACCTCACCGCAGACAACGTGCTGTCCGTGATCGCGGCCGGCAACGACGGCGACATCACCGACATCATGGGTGCCCCCGGCACCGCCAAGAGTGCGCTGACCGTGGCCGCGAGCCAGTCCGGCAAGGCGCTGCAGGACGCCGTCGAAGTGACCGACGGCCCGGCCTCGCTCAAGGGCCAGACCCTCGCCGGCCAGTACTCCGTGAACTACGCGAAGCTCGACGACTTCTCCCTGACCGGCAAGGTCGTGCGCGTCAAGGACAAGGACAACCTGGAAGGCTGCAAGGCATACTCCGCCGATGACGCCGCTGCCGTCAAGGGCAACATCGCCTACGTCGAATGGAACGACGCCGCTGTGAACTGCGGCTCCAAGACCCGCTTCGACAACGCCGAGAAGCCGGCGCGACCGGCATCCTGTTCGGCTCGCAGGCGAACATCCCCGAGTCCGGCATCGGCGGCAACGCCGACATCCCCGGCTTCCAGCTGGTCAAGAACGCCGCCGAGAACAAGGACCTGCAGAGCGCCATCGATGACGGCACGCTGACGGTGACCCTGTCCACCAAGCTGCGTATGAGCAAGGACGCCGACTACTCCAGCGAGAGCGAAGACACCATCGCATCCTTCACCTCCCGTGGCATCCACGGCTCCTATGACGGCACAGCCAAGCCCGATGTCTCCGCCCCCGGCGTGGGCATCGTGTCCGCTTCGGCCGGCACCGGCAACAGCGACGAGATCATGAGCGGTACGTCCATGGCCACCCCGTTGACCTCCGGCGTCGCCGCGCTGGTCCGTCAGGCCCGGCCCGAATACCAGGCCAACGTGGTCAAGGCCCAGCTGATGAACACCGCCAACCACGACGTGCTCACCGCGGATCGCAAGACCGCGTACGGCCCGCTGCGTGTGGGCTCCGGTCGTATCGACGCGCTCGCCGCAGTGAACAACAACGTGCAGCTTGCCGGAGAGGATAACGAGGCCATCACCGCGCAGTTCGGCGTCATCCCGGTCGGCAAGGACGGCTACACCGACAAGCAGACCATGCGGCTCGTGAACAACACCGATCATGACATTACGTACAAGCTCACATACTCGGCCCGCACCCCGGTGCCGGGCGTCACGTACTCGGTGAGCGGCGACAACGGTGGAGACACCGTGGTCGCCAAGTCCGGGGTACCAGCACCAGCTTCCGCGTGAAGATCAGCATCGACCAGTCCAAGCTGACCCGCACTCGCGACGTCACGCAGTCCGCGCAGGTCGCAGGCAAGGACCGCCAGTACGTGACCGACGCCAGCGGCATCATCACCGCGACTCCGGTCACCCAGGAGGATGACGCCACCACGCTGCGTGTGCCCGTCACTTCGGTGCCGAAGGCAATCTCCGAAACCACCACGGAACTGAGCGGCTTCAACAACAAGAAGGGCACGCTGTCCGTGTCCGGCCATGGCCTTGACCAGGGCGACACCGCCACCGGCTACCACTCCGAGCTCGTCCCGTTCGTGTACGGTGCCGAGGATCCGGTCGACGGCTACACCGGCAACGGTGACGCCGCTCGCAGCCTTGCCGCAGGTGACATCCGCGCGATCGGTTATTCCAGCACCGCACCTCAGCTCTCCGATCCGTCGCAGGGCCTGCTGAGCTTCGGCATCATCACCGACAAGACGTGGTCCCACCTGGGCAACAATTTCATTCCGGACGTGATCTTCGACGTGGACGGCGACATGAAGGCCGACTACATGATCTCGGTGAGCACCACCGAAGGCAACACGCAGTACGACACCGCATGGGCCACGACGACTTCCGCGACAACCGGCAAGGTCGTTGACGAGGAGCCCATCGACCCCGCATATGTCTCCGACTCCAACCAGGTCGTGCTCTCCGTGAAGCTGTCCGCCCTTGGATTCACCAAGGACACCAAGGTCGCCCCGATCGCCTACATGGCACAGATCGAGTCGATTTACGCTGCCGGCGCGAAGGATCAGTACATCGTCGACACTGCGGGCGGTTCCAAGGACGACTCGTTCGACGCGTACCACCCTGCCCTGTGGTTCGGCGACTCCGCCACCGAAGGCAACGGCACGGTCAGCTTCCCCGACGAGAACGGCACGAAGGTCGCCGTCCACACCGCGGATGATTCGTCCGAGACCGCTCCGAAGGTGCTGGCGCTGCACAAGAACGGCTTCTTCCCGAACATCGAGACCGATGAGCCCGTCATCGACGCGCACACCGTGAAGAACATCGACAAGGCGCTGCTGGAGACTCTGGTCTTTGCCGCTAGCAAGTACCAGGAATCCAACTACACGGCGGATTCGTGGGCCGCATTCAAGAAGGCCTTCGACGCGGCGAAGAAGGTGCTCGACTCCGACACGGCCACGCAGCAGCAGGTCAACGACGCCTACACGGCGTTGCGAACCGCCATCAACGGGCTCGTCAACGCGACCGCCAAGCCGTCTAAGGACAAGCTGAAGGCGGCGGTGGATGCTGCGGCCAAGCTGAAGGAATCCGACTACACGGCGGATTCGTGGGCTGCGTTCGTCAAGGCGCTTGATGCCGCCAAGGCGGTGCTCGCCAACGACAACGCGACTCAGGAAGAGATCAACAACGCGACCGGCGCTCTGTTCAAGGCCGAAGAGGCTTTGGTGAAGAAGGCCGGCACGCCGACGAAGCCCGGCAAGCCGAGCCAGCCTGGCGCCCCGGCGAAGCCCGGTGCGTCGGGTGC
>ENA-OQCV01000014-OQCV01000014.1-human-gut-metagenome-genome-assembly--contig:-NODE-14-length-46485-cov-4.413046_pt1 | contig 46485 bp, 51 predicted proteins | sample MGYA00242766_ERZ504592 | MGnify/ENA primary metagenome ERZ504592 (study PRJEB26092, sample SAMD00036315) | human gut metagenome | host: Homo sapiens | study: EMG produced TPA metagenomics assembly of...
TTTTGTTCCGAGATTAAAAAGAAGTACAGGTGCCATGGAAAAAATAGAATTTAGCCGTTGTAGTTTAGAACGTGGTTGGAATGTAAAATTTAAAAAGTCTGGGAAAAGCCTGTGTACGATATATCCAAGAGAAGGGTATTTCACAGTGCTGGTTGTGATTGGTTCAAAAGTAAAAGAAGCAGTTGAGAATATTTTATGCGACTGTGCCCCAGAATTAAGAGAACTTTATGAAAAAACAAGATGGGGAAATGGACAAAAATGGCTTATGATTGATTTAGAAGATCAAGGAGAAATGTTTGCGGATGTACTTCAGCTTATTGAAATTCGCAGGGGATAATCAATTTTGGAGTGTGGAACAAGGAGTAAAGACGGAAGACTGCGAGGTAAACGATGAAGACGTATGAAAATAAAGAGGAACTAAAGGCAGAAATCAAGAGGGCTTACGACAAATATATTGCAGAGTTTAAGGATATCCCGGAATCCTTGAAGGACAAACAATGTATGGAGGTAGATCGAACACCTGCAGAAAATCTTGCATATCAGGTTGGGTGGACCGCATTAGTATTGAAATGGGAAAATGATGAACAGGCTGGACTTCCAGTGAAAACACCATCGGATGGTTTTAAGTGGAATCAATTGGGGGAATTGTATCAGTGGTTTACCGATACCTATGCCCATTTATCTCTAAAAGAACTAATGGGCATGCTGGATGATAATATACAGAAAATTTTTACAATGATTGATTCTATGACGGAAGAGGAGCTATTTTTACCACATAAAAGAAAGTGGGCAGATGAAGCTACCAAAACAGCAGTATGGGAAGTTTATAAGTTTATTCATGTAAATACAGTAGCCCCTTTTGGAACATTTCGGACAAAGATTAGGAAGTGGAAGAAGCTTTTACTTTGACACACAGATAGAGTTTTAGAAAATATCGTGCTTTTTTGTGCAAAAGAAAATAAATATATAATGCTATTTGGAGTGCATATTCAGTTTCAGGATATGCACTTTTTTAATAAAATAAAAGAGACAAACATTATTCAGATTCAAAGGGTAAGAAATTGTGATAAATCTATACGGTATGCTTTAATGGTTTTGGAATTTAACTTTTTTATGGTTTCACATGTTTTGAGATATTCGGATATAAAATTTGATAATTGATCCATAATAGGCACCCTCCTTTGTTTTTTTCAATTATGAGTGCCTATATGGAAAATGTCGATTTTATTTTGGGAAAAACTTATTTAAAGTTTCCAGTGTCCCCTTTGCAGAAAATCCCCATAGTATGCTGCTAAGAGCGTTAATAGCAGCCTGCCTCCTTCGGTAGTACGTCCGGTAGGAGATACTGGGAACGTGCTTTTCCAACTCTTCCAGGATTTCCTCTGTATTTTTCAGTTCATGGGGAGACAGAAAGGCGTAATATAATATCCAGTAATATTCTTCCCCATGTTTATGATTTTTCCGGAGCAGATCCACAGAAGAGAGAAGCAGCTTTATCATTTTGTTACTGCGGGCAATGCTTTTTGCCCATTCTTCAATCTGGCTGTCTCCCAGATCTGCTCCTGCAGCATAGATGGAATCTAGAAATTCGTCTACACTGGTGTTGTATTCCAGTTGGAATTGAATTTCCACCTGCCGGACAGCAACCATAAGGCTATAAGTAGAATCCCGGTAACAACGGAGCAGTTTATAGGTATCATGGTACAGCGGATTATTTTCTACTTCAGCAGAAACAGGGTGGTGATTTTTCTTTGCCATTATACAACCCCTCCTTTCAACAGAACTTCTGGGATTTCAGTGAAGGCAGGTAAGGTATGCTGCAGAGGCGGAGTATGCCCTGGGACGTTGGTGACGGCGGGATTTTCCGGTTTTAGTTTTAACTCAAACTGATAGGCGGCTTTCCCCCAGGGGCAGATAATACGTAGTGAATATAGATATATACTATCCTTGCAGGCTGATAAAGGAGATAATATATACTTTGTTTTGGGGCATCTACAACAAGAAATGCCTTGTATTTCCAGTATTTCAGCGACTTTGCGAACAATGGCTTTGATGTGTGATTCTGGAACGCAGGAGCCTTCCTGTGAAACGATGATTTGTTCGTCAGTAATAGATTCTGAAACGCATTCAGAATTGTTTTTAACAGGCAAGGTGTCTTCGGGTATATGTATTGGCAGTTGCATTTTCATGGCAACTTCCTCCTTATCAATCATGACATCACTGATATTAAACATAACGGACAGATAATTACGTAGATATACCATGCTGCCATGTTTCCCGGAATAGGAAATCAGTGTGATCATGTCGGTATCTTCAAGTTTTTTAAGCAGACGGGACACAGAAGATTTCGACTGTTTCCAACGTCTGGCAAGTTCCTGATAACTGAACAAGGGATTTCCAGTCTGATTGCGAAAATATACTACCGGACCGGCATCAGAGCCTTGCACAGATGGATCATTATAGACTGCATGAATCCAAAGATCCAAAAGAGCATCCATTTCCGAACATTTTCCTAGTCCGATTAGTTTATGAACATCTGCGATTGGAAAAAATGAAAAATCCCGATGTCTTTTTTGCATGGGTAATTATAGGAAAGGGCAGTATTATCTTTTGGCCAGTCTTTGATCTTGTATTGGATAATCTTATTTTTTTCGTGTAGTGAGGTAGGTTAGAAGGTTTTGCTCTACCAGGGTATCCAGTATGGATATGACCTGGTGCTGGAATTTTTGGCGGAAGTGAATCTGTAGTTCTTTAAGAGAACAGATCCATTCTCCAGGAACAACTTTGTAAGTAAGGTGTTCGATGTTCCGATAAGAGGAACTGTAATTTGCATAAGAACATAAAATGAGAAAATAAAAAAGACAGGAACCTCCGTTGGTACGGATGCTTCTGTCTTTCATAAGGGTTTGTATAAATTCCCGGTAAATCCGGCAGCGTGGAAAATCCACAATTTGTTTTAATTCTAATTGATAATTCACGATAAACCTCCATATAATATTGTAGTTGTAGTAAAATAATTGTAGACGAAAGATACTAAAATGTTTATAATATGCCCATAGGGGTGCTAAGTGGCATAGATTTGGCACAGTAAAATACCTGATATGGCATGAAAGCAACATGAAAATTAGGGTGGATATAAGGTGGACAGTTTGGAAAACCTTAGAGTTTTAGAGGGTTCCGAGGTTTTTTTCCGGGGTCTGCAACACCTCTATCCCCGGTTCAAATCCGGGTGGCACCTCTTAAAAAACCTTAGAAATATCTTCTAAGGTTTTTTTGTGTTAATGTATACTGACACTTGCGATAGTGACACAGGATTGATTCTGATAATTTCTGGAAGTAACAGAAATAACAGGCTACAGGAGGGGGAATTTCGGTGGCTCCTGAACTGTTAGATGTTCACCGATCAGCTTCTCCATCCAGACCATATTATACCAGTGGTTGAATTTGTAACCGCATTTATGGAACTCACCTACAAGACGATATCCCATATGAGTGTGAAATTCCACACTGTTTTTGTCAAGATGTTCATCTTCCTTTGGAGGATAGGCAATGCAGGCATTCATATTCAAGATACCCTGCTCACGTAAAGCGGTTTCAAGGGCATCATGAAGCATGCGGCCTATCCCTCTGTGTTTAAGAGACTGATCAACATAAATAGATGTTTCCACAGCCCAGTCATATGCAGGTCTTTCATGGAAAGGACCTGCATATGCATATCCAAGCAAAGTTCCTTTTTCCTCAGCTACAAGGTAAGGGTATTTTCTCAGAGTGTGTTGAATCCGGGAAGCAAATTCTTCTGTGGAGGGAACATCATATTCAAAGGTGATGGCTGTATTTTCTACATATGGTCTGTAAATTTTAAGCAGTGCCGGCGCATCTGTAGCAGAAGCGGTACGGATTATTATTTTATTGTCCATGATAATTTCCTTTCTGAAGTGTGTTTGAAAAATATATGTAACTATTCATCAAATTCTGCAGTCACTATAAAACCTCGCGGTGTATGTTCAATATTTTTTACGATTCCTTTTTTAGGATCTGATGCGTTCTGCATTTGGATAACAGCCGGACATTGCCACAGCCGGTTCAATGATATAACTGTAATTCATAAAAGACTGATATTCGGAAATTTCTATTTCATCTCCCACATTTATTAATCCCTGACGTTCCATTTTAAATTTTTCCTGACGCATATAATTCCTTCTTTCTGTGTCAAGCGGATAAAATCATCCGCTTTGCTACGCAGCTTTACACCGAATAACTGCTCCGCAGGGGACTTACCTGATTCGGTTAAATAGAGTAACAGTTCAGTATATGATTGTTTTACCAAAGTGCTGTCATAAGTGAAGCTGCCATATAAGTATAACACAAAAAAAGTAAACAACAATGATTGTTATAAAAAGTAAATAAATGAAAAAAGTACTTGAATACGTAGGATTAAGCATATATAATTAATAGAAATTGTGCTGTTTACAGATAAATGTCAGAACTTTGCGACTGACAGGATTTTGGAAACTGCTTTTTATATTGATACGGAAAGGGGAAATTACATGAAAACGATCGTCGTTTGTGATGATGTTGAGATTGAAAGACTTCTTTTAAAAGAAATATTGTGTCAGTATTTTGAAGAAATAAATGAAGAGGTTTCAATTGTAGAATATGATTCAGGAGAGACGCTTATAGCCGATGTGGAAGAAGGATACATTGCTATGGATCTGCTTTTTCTGGATATTTGTATGAAGAAACTTAATGGAATGGAAACTGCAAGAAAATTGAGACAGATACAGTGTAAGGTGCCGATCATTTTTCTTACCGCCTCACCGGATTATGCCATAGAGAGTTATGAAGTACAGGCTTCCGGATATTTGTTGAAATCATTTTCAGAAGAGAAACTGATGAAACTTCTGAACAGGATTCTTAAAACGGATATGAAAAGGCGTGTTGCAATCAAAAACAGAAGACAGTACCGTTATCCATGTACAGATGATATCATGTATATTGACAGCGATAAACATAATGTCACCCTGCATCTGTCAGATGGTTCCGAAATTATAACAGTGGACAAGCTGGGAGAAATTGAGAAGAGAATTAACGAGAAACGTTTTCTGCGCTGCCATCAGAGTTATCTGGTGAATATGGATTATATTAAGGATGTAGAGGACGATTTTATTATGGAAGATGGAACACTTGTGCCTATACGTGTTCGTGGGCGGAAAGAAATACTGGATACGTACTATGATTATTTTGTAAATCATTTTGGAGACTCAAAGGACACTTTTGCAGAATAAATTGCTGAATTTGCATAAAATGAAAAGTGGGCATAAATGCTGATATAATACACATTAAGGTACAGCTGATATAAAAAACAGATAAACTGGGAACGGGGAATGAAAGACACAGTATTATTGTTTTAAATCAGTCGTTATACCTGACCTATTATTAAAAAGTGTGTGAAAAGTGTGTGTTATAAAATGTGTGTGAATGTGTGAAAAATCCCCACCGAAAGTCAATGTTTCCTCGGCATTGAAATTTCGGTGGGGATTTTTTGATATAATATTATCTGATATCAGATGTATCAGAAGAATCCTGTTCAGCAGTTGTCAGGGCAAGCTCCAGAGAAGTGTCTGTGAAGAAGGTATTAGCATTATACAGGTACAGAATTTCCTGAACATTTTCAACCTGCATTAACTGCTCCAGATCTCCAAAGTAATAACGGGGATCAATCATTATGATCTTTCGGTAATGCTGAGCAAGAAATGGGATGAAGCTGTTTGCGTATGAATCCTTAAGCACAAGCAGTGTATTATCTGTTTCAGTAGGAGTACTGATCTTTATCTGAGCGTGGTTTCCACCAAAGAATAATGCATATTTATCTCTTGTCTCAAGTTTCTCAGTATCATAGAAGCTGGCACTTTTTTTCCTGTTCGTCTACATAATTAACTACAGAAGAGAGTGCCTGATCTCCGGTGGGGAGAAATACATCGATCTCATCTTTTTCGCCGGAGCGGAAACCGCTTTTGGCAGACAGTGTTCCCTGAAAAAAATCGGGTGACAGGTGCTTTGTCATAAGTGTCTGCTGAAGTATCAATTCCCATATCTTTGGCTGCCTTAAGATAGGCATAATAAGCACCCTGGGTAGTCCAGTGATGATCAGTGTGATAATAGAGGTCTTCCATTTTGTGATCTTTAAAAGTGCTGCGAACATCAATAAAGGTCACACCTGCATCGGTCAGGGAGGCAGAGAGGCTGTCAAGCCAGGAATTCTGATCCTGGACAGGGGCAAAAGCAGGAAGCCTGTCGCTCAGGATATTCACAGAATTTGGGGCGATCAGTGCATATTGTTTCAGATCAGAATGTTTTTGCGCAAAGTCAGTCATTGCTTTTACAGTGGCGTCATACTGTGTCTGATCAGGCGCTTTAAATTCTTCCATAAGATATCCGGATTTTCCAACGTATACGCCATTAGATTCTACTTTGCCCATCAGACGGTCAGTTCCTGCTTTCAGGGTAATCCACAGATCGCGAAGGGGAAACTGATCATTTTCATAGGTTTCAAATTGTTTTTCAAATCTGCCGGAAGCAATCAGACTGCCGTTTAAATGAGGCAGGGAAGAAAGTACGCGGTTTTCTTTTTCAGAAAATCCTCTGTCAGGAAGCACAATGCTCAGAATGAGTACGATCAAGGGGATAAATAAAAACAAAAGTCCCATTCTGTGGAAAAATAAACGATAATTTCTTAATGATTTTTTCATATTGTTTACCTTCTAAAATTTTGCATATAAAAATGGTGTGTAAGAGTTATAAACCATATAGGCAATCGATAATGCAAATAAAATAAGATTTATGATCACTGCAGCAACAGGTCTGCGTCTGACCAGACGCTTAAAGTACTGGTAAGGAGCAGGACGGCACATAAGAATACTGATCAGAAGAAGGATAAATCCTGTCTTGAGGTAGTAAAGTGCAGTTTTGTCTATGAAACCGGAAGCTCCGATCCCAAACATAGTTCCAAGGTAATGGCCAAGGGCACCAAAGTCTGTCTGGCTGAAGAATACCCATCCGATCATGACTACAAGCATAGTGTATACAGTGCAAAGCCAGGATGGTATTTTTTTCAGATATTTCTGAAGTACAAATTTTTCGAGTAAAAGGAAGAGTCCGTAATAAACACCCCATAGTACGAAATTCCAGCTTGCACCATGCCACAGACCGGTAAGTGCCCATACCACAAGGATATTTCGGATATGTTTCAGAGTGGAGACCCGATTACCGCCAAGCGGGATATAAATATAATCTCTGAACCAGCTTCCAAGAGAAATATGCCAGCGTCTCCAGAATTCAGAAACACTGGTGGAAATATAGGGATAATCAAAGTTCTTATTAAAATCAAATCCCAGCATTTTTCCCAGACCGATGGCCATATCCGAATAGCCGCTGAAGTCAAAATAAAGCTGCATTGTATAAGCCAGAATGCCAAGCCATGAAGTAAATACAGACATCTGTGGATGACCACAGATACTGCTGTATAAAACCCGAGAGATTATCTGCCAGAAGAACTTTCTTTGCAAGACCTTTGACAAAAAGCTCTGCACCGATACCGAATTTGAAGATATTGATGGTACGCTGCTTCAGCTGCGTCTCTATATCCGTATATCGTACGATTGGTCCGGCAGAGGTATAAGGAAACATTGTGCTGTATACGGAAAAGGTCAGGAAATTTCGCTGCGCACTGACCTTACTTAAATAAATATCAAAAAGATAGGACAAATTACGGAAAGTGTAGAAAGAAAGTCCTATCGGCAGCGAAAGCTCCGGATGAGGGATATGGATACCGATGATTCCTCCGATTGTGTTAAGTAAGAATCCATAATATTTGAAAAAACATAAGTACTGCAAGATTTATAATGATCGAGAAAATCAGATTAATTTTCTGTTTCCTGTCATCATAATATAAACGTTCCAGTTCTGTACCCATATAATAGTTGAAGATACTGGAAAACAGCATGAGGATCACATATACAGGTTCTCCCCAGGCATAAAAGATCAGACTGCCCAAAAACAGCAGCAGATTGCGGAGCTTTCCCGGTACCAGGTAGTAGATCATCATGAAAACCGGAAGAAAGCAGAATATAAAAAATATACTGTTGAATACCATATTAAAAGTTCTCCAATCTGGATATTATGAATTTTATAGTAATTCTCTTAACTGTATTTTCTCTTAACGGTATTATTAAGAGGACTGCCATAGTAATGGTTCTGCAGTCCATTAGCGTAAAATGCGGAACAGTTACGAGGATTAAAGTAAATGCTTATATCATGGAAAGAAAGGCAGTGCGCCAGTTCTGTGCGTCTGCGCCGCACATATAATATACATAGTTTCCTTTTTTTCCAACAACTGCATTGTTCAGAAGAGCCATCTGATCTGTGCCATATCCCTCAAATACCTGCTTCTGACCGGAGAGATGGGCGTTTGCATTTTCAAGCAAAGTATTTGCCTGGGTATTGTCAGTGGCTTTCATAATACAGATTTCTTCTACTGCCATGGGTGAAGCGGCTTTGTAGAAGAAATAACCGTCAATATTGCGGTCATCTGTCTGATAATAATGTTTCAGATCAGAACGTGCTTCTTTATTCAAAGAAGTGATATCAGAATCCTGCTCCATAGTCTGTGCAATCTGTTCCATGGGTACATTCTTTGCGCTGTCGGAGGTATACAGGACAGTCAGATATGCGATAAGGAAAAGAACAAATGCACCTTTGATAAAAATATGTAAATAATTTTTCATGCCTTTAACCCCGCAATCTGTGCCATATTTGTCAGCCATTTGGGATAGTAGTCCTGAATCACATGTTCACCGTCCGGTTCATACAGATTCTCTGAACTGTCTGTTACAATCGTTGAATTGTCAATAAAGGTACATCCCATTTCCTGACAGAGTTTGATAAGTCCTTCATTATAATCAGGGTAATATCCAAGATCAGGAGTCTGTGCGATCGCTTCATCAGTAATCGGCAGAATGCAGTTGATATAAATTGGGACATCTGGTAAGGCTGTCTGGATTTTCTTTATCTGCGTCCTGTATGCATCAATAAATTCTGATGAAGCCGAACCATATATTTCCAGGTCGTTGGAACCAAATGCCATGAACACATGAGAGGGATTCAGAGCAATTGCCGTACTGATCTGATCATCGGCTGCACCTACATTTAATCCTCGTTTGCTGACTACCACATCCGTATCCAGATATCCGTATTCTACGATGGATTCTGTGATAGAGTCACCGATGATGACGTTTCCGGCAAAAACCTGTCGGATTTCTACATCACTTAACAGGGTAGATCCGGAACCGTCTGAAGCATCAGAACCGGAAGAAATGCCGGTTGTCTGTTTCAGAGCCTGAAGCTGTTCTTCTGTCTGTGAAATGTCTGAATTTTCCAGAGCCTGAAGGCGGGCTACATTTTCTTTACAGACAGAATCATTCTCATTTCCGCGGGTGCATAAAAAATTCACTGCACCGGCGAGTATAACACCGACAGGGATAAGAAATAAACTTTATTCTTTGGTTGTTTTTTGCAAAATAAATCCTTCCTATGGAAAATATCCATTTTATGACATAGTTTTATTTATAGCAATACTCTCAAATGTATTATTTATGAGTATCGCTATAATTATAATACGCACTAAAAAAATCTTCAAGGAAAAATTCACAAATTTTACACAAAGTCATGCAGTTGCCTGTGGACGAAGAGAAAGAAAGAAGTTATACTATTTTAGAAGAAATGGAATAGTATTTTTAACCGAATCAAGTAAGTCCCCTGCGGAGGTTGCGAAAAGCAATAAGAGTGGGTGTGGACTTGCTATCATACAGTCAGGAGGAAAAGGTTATGGGGAAAAAAGTTTCTGATTTTTTAAAAAGCGAGATTTTATCATCGGTTTTTTATCTGGCATTTGGTCTGTGTCTGCTCCTGGTTCCGGACCAGACCGTAAACATTATCTGCAAGATTGTATTCGGACTGGTAATGATCGCTTCCGGTATTTATCATATTGTTATTTATACAGCTGAGAAGGAAAAGGCAACGATTCTTGATCTGTTTACAGGTGTGATCGTCATGGTGCTTGGAATTTTTCTTTTCTTTACACCGCAGATTGTGATCAAAATCCTGCCATATTTACTGGGAGCCTTGGTACTGGTTGACAGTATCTGGAAGATAAAGGGAAGTTACAGACTGAAAAAAGCCCAGAGAGGACGCTGGAAGATTATTCTTATTGGCTGTCTGGTATTTATTGCGCTGGGTGTTTCCATGTTGCTCTATTCTTTTTTGAGTGTAACCCGGATGATCCTGTTTTCCGGAATTATTCTGACTGCTGATGGAGTGGCAGACATTGTATTTTTGATCATGATTCGTCTTGGAATGAAAAAATCCGAAAAACTCTGTGCTGAAAAAGAACAGGAAGAGAATGGCAAAGAGAAACCATGGGATGACCCGGCAGATGCAGGGCTGGACGAAAAAGTGCAGGATAAATCTTTAAATGAAGATGAAACAGAATGGAAGCAAGATACAGATTCTCAGGTTCAGGAAGCGGAGATGGAAATAGAAACCGGGAAGACTGCAGATGCAGCAGATGCAGACGCCATTCTGGATGCAGAGATGCAGACTCCGGATGAAGGCGTGGAAAGTCCCGGCAGAGAAATCCGGGAAATGCTGAAAAATCATGATGAACCGCTGGAAGAATGGAAGGACTGAGTGAAATATGCAGGAACAGAATCCCATTGTACTGATGAATTTCTCCGGAATTTACAGAGAAGAAGAATTCTGGAAAAAACAGACAGGTATCCTGGATTGAGCTTCAGGATGTCTGTGGGACAAACTGCTATTGTGATGAGGAAGCAATCGCAGAGATTAATAAACGAACAGAAAATTATCCAACCGCCGGAATCCATTTTATTGATTCCGGCAATTATCACTATATGACAAGACTTTGGCTGACAAGAATGGATCAACCGTTCTGTCTGCTGGTATACGATAATCATACAGATATGCAGCCTCCGGCTTTTGGTGGGATTTTGTCGTGTGGAGGATGGATCGCGGCAGCGTTGGAGGAACTGGAGAATCTGAAATATGTGATCCTTGTGGGACCGGATGAAGCAGCCTATGAGCAGGTAGATGAGAATCTGAAGGACAGAGTGATATTTCTCTCCAGAGAGAAACTTCAGGTGATGAATGATGAAGAGAGAAACTGGTTTCTCAGGGAAACAGTCAGTGAAGTATGTAATTGGAGAAAATCGGAAGGTTTACAGGAAGATGTTGAAAAATTCCTTCCATTATATATATCTGTTGATAAAGATGTGCTTTGTACAGAGGATGCACAGACGACATGGAGCCAGGGGGATATGAGGCTGACAACTTTGGTGTCCGGTGTACAGACTGTATTGGAATGTGCAAAAGAAAGCAGTGGAAAGATTGCCGGTGTGGATATCTGCGGAGAAGCAGATGCGGAAGCGGTACATGAGAATGAAGCCAATGATTATGCAAATGAAAAATTGCTGGAGGTTTTTGAAGGTTTATTGGGGAAATCCGACTGTGAATAATAAATAAAATGAGAGAGTGACAGGAAGTATTTTAAGATTTGAGAGGATTTGAGACATGCATAATGAATTGTTGCATATAGGACCGTTGACGGTATATGGTTATGGATTTATGATTGCCATGGGAGTATTGGCTGCCTGGTTTGTGGCTGAGCAGAGAGCGCGTAAGCTGAAACTTGCATGTGAACATATTTTTTATCTGGTAGTGTGGTGCGCCATTGGTGGATTTACATCTGCGAAGATTTTGGTTCTGGATCACCAACTGGAGGGAATTTCTGCAGAATCCAAGGCAGATCATAGGATCAGATGGATTTGTGGTATATGGAGGAATCATCGGAGGAATTCTGGTGGGCTGGCTGTACTGCAGGATAAAGAAGTTGAAATTTCTGGAGTATTTTGATCTGATGATGCCATCCATTGCACTGGCACAGGGATTTGGCAGAATTGGATGCTTTCTGGCAGGCTGCTGTTATGGGAAAGAAACTTCAGGGCCTCTGGCGGTTACGTTTACAAATTCAGATTTTGCACCCAACAATGTTGCTCTGATCCCGACACAGATTTATTCCGGATTTTTTGGATTTTGCCCATTTTCTGCTGCTGCTTTATGTGGCAAAGCATAAGAAAGCAGATGGACAGGTGGCTGCCTGCTATCTTATTTTCTACAGTATAGGAAGATTTGTGATCGAATTTTTCAGAGGAGATATTGAAAGAGGAAGCGTAGGAGTATTGTCGACTTCGCAGTTTATTAGTATTTTTACAACTGTGGCTGGAATTATATTATTACTGACTGTTGTGAAGAAACAAAAGCAGGAAGCGAATATCAGTCTGAACAGTAAAGGTTAGAATTGTCATAAAGAGCATATATTGTGCATATCATGTATAAAAAATTCCAGGGAGGACAGTAATGTTCGGACCTGACGATTTTGAAGTGCAGATACAGCAGGAAAACCCCCCGGGCATTCATGCTGAGCCGTCAATACCGCCGGCACAGGATGAAGAGTACGGGGATTTTATTGTAAAACATGGACAGAATATGGGTGGAAAATTTCTTCCTGTGAATGAATTGTTTGGAATTCTATATATTCCGCTGAATGAGATTGGTCCGCTGGAAATTAATTCCTATACGTATGCATCTTTGCCGAAGTGTTATACATTTATGGATGCGGACGCATTAAATTCATCCGGGATTACGCGGTTACATAATCATCCCTATCTGAAACTTCAGGGAGAGGGCACAGTGATCGCAGTGATTGATTCCGGGATTGATTATCTGAATCCAATCTTTCGAAACGGAGATGTAAGCCGTATTGCATATATCTGGGATCAGACAATTCCGGGAAATGAGGATGAACAGGTTCCTTATGGAAAGGATTTTTACCGGAGAGGAAATTAATCAGGCATTGCTGTCGGAGAATCCACAGGAGATTGTACCCTCATTGGATGAGAACGGACATGGTACAGCTATGGCAGGGCTGGCAGCAGGCAATTTTGTACCCACAGGAAAATTTCTCAGGAGCAGCTCCGAAAGCAACGATCATTGTGGTGAAATTAAAGAAAGCAAAATCCTATCTGAGAAAATTTTACCAGTATCCGCCACAGGCACCGGTATTTCAGGAAGACGACATTATGCTGGGGATTTCTTTTGCAGTGAAGATGGCACAAGAGATGGGAATGCCGGTTTCCGTTTGTCTGGGACTTGGCACCAATCAGAGCGCACATGTTGGTGACAGTGAGCTGAGTCGATATGTAGATTATATTAATGAAGATTCTCAGGTATCAGTATCTGTGGCAGCAGGAAATGAGGGTGCAGCACAGCATCATTATACAGCAGAGTTGGACTATGTGAAAAATCAGGATACTGTTGAACTTCGTATTGCGGATAAAGAAGAAGGATTTTCCATGGAATTTTGGGGAGATCCGCCGGATGACTATGGGATATCGTTACAGTCACCGGCAGGAGAAAAGCTGTATGTGAGCAGTTCTCTTGGTGCAGGTACTCAGGAATTAAGTTTCATTTTTGTGGAGACGAAAGTGCTGGTCAATTACGTAAAGATGGAGAGGATGACCGGGAAACAGCTGATTTATTTTCGCTTCTTTCATCCGGCAGCAGGTATCTGGAAGGTAAATGTCAGTAAAAAAGGAATATCGGGAAGCAGGTTTCACATGTGGCTTCCGGTGCAAGGGCTGATTTCGCCGGATACTTATTTTCTGGAGTCTACACCTTATATAACTGTTACTGCACCTGGGGATTCAACCAGAGGTATTACGGCAACAGCTTATCAGTATCTGGATAACAGTCTGTATTTTCAGGCTGGGCGAGGGTTTACTCCAAATAACCAGGTGACACCTGATCTGGCAGCACCGGGAGTAGATCTGCTCATTCCATTGCCGGGAGGGGCGTTTGGAAAGGCTTCGGGGAGCAGTCTTTCTTCTGCTGTTGTTGCAGGAGCAGCAGCATTGGTGCAGGAATGGGCGATCGTGAGAGGAAATATTCCTTATGCATCGGGAAATACAGTGAAGTTTTATCTGCAGAAAGGGGCAGTGAGAGAAGAACAGATGGAATATCCCAATCCGGGATGGGGATATGGAAGACTGGATCTGTATCGGACATTTGAGATTATAAACTGAAAGGTTTATGAAATACTGGAAAATACATATAAAAGATAAAATAATAACCCAAATTTTAAGAGTAAATATTTGTATAGTTTTAGACCAAAAATAATTAGGCTGTCTAATGTTTTTTTGAACAAAAAATGTTACAATCGTACAAAAGAAATTGGGAGGCAATTATGAAGAGAGGCAGTATTTTTGAAACTGACGGAATCCCCCGCATGAGTGAGGCTTTACCCCTTGCCATGCAGCATGTCGTAGCTATGATCGTTGGCTGTGTCACACCGGCGATCATCGTTTCCGGAGCAGTTCCAGGCGGACTCTCCAGAGAAGACCAGGTTATCCTGATCCAGTCGGCACTGGTCATTGCAGCATTGTCAACTTTGCTTCAGCTGTTTCCGATTGGCGGAAAGGCGAAATTTGCAATTGGCTCAGGCCTGCCTATTATTATGGGTGTCAGCTTTGCTTACGTGCCAAGTATGCAGGCGATAGCGGAATCGTATGGAATAGCAGCAATCATGGGTGCGGAGATTGTTGGTGGTGTCGTAGCAGTTGTTATGGGTTTGCTGGTCAAGAAGATTCGGGTATTTTTCCCGCCGCTAATCACAGGAACAGTCGTATTTACCATCGGTCTTTCCCTGTATCCGACTGCCATTAATTATATGGCAGGCGGTACCAGCAGTCCGAATTACGGATCCTGGCAGAACTGGGCAATTGCATTTTTCACGCTGATCGTTGTTACAGCTCTGAATCATTTTGGAAAGGGAATCTGGAAACTGGCATCTATTCTGATCGGTATTATAGTGGGATATCTGGTTTCTATTCCGTTTGGAATGGTAGATTTCTCAAGCATAGGGGAAGCAGGTGTCTGTCAGCTTCCATCTCTGATGCATTTTGGAGTACAGTTTGAGCCGTCTTCCTGTGTTGCACTGGGAATTTTATTTGCTATCAACTCTATTCAGGCAATCGGTGATTATTCAGCGACTACGATCGGAGCTATGGACAGAACACCTAAGGATGATGAACTGCAGCGTGGAATCGTTGGTTATGGTCTTTCTAACGTTGTAGGCGCATTGCTCGGCGGACTTCCCACAGCAACATACAGCCAGAACGTTGGTATTGTTACAACTACAAAGGTTATCAACCGTTGGGTACTGGGACTTGCAGCTGCAATTCTCGGTATAGCAGGTCTGGTTCCGAAATTCTCAGCTATCCTGACAACGATTCCTCAGTGTGTACTGGGCGGTGCAACTGTGTCTGTATTTGCATCGATCGCAATGACAGGTATGAAGCTGGTTGCTTCTGCTGAGATGGATTACCGTAATTCATCTATCGTAGGACTCGCAGCTGCATTGGGAATGGGTGTATCTCAGGCAACAGCTGCACTTGCAAGCTTTCCCACATGGGTAACAACAATTTTCGGTAAATCACCGGTTGTCCTTGCAACTATTATTGCAGTAATGCTTAATGTGATCCTTCCGAAAACACGGGATGAGCAGAAAGAAGAGGCGAAAAAAAAAGATTAAAATAGAACAGAAACTGGAAGAAGACCACAGGGAATTCGGGGAATAAAAACAGAAACTGAATATGGGAAATATAAGGTGTGCTTTCACAGGGGGATGTGGGAACACACCTTTTTATTGAATTGCTATGGAAGGCAGTTGTATGATATAATGAAAAGCAATCACATTAAATCAAACGATACAGGAGGTTTCTTATGTCCAGAAAGAATCTGATCGTCGGTCAGTCCGGCGGTCCTACCGCAGTAATTAACAGCAGCCTTTACGGAGTTGTATCCGAGGGAATGCGTCATCCGGAAGCTATTGAGCATGTTTACGGAATGATAAACGGAATTGAAGGATTTTTAAATGGAACAGTTCTTGACTTTACCGAAGCACTTCCGGGAGAGAAACTTGACGGTCTGAAAGTCACACCAGGTGCTTATCTTGGTTCCTGCCGCTATAAATTGCCGGAATCACTGGAAGATCCGGTTTATCCAAGACTTTTTAAAAAATTTGAAGAAATGAATATTGGCTGGTTTTTCTATATCGGTGGAAATGATTCCATGGATACGGTGAGCAAACTTTCCCGTTATGCTGCGCAGACAGGCAGTGATATCCGTATCCTCGGAGAACCAAAAACAATCGACAATGATCTGATCCACACAGACCATACTCCGGGATTTGGAAGTGCAGCCAGATATGTAGCTTCTACAGTCCGCGAGATTACCATAGATGCAAATGTTTATGAAAAGAAATCCGTAACTATTATAGAGATTATGGGCCGCCACGCAGGATGGCTCACTGCTGCATCTGCACTTGCCCGCAAATATACAGGAGACAACCCTCTTCTCATCTACCTTCCGGAAACAGCCTTTGACCAGGAAGAATTTCTTAAAGCAGTAGAGAACTCCTTTGAGAAAAACTGCAATGTCATTGTCTGCGTATCAGAAGGAATCCATGACGACAAGGGCACATTTATCTGTGAATACGACAATTCCGTAGGCACTGATACCTTTGGACACAAAATGCTGGCAGGCTGTGGTAAATATCTCGAAAACCTTGTCAGAAACCGCCTCGGTGTAAAAGCCCGTTCTGTAGAACTCAACGTCAGCCAGCGTTGCTCTGCATCCATGATGTCCGCCACAGACCAGCAGGAAGCCATCAAAGCCGGAGAATTCGGCGTACAGGCAGCCCTCAACGGCGAAACAGGAAAAATGATTTCATTTATCCGCAAAGAAACCTCTGACGGAACCTATATCATGGAATGTGGTCTTGAAGACGTCAATGCCATCTGCAACGAGGAAAAAAACAGTTCCATCAGAGTGGATCAAAGAAGACGGATCTGACGTCACTGAAGCCTTCATAAACTACGCCCGCCCTCTGATCCAGGGAACAGTACAGATCCCCTGCGGCGAAGACGGCCTCCCGTCATTCGTATACCGAAAATAGTATAGATTGACGGACGCGCAGGAAAATTAATTGTCTGGCGTGCGGTTTCGGACACTAAGATATTCTAAGGCGATAAAAATCTGCTAAAAGCATGAGCCCGCAGGGTCAAACTCGCTGTCGCTCAGACAGTGACCCTGTGGGCTCATAACGCATATTTTTATCGTCTAAGAATATCTAAGTATCCTGCAAATGCACGCCAGACAATTAATTTTCCTGCGCTGTTATAATATATATCAGTAGATTGCAAATATAAAGATAACTGTTTCGCAGTTTATTATCGGATACTATAAACAAAATCACATATTATAATAAGCCGCATACACTCCATTCATATCCAACAGCTCTTCATGCGTCCCCCTCTCAGCAATCCCATCCTCAGTGATCACAATAATCTCATCCGCATCCCTGATCGTAGAAAGTCTGTGCGCGATAGTAATAGTAGTACGGTTCTGTGAAAGCTCTTCAAGACTTCTCTGGATCCATCGTTCACTCTCATTATCCAGAGCACTCGTAGCTTCATCAAGGATCAGGATCGGTGGATTCTTCAGGAACACACGTGCAATGGAAATCCTCTGTTTCTGACCGCCCGAAAGTCTTGTTCCGCGTTCTCCGACATAGGTATCATACTGCTGTGGAAGTTCCATAATAAAATCATGAATGCTTGCCCGCTTTGCAGCTGCAATAATCTCTTCATCAGAAGCTCCCGGTTTTCCATATGCAATATTATCCCGGATCGTACCGTCAAACAGATAAACATCCTGCTGTACAGTTCCGATATTATTTCTGAGACTCTTCAGAGTCAGGCTGCGGATATCTTTTCCATCAACAGTGATCCGTCCCTCTGTTACATCATAAAAGCGTGGCAGAAGAGAACAGATAGTAGTTTTCCCGCCACCTGACGGACCCACAAGTGCCACAGACTTTCCGGCAGGGATATCAATAGAGATATCACTGAGAACAGGGGTATTATCGTCACTGTAATGAAAAGATACATGCTCATAGCTTACATGTCCCTTCACATCAGTAAGTTCTCTGGCATCCGGAGCGTCTGTGATCTCTGACTCTGTTTCCATAACATCAAGGAAACGGCGGAAGCCTGAAAGACCCTTTTGCATCATTTCTACCAGCTCGACCAGAATCTGGATCGGACTGATAAAGATTCCGATATAAAGTGCATACATGGCAAGATCTGCAGTCTGCATTTCTCCGTTGGCAATAAGATAACCGCCATACACCAGAGTGACCAGATACATCATTCCCTGAAAGAACAGATTAGAGCTCATAAAGCTTCCCATACAGCGATAATTATCACGCTTTGAAAGCAGAAAAGCTTCATTGCTTTTTTTGAATTTGTTATGTTCAATATCTTCATTTGCAAAGGACTGTACCACACGGATACCGGAAAGTGTGTCCTGGAGACTTGCATTGACATCCCCGATCTTACGTCTGTTTTCCATAAAAGTTGTCTGCATTCGGGCATTCTGCTTAAAGGAAAACCAAAACATAACAATAACAAGGATGATCAGTGGAAATGCCAGTTTCTTATTGATAAAGAAAAGAAAGACAAAAGCACCGATGATCTTTACCAGAGAGATAAAAAGGTTTTCAGGACCATGGTGTGCAAACTCGGAAATATCAAAAAGATCACTGACCAGCTTGCTCATCATCTGACCGGAATTATTCTGACTGTAATAGGAAAATGAAAGCTGCTGGTAATGATCAAATAATTCCTGCCGCATATCCCGTTCCATATTTGCTCCCATCATGTGTCCCTGGCAGGTTACATAATATTTGCAGAGACATTGGATCACATACATAAGAAAGAGTCCTCCTGCGATCACAGGCAGTGCATGAAGAATCCTTGACTGATCCTGAGTGAACAGTGTTTTTGTCATAGTCCGCAGGATCTGAGGATATGCCAGATCTATCAGACTGATCACGGCAGCACATATCAGATCAATAAAAAAGACCGTTTTATACGGACCATAGTAGTGGATGAATTTTTTGATAGTATTCATAAGATAAAATACCTTTCATCTGTGATAGAATATATGTAATTTTATAGTAACATAACGGAAAGGAAAGTCAATAGAGGGGCAGGAACAGGACTTTAAAATGAAGCTTTTTTGGTGTTATATTGTGGTTATGGTAATTTCACAGGAGAGGAAGATGATCTGATGCAGGACAGAAAGCTTGAACAGGCTCTGGAGATTTATTTTCAGGAAAAGTCCGGACAGAGAGTCCGATAAATATCAGGAGATACAGAAATACCTGAAGCTCAGAATACGTTCTGTAATGGAGCTTCTGATAGAGAATGAGGATACAGAAAGGATGGAGCAGATTGAGAAATGCGGATGGTTTTCCGCAAATGAGCTGGAGAATTTTATAAGATGTGCACAGGAAAAAGCAAAGCTGCGTTCTCTGGTATGGCTGCTTCATCTGAAAGATAAAAATATGGATACCAAAAAAAGACTTTTCACTGTAAAACAACAACAGAGCAGGAACTTACCGGAAAAAAATCCTGCAAAACTGCAGAAATCAATTATATCTGGACTTTCCTTATCTGGACGGGGCATTTACAAATCTGGAATACAAAGCAGACAGCAGCATTGATACAATTGGGACAGACGGGGAGCTGATTTATTTTAATCCGGTATTTCTTATGAAAAAATATCTGGAAGATCCGGCAGCAGTAAGAAGAGGATATCTGCACATGCTGCTTCACTGTCTGTACCTTCATATTTTCATGGAACCTGACAGAGATTCCGGTGAATGGGACAGGGAATGCGACTGTTTTGTAGAGCAGCTGATCGACAAGGCTGTCGGAGAAGGCAAAATCAGCCTGAAGAAAAGAAAATCAGATGATACACAGGTGAACACAAATACTTTTGATGATCACATATTCTGGCAGAGAACTGCCGGACAGGCATCAGGAGGCAGGAGAACAAAAGAAAAATGGGAACATATCCTTGCTTATACCTCACAGAATAAGACCGGTATGCAAAGCAGGGCAGGGACTCAGACAAACGATCAGCAGGAAGAACTGGATGAGATCTACCGCAGTAAATATGATTACCGGAAATTTCTGAAGCAGTTCTGCAGACTGCGGGAGGAAGTGGAGCTGGATACGGAGAGCTTTGATTATATTTTTTACAGCTTTGGAATGGAACATTATGGAAATATTCCATTGATAGAACCGTTGGAGTATAAAGAAGTAAACCGTCTGGAGGAGCTGGTGATCGCCATTGACACATCCGGTTCATGTTCAGGAGAAACTGTACAGAGATTTCTGGGTGAAACCTATGGGATTTTAAGTGAAAAAGAGAATTTTTTTCAGCAGGATGAAGGTATATATCGTCCAGTGCGACTGTTTTATCCAGAAAGTGGATGTGATCCATTCTGAGGAAGAGTGGAAGGAATACATCCGGAACGTTAAGATCCAGGGCAGGGGAGGTACAGATTTCCGCCCTGTATTTGAATTGATCCGTCAGGAAAAAGAGAGAAAAGAACTGAAGAATCTCAGAGCACTGATCTATTTTACAGATGGTGACGGGATTTATCCGGGACAAAAGCCGGATTATGAGACTGCATTTGTATTTCTGAAACGGACGGACAAGATGAAACTGGTGCCGCCATGGGCGAAATGTCTGATCACAGGAATGGGGCAAACTGCGGAGCAGATGTCAGTTTGAGTAAATAATGTTACTGTTCACTGGTAATATCCCGCGAGGTGTTTTTTGTGAGCGAAGGTCACAGAAAACCCGAGACATACCGCGCGAATTTATGCGATTAGCATAAATTCTGTGCATCGCGAAGCGTGTTGCTGGGAACGGAGTGAACAGTAACTAAATAATTAGCAGGAGTATGATAATAAAATGAACATACAGGAAGCAAAAACAGAAATCTGTAATACACTTCGTGCATATCTGGCGAAGGATGAGAATGGATATTATACTTATCCTCTGATCCGTCAGAGACCGCTGTTGCTGATCGGTCCGCCGGGAATCGGCAAAACTGCCATTATGGAACAGGCGGCAGCAGAGTGCGGTGTGGGACTTGTAGCCTACACCATTACCCATCACACCCGTCAGAGTGCCATCGGTCTTCCGGAGATCGTTAAACGGAATTACGGTGGAAAAGGAATGATGGTGACAGATTACACAATGAGTGAGATCGTGGCATCTGTCTATGATTGTATGGAGAATACAGGCAGGAAAGAGGGAATCCTGTTTATTGATGAGATCAACTGTGTGTCTGAAACCCTGGCACCGGCAATGCTGGCACTTCTCCAGAATAAAACCTTTGGAAGTCATAAGATTCCGGAAGGCTGGATTTTGGTAGCAGCGGGAAATCCACCGGAGTATAATAAATCTGTCAGGGAATTTGATATTGTCACACTCGACCGTGTCCGTAAGCTTACAATTGAGCCTGACTGCGATATCTGGCTGAAATATGCAGGACAGCAGAAGGTGCACCAGGCGATCATTTCTTATCTGTCTGTGAAGAAAAACAATTTCTATGCGGTGGAGAATACAGTAGACGGTAAATTCTTTGTGACTGCCAGGGGATGGGAGGATCTTTCAAGACTTCTGCAAAGCTATGAAAAGCTGGGGATCGGGATCAGTGAGGAACTGGTGGAGGAATTTCTACAGAAAGAGGAAACAGCCAGAGATTTTGCAGGTTTTTATCAGTTATATACAAAGTATGGGGAGGATTATGAAATCCCGTCGATCCTGTCCGGAAATCTGAGCCGGGAGAATCTGGCGCTGAAGGAGAAGATGGCTGCAGATGGAGCTTTTGAGGAGCGTTTTGCAGTTGTAAATCTAATCCTGGGGGCATTGAGAGAAAAAGCGGAAGAATACGGACAGGCAGATCATCAGCTTGAGGTACTCTATGAGATGCTTCTGCATCTGAGAACTCAGGTGAGAAAGAATGCTGAGGAAGAGAAGCTGGGAATTTCATTGCTTGAAGAATTTGTGCAGGAACAGGAAAACAGTCTGCAGATCAAAGTAAAGATGGAACTGATCTCAGTAAGAGAACAGAAATATCAGGAGACGGCAATCCGCAGGCTGAGGGAATATATTCTGACAGCAAAGAAAGAACATGTGCGGTCAGCTGAAAATGGATTTAAGCGGATCAGTAAATGTTTTGAAAAAGAAGCAGTATGCAGAGAAGATATGATCCAGAAACTCCAGGGAGAACTGCAGAATGCCTTTTCATTTATTAAAGAGAGCTTTGGCGAAAATCAGGAAATGCTGCTTTTCGTGACAGGGATCACAGCGGATAAGTCAATGACTTCGTTTATTGCCGGAAATGGCTGTCCGGCATATTTTGAACACAGCGAGATGCTTTTATATAATAAAGAAGAAAATGAACTGCGAAAAGCGTGTCTGGAGGCAGTGCATGAAAGACTACAGGAAGAAAGCCGTGACCGGGTATAATATCTGTTACAGACAGTATCTGAAAACGGCAGTCAGTATATTATTGATAGAAGCAAATCAGACAGCAGCTGATACATAGCAGCAGAAATACGCTGCGGAAATGGAGGAAGAATGTCAGAAAACAGCCTGAAAAAAAGAAGACAGCAGGGGATGTTGTGTTGACGGTTGTTCTGATCGCAGCAATCTGTATATTCTGTTATGCAGGATATAATCTGTTTCATATTTATACAGAATATAAAAAAGGTACGGATGAGTACAATTCAATCACACAGATGGCAGTAACAGAACGAGATCCGGATGGAGAAGCAGCAGGGCCGGAGGCAGGCAGTGAACTGAAAGCGCCTATGGATATTGACTTTGCATCTCTTAAAAGTGTAAATGATGATGTAGTGGGATGGATTTATGTGGAAGCAGTGCCGGATATCAATTATCCCATTGTGCATGGCAAAGACAATGAAACTTATCTTCACAGAACCTATGAGAAGAATTATAACTTTGCAGGAACTATCTTCGTGGACTATGAAAATAAAGGAGATTTCAGTGACTGCAACACGATCGTGTATGGTCATAATATGAAAAATGGTTCCATGTTTGCTCAGCTTAAGAAATTTACACAGGATGAAGAGACTTATAAGAAGAGCAAATATTTCTGGATCTTTACACCTGAGAAAAACTACAGGTATGAGATTATCTCCGCGTACACCACAGGTGTGAACAGTGATACCTATACCCTGTTCAAGGGACCTGGTGAGGAATTTGAAAAATATCTGGAGAAGATCAGAGGATATTCCGAGATCCGGACAGATGCAGAAGGAATGAACATAAAGGACAAGATCATTACTCTGTCTACCTGTACAGGAAACGAGGCAACCCGTTATGTTGTCCAGGGAAAACGTGTGGATACACTTGATGTCGGGCAGTAGAATTATGAAGAGCAGTTACCTGAATCAGAAGAAAATCGTATTGCTGTAAAAGCAGACGATAAAAATTCAGATGATAAAATTTCAGTAACAGTGTTTGGAAAAAATAAAGGAGGAATTCTAAATGGCAGGAGAAGTTGAGAGATTACAGGAACTTGTAGACAAATATGACAATATTGTCTTCTTCGGCGGAGCAGGTGTTTCCACAGAGAGCGGAATCCCGGATTTCAGAAGTCAGGACGGACTTTATCATCAGAAATATGACTATCCTCCGGAAACGATCTTAAGCCATACATTCTTTATGAGAAAGCCGGAAGAATTTTTCAAATTCTACAGAGACAAGATGCTTTGTGACACTGCAAAACCAAATGCAGCACATCTGAAGCTGGCAGAGCTGGAACAGGCAGGAAAACTGAAAGCAGTTATTACCCAGAATATCGACAATCTGCATCAGATGGCAGGCAGTAAGAAGGTGCTGGAGCTTCATGGAAGTGTATACCGCAATTACTGCATGAAGTGTCACAGATTTTATGATTTTGCCCACATGAAAGCATCCACAGGTGTTCCGAGATGCGAATGTGGTGGAATTATCAAGCCGGATGTGGTATTGTATGAAGAAGGTCTGGACAATCAGACGATCAATGAAGCAGTGAAGGCAATCTCAGAGGCACAGGTGCTGATCATAGGGGGAACTTCCCTGGCTGTTTACCCGGCAGCAGGACTGATCGATTACTTCCGGGGAGAGCACCTTGTAGTGATCAACAAATCCCCGACTCCGAGAGACAGATATGCAGACCTTCTGATCCAGGGGCCGATCGGACAGGTGTTTGCACAGATTCACTGTTAAAGCCGGTTAAGGGTAACTGTTCAGGTTACTGTCAAAGTTATATAAGAGGAGTAAGAGATTATGGGACTTCCCTATGAAGTTGGTGATATTGTTACATTAAAGAAAGTCCATCCCTGCGGAAGCAGAGACTGGGAAATCTTAAGGGTAGGTGCTGATTTCCGCCTGAAATGTACAGGATGCGGACATCAGATCATGGTACCGCGCAAGATGGTTGAGCAAAAAATACTAAAAATTTGATCAAAAAAAGAAAAATAGTACTTTACAGACACGAAAAAACTATGTTAGAATCAACACTCGTGATATATTTTATATCCTTGCTCTTTGACAGGCAAAGGGCCAACAGACCATAAGGAGGTAAAGCAAGACATGAACAAGTACGAGTTAGCATTAGTTGTTAGTGCAAAAGTTGAAGACGAAGTACGTGATGCAGTTGTTGAGAAAGCAAAAGGATACATCACACGTTACAACGGCACTATCACAGAAGTAGAAGAATGGGGTAAGAAAAAATTAGCTTACGAAATTCAGAAAATGCATGAAGGCTTCTACTATTTCATTCAGTTTGAAGCAGACGCACAGTGCCCGGCGGAAGTTGAAAGACACGTTCGCATCATGGACAATGTATTAAGATACTTAGTCGTAAGAAAAGACGCATAATCTTATACAGGGTGGATTTTAGAAGGCACCATTAATTGATCCGTTCAACCATTCAAAGCAGAAACGAAGAGGTATTTATATGAACAAAGTAATTTTAATGGGACGCTTAACAAGAGATCCTGAGGTGAGATATTCCGCAGGAGAGAATGCATTGGCAATTGCCAGATATACACTGGCAGTAGACAGAAGATTCCGCCGTGACGGTGAAGCAACAGCAGACTTTATCAGTTGTGTATCCTTTGGACGTACAGCCGAGTTTGCTGAGAAGTATTTCCGTCAGGGACTTAAGATCATTGTTTCAGGACGCATTCAGACAGGCAGCTACACCAATCGTGATGGCCAGAAGGTTTATACCACAGAGGTAGTAGTTGAGGAACAGGAGTTTGCTGAGAGCAAGGCGGCCAGCGATAATTACGCAGCTTCCCATCCTCAGACATCATCCCCTGCACCTGCACCATCCATGCCGGCTCCGGGAGCAGCCAGTGCAGACGGTTTCATGAACATTCCGGATGGAATTGATGAAGAACTGCCGTTTATTTAATACAAACTGATAGAATAAAATAGGAGGAAAGCAATCATGGCTTACAATAGAGGCGAAAGACCAGACTCTCCAATGAAGAGAAGAGGCGGCCGCAGAAGAAAAAAATGTTTGTGTATTCTGTGGTAAAGAGAATAACGAGATCGACTACAAGGATGTAGCAAAATTAAGAAAATATGTTTCTGAAAGAGGAAAAATCCTTCCAAGAAGAATTACAGGAAACTGTGCAAAACATCAGAGAGCACTGACAGTTGCTATCAAGAGAGCACGTCATATGTCTATGATGCCATACATCCAGGACTAATTCTGAAGATGATAAATGCTGCTCCGCATTTGGCGGAGCACAGCATTTTTGCATTATTTACGAGAATTGCTATAGAACAGAATGAACAGTAACACAATAGTTTACTGTTCACTGGTAATATCCCGCGAGGTGGTTTTTTTGTGAGCGAAGGTCACAGAAAACCCGAGACATACCGCGCGAATTTATGCGATTAGCATAAATTCTGTGCATCGCGAAGCGTGTTGCTGGGAACGGAGTGAACAGTAACACACAATAACCATTATTTTTGTGCGTTCTTCTGTTGCTATGGTAAATTCTGTTCAAATCTGTTATAATATGATTCAAAGGGCGTTTTTTCACAGAACCTGCCTATATGCAGCACATTTGCTGTGTACAGGCGAAACAAATAGAATGATGAAGAACGGAAAGAAAGATATGAGTGATAAACTGAAATTAAAAGGGCATATGAAAGCATTCATGCGGTGGCCTCTGATTCTCTCGGCTTTACTGATCGTACTTAATATCTGGGTATATTTTGTCAGCGTGAAGGCTGGTATTATTGTGTCAGGTGGAATCCTGATTTATGTGGGATGTGCAGTAATAATACTCCGATGCCACAGACCGTTCATTGTAAATGAACTGATAGCCTTTGCCAATCAGTATGATTCGCTTGAAAAGAGAATCCTTGAAGAACTGGCATTGCCCTATGCCATTATGGATATGAATGGCAGAATGATCTGGTCCAACAAAGTATTTGCGGAGCTTACAGGTAAAGATCAGTTTTATAAGAAAAATGTCAGCACTGTTTTTCCGGATGTAACAGCTGACAAATTACCGGTTGCAGATAAGAAAGAGACTGCTGAGATCAGTACTCGATTTGGAGAGAAGACTTATCGTATTTCCATGCAGAGGGTGTCTCTTGGTGAAGTGGTTGCCAAAAGTGAGTTTCTGGAGAATTCAAACAGGAATGTCAGCCTGATCGCCATGTATCTGTATGACGATACAGAACTGAAGTCTTACATTAAAAAGAATGAAGACAATAAGCTTGTTGTAGCGTTGGCTTATCTGGATAACTATGAGGAAGCACTTGAGAGTGTAGAGGATGTGAGACGTTCACTTCTGATTGCTCTGATTGACCGGAAGATTACGAAATATTTTTCCAATTTCGATGGTCTTGTAAAGAAACTTGAGAAGGACAAATATTTCCTGATCATGCGCCAGAGTTCGCTTGAGGCTCTGAAAGAACAGAGATTTCATATTCTGGACGAGGTTAAAACAGTTAATATCGGAAATGAGATGGCGATCACTTTGAGTATTGGTGTGGGACTGAATGCCTCCACTTATATTCAAAATTATGAGTATTCACGTATTGCTATAGAGATGGCACTTGGACGTGGCGGTGATCAGGTTGTTATTAAGAATGGAAATAATATTACCTATTACGGCGGAAAGACTCAGCAGATGGAGAAGAATACCCGCGTAAAAGCCAGGGTAAAAGCGCAGGCACTGAAAGAGTTTATGAGTACGAAAGACAGAGTCGTTGTCATGGGACATAAAATCACAGATGTGGATGCGTTGGGAGCAGCAATCGGTATTTTCCGTGCAGGTAAAACACTTGGAAAATCTGTCAGTATTGTAGTGAATGATCCGACAAAATCTATCAGACCGTTGATCGCAGGATATGTGAATAATCCAGACTACGAGCCATCTATGTTTGTGGACAGCGAGCAGGCTAAAGATATGGTAGATAACAATACAGTGGTGGTTGTAGTTGATACTAACAGACCAAGCTATACGGAATGCGAGGAGCTTCTGCACATGACAAAGACAATTGTTGTGCTGGATCATCACAGGCGGGGAAGCGAAGTGATAGAGAATGCGGTGCTTTCCTATGTGGAGCCTTATGCATCCTCAGCCTGTGAGATGGTAGCAGAGATCCTGCAGTATTTCTCGGATGACCTGCGTATCCGCAATATGGAGGCTGACTGTCTCTATGCGGGAATTATGATCGATACAAACAATTTTACTACAAGAGCAGGTGTACGTACCTTTGAGGCTGCTGCATTCTTAAGAAGGAGTGGAGCAGACGTGACCAGAGTACGTAAACTGTTAAGGGATGACCTGAAATCTTATCAGGCACGTGCAGAAGCAGTGAGAACTGCACAGATTTACAGAGAATACTATGCCATTGCCAGATGTCCAAGCGAAAATCTGGACAGCCCTACAGTCATAGGAGCACAGGCAGCCAATGAACTTCTGAATATTGCAGGGGTTAAGGCATCCTTTGTACTGACTCAGTACAATAATGAAGTTTATATCAGTGCCAGGGCTATTGACGAAGTCAATGTACAGGTAATGATGGAAAAGATGGGCGGAGGCGGTCATATGAATATTGCCGGTGCCCAGGTCAAGGCTTCTCCGGATGAGGTGGAGAGAATGCTTAAAGACATCATAGATCAGGAATATCAGGAGGAAAACACAAAATGAAAGTAATCTTACTTGAAGACGTAAAAAGCACTTGGCAAAAAAAGGGACAGATCGTAAATGTAAGTGACGGATATGCAAGAAACATGATCCTTCCTAAGAAACTGGGGCTGGAGGCAACTCCTAAGAATTTAAATGATCTGAAACTTCAGAAAGCAAACGAAGAGAAGGTCGCAAAAGAAGTATATGAAGCAGCACAGGCATTTGCAAAGGATCTCGAGACAAAAGAAATCATCCTTACACTGAAAACAGGAGAAGGTGGAAGAACCTTTGGTTCCGTTTCTTCCAAAGAAATCTCTGAAGCAGCAAAGAAACAGTTGAATCTTGACATTGATAAAAAGAAACTGCAGCTTCCTGAGCCAATCCGTACACTTGGTGTTACCCAGGTGCCTGTCAGATTACATCCTAAGGTAACAGGAACTCTTAAAGTATGGGTAAAAGAAGCATAAGTCTTCCGGAGGGATAAAGAATGGAAGAAGCGCTGATTAAAAGAATACTCCCCCACAGTATAGAGGCAGAGCAGTCTGTAATCGGCTCAATGATCCTGGACAGAGATGCGATCCTTGTGGCATCTGAGATACTTACCAGCGATGATTTTTATCAGAAACAATATGGCATCATCTTTGATGCAATGGTGGAATTGTGTAATGAAGGGAAACCGGTAGATCTGGTGACCCTTCAGAATCGTTTAAAGGAGAAAGAACTCCCGCCGGATATCAGCAGTATGGAATATGTAAGAGATCTGATCTCAGCGGTTCCTACTTCTGCAAATGTGAAGTACTACGCAAAGATTGTCAGTGAGAAAGCAGTCCTTCGCAGACTTATCAAGGCAAATGAAGAGATTGCCAACACCTGCTATCTGGAGAAGGAGAATACAGAGATTATTCTGGAAGAAGCGGAAAAAAAATCTGTTCAATATTCTCCAGAGACGCAACAATGAAGAATATGTTCCAATCCAGCAGGTAGTTCTGAATGCCATTAATAACATTGAGAAAGCGTCTAAGCTTAAAGGTTCTGTAACAGGTATTCCCACAGGCTTTATGGATCTGGATTATAAAACATCCGGTATGCATCCTTCTGATCTGGTGCTGATCGCAGCCCGTCCTTCCATGGGGAAAACAGCCTTTGTACTGAACATTGCACAGTATATGGCATTCCGAAAGGATGTCACAGTTGCCATATTCAGTCTGGAAATGTCAAAGGAACAGCTGGTGAACCGACTTCTGGCAATGGAATCTCATGTAGATTCCCAGAATATGAGAACAGGTAATCTGAAAGACGAGGACTGGACAAAACTGGTAGAAGGAGCAGATATTATCGGTAAATCTAATCTGATCATTGATGACACGCCGGGTATTTCTATTGCGGAAATGCGCTCCAAATGCAGGAAATATAAGCTGGAACATAATCTCGGGATTATCATGATCGACTATCTGCAGCTGATGAGCGGAAGTGGAAAAAGTGATTCCAGACAGCAGGAAATTTCAGATATTTCCCGTTCTCTGAAAGCTCTTGCCAGAGAACTGAATGTGCCGGTGATCGCATTGTCTCAGCTCAGCCGTGCGGTGGAACAGCGTCCGGATCACAGGCCAATGCTTTCAGATCTTCGAGAATCCGGAGCCATTGAGCAGGATGCCGATGTGGTAATGTTTATCTACAGAGATGACTATTATCATAAGGATACAGAGAAGAAGGACATTGCAGAGATCATCATTGCCAAACAGAGAAACGGTCCCATCGGAACAGTAGAACTGGTATGGCTGCCGAGATATACACAGTTTGTGAATATGAAGAAATAATCTATCTCAGAGGAGTTTGATCTTTGACTTGAATAATATTATAGCAATCCTCTAAAATAATGCATCTTAATCCAGCCCATCAGAGTGTGAAATCCTGCTGAATTGTCTTAAATGCATTATTTACGAGGATTGCTATAGAAAAATTTCACAGGGAAACAGTATCAGGGGGAGAATCCGGTACTGTTTCCCTGTTTTTTGTGTCAAAATAAAGTTTTATAGGGAAGTTTGTCAATCGAAACTTCTTGCAATCTCGCTATGGCGTTTTATAATAAATATACATGATATCAGGATTACGACAGCTGTTTTTACAGTGCAGTGGTTCAATGATATCAGGTGATAGATTGAGTTGTTGATATGCATCAGTGGTTTCTGATGAAAAAATTGGACTCAAAAGGAGGAGGGGCAGCATGGAGCAGCGGTATACTGTGACTCAGACCGCAGAAATCCTTGGCGTGAGGGCATCGGTCCTCCGGTACTGGGAGGAAGAACTGGAACTGAGGATATGCAGGAATGAGCAGGGACATCGTTACTATACAGGAAATGATATTACGCTTCTGGCTAATATAAAGGAACTAAAGAAAAGAGGACTTGCCCTGAGAGCAATCAAAGAACTGGTTCCAAGAATTTCAAGGACTGCACCCGGGACTACTGCGAGCAAAGTGAAGCTTCTTGAAGATGAACAGCCTGAGAGGGAAAAAATACTTGAATTTCAGAAAATCATGGAACGTCTGATCGCTCAGGAGCTACATATGAAAAAAGAGGGAGAAGACCAGTGCCGGGATCTGGATGAAACGATCCGTAACAGACAGCTTGCGAGAAAAGAGGCTGCTGCAGCACTGGAAAAAAGAAGCAGGAGGATCAGAAGAAAACATTTGTAAAAGTTATCCATAAAGAAAACAGCTTCGTCTCTGCGGTAAACAGAGATGAAGCTGTTTTGAAATCATGAATTATTCTGCTGGATGAATAGCCTCTGTTGGACATGCATCTGCACATGTTCCGCAGTCTAAGCATGCATCAGCGTCGATTACATAATGCTCATCTCCCTGAGAGATAGCTTCTGCAGGACATTCGCTTTCGCATGTTCCACAGCTTACACATTCGTCTGAAATTACATATGCCATAATTAGAATCCTCCTTATCGTAATAACGTTTTAGGCCCCTTTCGGGGTTCTGCATACATTTTAATATATCTTTGTCTGAATTACAAGTATAAAATCAGATACATTATAAAATAATATTAAGTTAGCATTTGCTTACTTTACCTGCAGAATACAAATAGCTGACGGACATGTGAATGTCTGTCCGAGCAGAGAAATTATCCTGCCAAAATACAGGCATTTGTATGATGGAAAATAGTCTGTTAATATACCAAAAAAAATAAGAGTATCAAAAAGAAAGTGCGCTTTTTGCTGAATTTATTGACAATTCAGACATAAACGGTTATAGTAAAGATACTTGCAAGGAGGCATAACACAGAAAGTTGTGCCTCTTTTGTTCCGTAGCAGGAATCAGAAAACTAATAGAAAGAATGGAGGAATGAAGAATGAAGAAAGCATTGGCAATTGGACTTGCAGCAGTAATGGCGGTTTCCATGAGTGCACCGGTATTTGCAGAAGATGAAGGCAAAGGGATTGCAAAAGAGGACCTGAAAGTAGGAGTGATCTATATCGGTGATGAGAATGAAGGTTACACAGCAGCTCATATGAAAGGAATTGATGAGATGGAAGAGAAGCTTGGTCTTGACGATTCTCAGATTATTGAGAAAACTCTCATCGGTGAAGATGAGGGATGCTATGATGCGGCAGCAGACCTTGCAGATCAGGGATGTCAGATCATCTTTGCAAACAGCTTTGGACATGAGACTTATATACTGGAAGCGGCAGGGGAATATCCGGAGGTTCAGTTCTGTCATGCAACAGGAACACAGGCTGCATCCAGCGGACTTTCCAATATGCATAACTATTTTACAAATATTTACGAAGCACGTTACGTGTCAGGTGTAGTTGCAGGTCTGAAACTGAATGAAATGATCGAGGACGGCACAGTAAAAGAAGACGCATGCAAGATGGGTTATGTAGGTGCATTCCCATACGCAGAGGTTATCTCCGGTTATACAGCTTTCTATCTTGGCGCGAAGAGCGTATGCCCGTCTGTAACAATGGAAGTAAAATATACAAACAGCTGGGCAAGCTTTGACCTTGAGAAAGAGTGCGCAGATGCTCTGATCTCTGACGGCTGTGTACTGATCAGCCAGCATGCAGATACAACAGGTGCTCCTACAGCATGCGAAGCAGCAGGAGTTCCATGTGTAGGTTATAATATTGATATGACATCTGTTGCTCCGAACACAGCACTTACTTCTGCATCTATGGACTGGGGTGTATATTATACATACGCAGTACAGTGTATGCTTGACGGCACAGCAATTGATACTGACTGGTGTAAAGGATTTGCGGAAGGTGCAGATAAGATCACAGCTCTCAATGACAAAACTGTAGCAGAGGGTACAGAAGAAAAGGTCAAAGAAGTGGAAGATGCGCTCATTGATGGTTCCCTTCATGTATTTGATACATCTGCATTTACAGTAGACGGCAAGGAACTTGATACTTATAAGAAGGGTGATACAGAGTACATTTCTGACGGATACTTCCATGAATCTGAATATGGTTCCGCACCTGCATTTGATATTGCGATTGATGGAATTACATCTATTACAGAATAAAAAAATTTGCGGGAGCTGCAAAGCGCGGAGCAATTTACGACAGCAGGGCTGCCCGGGCGGCAGCTCTGCTGTTTTCATATCGTACGTGCAAAGGAAGTCTTGAAGTCTTCTGACAGAAGGTTTCTTTTGCTGTATTATGGAGTATACAGGAGAGCAATTCCATAATTCAGAAGTAGGATTAAATGATATCGGCAGTCAAAGAGATAAGACTTTTACTGTAGATTGGATATCATTAGATAAAAGGAGGAAACGATAGTGGGAGAAAACTATGCACTTGAACTTAGAGATATTTCCAAGCGTTTTGGTTCGGTCCAGGCGAATGATCATGTAGATCTCACACTGAGAAAATCGGAGATTCTTGCAATTCTGGGGGAAAACGGAAGCGGAAAGACAACTCTGATGAATATGATCTATGGAATTTATTATCCGGATGAGGGACATATTTTTGTAAATGGAAAAGAAGTAACGATCCGCTCACCGAAAGATTCCTATGAACTGGGAATCGGTATGGTACATCAGCATTTTAAACTGGTAGATGTACTGACAGCAGCAGAGAATATTGTTCTGGGACTTCCGGGAAAGGGAAAGCTGGATATGAAGAAGATCACAGAGGATATTCAGAAGCTGGTAGATAAATATGGATTTGAATTGGATCTGTCACAGAAGATCTACGAAATGTCCGTTTCCCAGAAGCAGACAGTTGAGATCATAAAGATGCTCTACCGCGGCGCGAGGATTCTGATCCTGGATGAGCCGACCGCAGTTCTGACACCACAGGAGTCTGACCGGTTATTCGATATTTTGAGAAATATGAGAAAAGATGGATGTTCCATTATGATCATCACGCACAAACTCCAGGAAGTTCTGGCGTTATCAGACCGTGTGGCAATACTCAGAAAAGGAAAGTATATTGATACAGTAGAAACAGCTCAGGCAAATGCACAGAGCCTGTCAGAGATGATGGTGGGCGGCAGAGTAGATCTCAATATCGACCGTCCTGAACCGGAGAATGTAAAGAAACGATTAGTAGTCAAAGGTCTGAACTGTAAAAATAAAGAAGAGGTAAAAACTCTGGACGATGTTGATCTGACAGTAAATGCAGGAGAGATTCTGGGTATTGCCGGCATTTCCGGAAGCGGTCAGAAAGAATTTCTGGAGGCAATTGCAGGACTCCAGGCAATAGAGAGCGGTTCGATCACCCTGCTTGATGACAATGGAAAAGGAACAGAGCTTGCAGGAATGGATTCTATCTCCATTAATAAAGCAGGGATCAGCCTTGCTTTTGTTCCGGAAGACCGTATTGGTATGGGGCTTGTGGGCGATATGGATATGACTGATAATATGATGCTCAGAAGCTATCGCAATGGCAAAAGTCCATTCCTGGATCGAAAAGGTCCAAAGGCACTGGCGTTAAAAATCAAAGAACAGCTTGAAGTCATGACTCCAAGTATTTCCGCACCTGTCCGTCAGATGTCAGGAGGAAATGTGCAGAAGGTTCTGGTAGGAAGAGAAATTGCCCAGAATCCGAAAGTGCTTCTGGTAGCTTTCCCAACTCGAGGGGTGGATGTCAATACTTCCCATGTGATTTACCGCCTTCTGAATGAACAGAAGAAAAAAGGGGTTGCAGTAGTCTGTGTTATTGAGGATCTTGATGTAGTTCTTGAACTATGTGACAGGATTGCAGTGTTCTGCGGAGGTAAAATCAGCGGAATTGAGGATGGAAGAACTGCAACGAAAGAAGAAATCGGGATTCTTATGACGAAGCATGAAAAAGGAGGGACACAGGCATGAAGAAAGAACCTTTCTTACAGGTAAGTAAAAGAAGAAACAAAGCCAGATGGCAGGAACGTCTTCTGATCCGTTTCATTGCATTGATCCTTGCACTGATCGTGTGCGGAGCGGTGATCGTTGCCCTGGTAAAGATGAATCCGGTGGATGTCTATAAGGCAATCTGGGATGGAGCAATGGGTTCGGATCGCCGTCTGTGGCAGACCATACGAGATACAATGGTACTGCTGTGTATTTCCATTGGTCTGGCACCTGCATTTAAAATGAAATTCTGGAACATCGGTGCAGAAGGTCAGATTCTGATCGGTGGTGCCTGCTCTGCTGCCGTCATGATCTATGCAGGAGATAAGATGCCTGCAGGGTTACTCCTGATCGTAATGTTTGTGGCGAGTGCACTTGGCGGAATGATCTGGGGAATGATCCCGGCTGTATTTAAAGCAAACTGGAATACAAATGAGACATTGTTTACTCTGATGTTGAATTATGTTGCCATGCAGGTAGTAACTTATTGTATTGTATTCTGGGAAAATCCGAAAGGTTCCAATACAGTCGGTATCATCAATCAGGCTACAAAAGGTGGATGGCTTCCGGAATTGTTCGGACAGAAATATGGCTGGAATGTAGTTATTGTCCTGATTCTGACAGTGGGAATGTTCATTTATCTGAAATACTGTAAGCAGGGCTATGAGATCGCAGTAGTAGGTGAGAGCGAGAATACTGCCAGATATGCCGGTATCCAGGTGAAAAAGGTTATTATCCGTACAATGGCAATCTCCGGTGCAATCTGTGGTATCGCAGGTTTTGTTATTGTCAGCGGAGCCAGCCATACGATTTCCACTGCAACAGCAGGCGGTCGTGGATTTACTGCGATCATTGTTGCATGGCTTTCCAAGTTTAATACATTTATTATGGTTGCGGTTTCCTTTGGCATCGTATTTATGAACCAGGGTGCCGTACAGATCGCAACACAGTATGGACTGAATGAGAATGCTTCCAATGTTCTTCTGGGAATCATTCTGTTTTTCCTGATCGGTGCAGAATTCTTTATCAACTACAGAGTAAAGCGTGCAAAGAAATAGGAGGTAGCGGCAATGAGTGTACTGATAGTTTTTATTCAAAAAGCAATTGTCCAGGGCATCTGTATTCTGTATGGGGCGCTTGGTGAGATTATGACAGAGAAATCCGGTAATCTGAATCTTGGTATTCCGGGAATTATGTATATGGGCGGCATTTCAGGTCTGATGGGAGCTTTCCTCTATGAGAAGGATAATCCTGATCCCAATGCACTTGTGGGTGTACTGATATCGTTTTTGTGTGCGTTTGCATGTGCTGCAATCGGTGGTCTGATCTACAGTATCCTGACTATCACACTTCGTGTAAATCAGAATGTAACAGGTCTTGCACTTACCATTTTTGGTACAGGTTTTGGTAACTTCTTTGGCGGTTCTATTTCCAAGCTTGCAGGCGGTGTAGGACAGATTTCCGTAAAAGTAACAGGAAGTGCCTATACGGCAAAAATCCCGGGATTGTCTAAGATTCCGGTTATCGGAGGTATTTTATTTAATTATGGTTTCCTTACATATCTCTGTATTATTATAGCAGTCCTGTTATCGTTTTTTTCTGTTCAAGACAAGAGCGGGATTGAATCTCAGGGCAATCGGTGAAAATCCGGGAACTGCAGATGCAGCAGGTATCAATGTTATCAAATATAAATATCTGTCAACCTGTATCGGTGCAGGTCTGGCAGGTCTGGGCGGACTCTATTTCGTAATGGAATATTCAGGAGGAACCTGGACAGACAATGGTTTTGGAGATCGTGGCTGGCTTGCTGTTGCACTGGTAATCTTTGCATTATGGAAACCACTGAATGCAATCTGGGGAGCATTTCTGTTCGGAGCTCTTTATATTCTGTATCTTTATATCCCGGGACTTGGACGAAGCATGCAGGAAGTATTTAAAGCACTGCCTTATGTGGTAACGATTATCGTACTGGTATTCACAAGCTTCCGAAAGAAAAAGGAACACCAGCCGCCTGCTGCGCTGGGACTTCCGTATTTCAGGGAGGAACGATAAAATTAAAAGTTTGCAGTTGATTCCAGAGTAAAATAGTATTATAATATCAGAAGCTATAAAAGCTGAGTAGTATGAAGGAAAAATTAAGGAGGAAATATACAATGGCTAAAGTATCAAAAGACATGCTGATCGGTCAGCTTCTTCAGATTGATGCAAATATCGCACCGATTCTTATGAGAGCAGGAATGCATTGCCTTGGATGCCCATCTTCCCAGATGGGAATCTCTCGAAGAAGCAGCTATGGTTCATGGACTGGATGTTGATGTACTGGTTAACCAGATCAATGATTTTTCTTGGAGAATAATCTTCCTGAAAGGTAATCATATGACGGACTATGACAATTGTTGAATTGTCATAGACTGACATGTAAAAAGGATGTTCTGAATAAGTTCAGGACATCCTTTTTTGAGAAATCTATAATTTACTATGGTATAAGAAAAGAGCTTTCAGATGAAAACTGAATGCTCTTTTAATTATGAAAATTATTACAGTTGAATCAGCTGCTGAAGGGCAGAATCGGAAATCAGTTCTCCATGTTCTGTCAGATAAGCTTCTCCTGAAAGAGAGAAAGCCTTTCCCTGTCCATATTCCGTAAGAATATTACATACCCTGTTAAAATCCTCCGGAGAAAGTGATGACTGGTGAAGTACCAGTTTGTAAAGCTCATCGGCCGGATCTTTGTACAGGGTGTTTGTACCGGTAAAATAGCCGTTCAGTCCATGGGCGGCCGCAATCACATCGTCCAGTGTGTCGAACTCATAGAGACGGATAAGATTTACATCAGGAACCTGAGTATCGTCATTTTCCTTTGCTCCGGTATTCTGAGCAGATTTGCCATCTTTTGTCTGAGTACTCTTCATCTTTGCTTCGTAAAGCTTCTGGAAGATATCAATAATATTGTCTGCACCGTCAAGCTGAAGAGTATCTGTCTTATCATTCCCTCTGAATGGAGCAAATTTGGAGAAACGGGTATCCAGTTCTTCAGGATCCTCTACTTTGGTAATGATCAGGATGATGCTCTCGGTACTCACCGGGATGGCCTCGATCATTAATGGAATATTATCTGCCTCAAAACCAAACTGTATCTGTGCCTGCTGCATCATATCGCGGAAAAGTTTCTTGGCTTTCTCAGTGCCGTAAGCCAGTTCACTGATACGGATCTGATGGTTCTCCAGGTCTTCTCTTGTCAGTGTGCAGCGTATCTGGTTGTCGTTGATCTTTTCTATCTTCATGTTGTCACATCCTATTCTGAATAACATTGAATTATCTGGCAGCTTCATAATTGCCTGTGAAAATCCATTAAAAGTGTTTCTGATAATGAAAATTTAACTTTTGAAAGCTGCGGACAATTACGGATAAATTAAAAGTTACTATTGTTTTTTTGAACAGCAATTTTAAAGGATTGCCATAGATGCGCTGTCTTTGGAAAAATCGCTGCAAGTAACTTCAAAAATTCTATTGTCTGACTGTGAATTTAAAAAATTTTATACACTATATTATATAACACAGAACTGCAAAATGTAAAGATAAGTAATCAACCAAAATATTAAACTTTTTAGAAACAAAACAGGAAAAAAATACATAAATGAAGAAAAACACTTGCATCTGTTTACCAGATGGATATAATGAAAACAGAAGAAGCAGTAAACCTGCGGTTCACATAAGCGAAGATCTGAAACATTAACCAAAGTGATCTTTTATTTCTAAACTTCATTGCCGTTTTTCATGCAGCGTTCCTGCTGTGGCAATGTACAGGTAAAATTTCCATGATGATAAGAAGTTGAAACGTTACTGTTCACTCCGTTCACAGTAACGATTAAAACAGGTGCAGGGATATTGTTTTTCAACAGCCGATAAGGTGCTTTCTAAAAAATCTTATGAAAGAAGGGAGGTAAGCTTACGGAAAATATATCACGGGCAACCAAAAAGAGCATGCGTAAACCACTGGAAAAAGAATTGAAGAGTTATCGTGAACAGGGAATTTCTCTGTATCTGAATGGTATACTCAGTAATCCGAAAACAATTGCAAAAGCCTGTCAGATTGCAGAAGGTGGTGGATACATGCGTGATTACGTTGAAGATGAAAAAGGACGGATCGCTCGTGTGGATTTTGATTTCGTCAAAGAAAAATAACAAAAGAGAAAGCTGCCCGAACAGATTCTGAATCAGTCCCCCCGATGTTCATAATGCCTTCGGGCAGCATAAGAATATAATTACGCATATCTTAAAAATTTGTGAAAAATACGATTTTGCAATACAATTGTAATATTTTATGGTATACTTAAGCCAGTATCATCAAGTTACCGATACAGTTGATAATACTGGTACATCATACTCAAAATAACTATATGAAATACCTTTCTGTGAGCTGATGTATCAATAGCGATCGTGTTACTGTCTGCTTTGTTTCCGGTAACACAATATTTACTGAAAGGAAAAAGTACTATGAATAAAAAGTATAAACCAGTTATCGCAGTTGCCGTTTTGGTCATTCTTGTTGCGATTCTTGGAATTGTCACTCATGTAGTAATGAAGTACATACCATCTTCTGAGAAAATGGATCTGAATGAATATTATGGAGAAATGACAGATGGGGAGATTGCCCTGGTCATTGGAACTGAGAAACTGGAAGAACGTGGTCTGGTGGACGGAGACAGAGTCTATTTACCACTGGATGTGGTGAATACTTATCTGAACCAGAGATATTACTGGGATTCTGCCAATCAGCAGATACTTTATGCAACACCTTCGGAGCTGACTTCTGCGAGTGCATCATCTGAGGCAGGAGATAAGGTATGGGTGAAAGATGACAAAGTGTATCTGAATCTTACTTATGTGCAGGAATTTACAGATCTTGATGCATACATCACAAAAGATCCATACAGGATTGCCATACAGTATAAATTCAAAAATGTAAAAACAGTCACAGTTAAGAAGAATACAAGCATACGTTACCGCGGTGGAATTAAATCGGCTATTCTTACTTCTGTAAAGAAAGGTACAAAGCTTCGTCTTATCGAAGAATTGGAGAACTGGGATCAGGTAGCTACGGATGACGGATATATTGGTTATATAGATAAGAAGAAAGTGGGAGAAGCAGAGAAGACAAAATTTGAACGAAGCTTTAAGAAGGAAGAGTACTCCTATCTTACTATGGACAGCAAGGTCAATATGGTATGGCATCAGGTGACTTCCACAGATGCCAATGCTTATTTTGCGGATGCGACAGCAAATATGACAGGTGTGAATGTGATCTCGCCTACCTGGTTCTATCTGACAGATACTTCAGGAAACATTGCAAGCATCGCAAGTGCAGATTATGTATCACAGGCTCATGAAAAGGGGCTTCAGGTATGGGGTCTGATCGACAACTTTACACAGGAAGTAAGTACAACGGAAACACTTTCCAGCACTGCGGCGAGACAGAATATTATCAGTCAGCTGATCCAGGCAGCCCAAGATGTGGGAATGGATGGCATTAATGTGGATTTTGAATCTCTCAGCGAGGATGTGGGAACTCATTTTCTGGAATTTCTGAGAGAACTTTCCATAGAGTGCCATAAGAATAATCTGGTTCTTTCAGTGGATAACCCGGTTCCTGAGGATTTTACAAGCCATTATGACCGGGCTGAGCAGGGAAGGGTTGTAGATTATGTGATTATCATGGGATATGACGAGCATTATGTAGGATCTGAAGCCGGTTCTGTGGCATCTCTTCCATGGGTGGAACAGGGAATCCAGGATACACTGGATGAGGTTCCGGCTGAACGTGTGATCAATGCCATTCCGTTTTATACCAGACTGTGGAAGACCACAGGGGGAAATGTAACCAGTGAAGCAATCGGTATGGATCAGGCGCAGCAGACAATTGCAGATAATAATGTGGAAACCTACTGGGATAAGACCACTTCCCAGAATTATGGAAAATATGATATAGATAATTCTACCTATCAGATCTGGCTTGAGGATGCTCAGTCAGTTGCAGAGAAAGTGAAGCTGGTATCCAAATATGACCTTGCAGGAGTTTCTGCATGGAAGCTTGGATTTGAAAACAACGGAATCTGGCAGGTAATCTCGGACAATCTGAATAATTAAAAGTTCTGCATTAGCAGGCTATAAAAACATCTTCTGAAACATATATTAATATAGAATTTTATGAAATACTGATTGCATTATTTTATGGAATTGCTATAGCCAGTCTACAGGAACAGTGAATTTTCCCGTAGACTGTAAAAGATGTCTCAGGAGGTGTTTTTAGTTTGAAAAAATATGGACTGGAATTAATGTTAGGGTGTCTGCTTCTTGTCAGTTTTCTCATTCTGTCAAAACAGGCAGCTGAAGTTTCAGAGACTATGAGTTCAACAGAAAATTCAAAAACCATTCTGGTAGATGCAGGACATGGTGGAGCGGATCCGGGAATGATCGGAGTGAACGGACTGGAAGAAAAGGGGATAAATCTTCAGATTGCCGTAAAATTAAAGGATTCTCTGGAAAAACAAGGATTTTCTGTAATCATGACAAGGGAAGAAGATAAGGGCCTTTATGAGGAGGACAGCAGAAATCAGAAAGCACAGGATATGCAGTGCAGGATTGCTATGATAAAGAAATACAGACCTGTGCTGTGCATAAGTGTTCATCAGAACAGCTATCAGGATTCGTCTGTATGCGGTCCCCAGGTGTTTTATTATGAAGATTCTGTCCGGGGAAAGAATCTGGCAGAGTTTATCCAGGAAGAACTGAATCTGGGACTGAAAGTAAAACGCCCTCGTGTGGCAAAAGGTAATAAAACCTATTATCTGTTAAAAAGAAGTGAAAGTGTTTTGAATATTGTAGAGTGTGGTTTTCTTACAAATCCGGAAGAGGCCGGACTTCTCTGCAAAGAAGAATATCAGAATAAAATAGTGGAAGCTATAGTGAAAGGGATTGAACAATATCTGAAGCAACAAAAAATTTAAAATGTTTAATTTATGTGAACTTGCTTTTAATAAGTAGGGATTTTTGCTATACTGATACTTGTTTGATAAAATCCCCCGGGAGGATAGGAGTATCTGCATGGCGGGGAAATGTACAGGGAGAAATTATGCTTGGAATTATTTATCTGCTTCTGGCAGGAATGCTGGGCTGTGAAGCATCGAAAATGCTGACAGGAGAGGGAAAGAGTGTGTCAGGTATTAATCGTATCTGGCTCATGCTTCCGGCTTCTTTTGGAGTCGGAACACTTTTACTGACCTGGATGGTATATATTATTTCCTGGTTTTTCAGTGTTGTGGGAAAAGCTGAAAATCCACTTTTGTATGGAAATATTATCGGGATGACAGGTGCAGCAGTTATTATGATACTGCTCAGCGTACAGAAATACAGAAAACAGGGAAGTTACAGGATATGGAATATTGATAAAACACAGGATAAGCGCAGATTCAAAAAAGGAAATATTACTCTTTGGTCTGCTGATTGTATTTATTACATATATGATGTTTTATGTATTCTATATAAAAGACGGAATCCTGTATTCCGGCCTGACTGTGTATGGAGATTATGCACCACATACGGCGATGATGCGTTCTTTTTCTGCAGGAAATAATTTTCCCACACAGTATCCTCATTATGGAGGTGCAGATGTAAAGTATCATTTTATGTTTCAGTTTCTCACAGGAAATCTGGAATATCTTGGAATGCGTATGGACTTTGCCTATAATATCGTAAGTACCTTGTCGCTTGTGGGATTTCTTATGCTGTTATATCAGCTTGCACTTAGGATCACAGGCAAAATGTGCTGCGGTGTACTGGCATTGTTTCTGTTCTTTTTCAGAAGCGGAATGGCTTTTTTCAGATTTGTATGGGAGCATATCCAGGCAGGGAATCTTGTGGAAACCCTGGAAGAAAATACTTCCTTTATCGGATATACTGTCAATGAGAACTGGGGATTGTGGAACTTTAATGTTTATCTTAATCAGAGGCATCTGGCATTTGGACTTCTGATGGTGACTTTGGCACTATATCTGTTTATGGACTGGCTGGAAGCCGGGACGGCACATGAAGAGAAGGGAATACTCTGGATAAAAAACAGAATCTTTTCGAAGGAAGGATGGAAAAGCAGAAATCTGGATCAGGCACTGCTTATGGGAATGTTTCTGGGTCTGTGTGCGTTCTGGAATGGGGCAGCAGTGATCGGCGGTCTGCTGATTTTGTGCGGCTTTGCGATTTTCTCGGATGGAAAAGTGGATTACGCTGTCATGGCGGGGGTATCCATCTTCTTTTCCTGGCTTCAGTCAAAGATTTTTATTGTTGGAAGTGCTATGAGTCCTCAGATTTATCTGGGATTTCTGGCAGAGGATAAGACTGTCCCGGAGTTGTGAAATATCTGTTCTGGATGAGCGGAGATTTTTTCCTTGGGCTGGTACTAATGGTATGGTTTATGAGAAGACGGGAGAGAGCAATCCTTGTGAGTTTCCTGTTTCCGGTGATTTTTGCTTTTGTGCTTCTGATGACACCGGATATTAATGTAAACCATAAATATATCATGATATCATATGCGTTTCTGACGATTTTCTGGGCATGGGCAGTATGCAGTCTTTGGAAAGGGAGAAATGGGCAGTCCGGGATACAGAAAACTATGGGAAAGATACTGGCAATAGTATTGGTGATATCTCTGAGTGTGACCGGGATTTATGACTTTGTGGTGATCATAAAGGGAAATGGTCCGGGCAGACGTGTGACTGTAAATATGAACAGCGAGCTGACCCAATGGCTGGAGGAGAATCTGGAGAAAAACGATCTTTTACTTACTCCTGAGTACAGCATGAATGAAGTGACGATGTCCGGAGCTATGCTTTACTGTGGATGGCCATATTACGCATGGTCTGCAGGCTATGATACGAATTACAGGGCTGCACAGGCTGTAACGATATACACCACATCTGACAGTGAAACATTGTAAAAAAAACAGTACAACAGGCAAAAAATAACATATATCCTGTTTGAAGAAGGTTCGGAATTTGAACAGCAGGAATGTCGTGAGGAGACAATTGCTGCAGCATATGAAAAGGTTTATGAGACTCAGGATGGACGGATACGGATCTATAAAACAACAGAATAATCCTCAAATGCATTATTACGGGGATTACTCCGGATTTATGATTATGAGCCGGGTGATCACAGATTTACAGAGATAAGAGAGAATGTGTAAGATTATAGTAACCACAATAATTTTATAAATGATTAAGGAGGACGTACGGATGAAGAAATGGGCACCGAGAGTGCTTCTTGCAGCAGCTCTTGCAGGGCTGTCTGCATTTCTGTTAAAGGGAGATGTATGGACATTCTGGACCTGGTGGATGTTGGCATTTCTGATGGGAATGGTTGCCATGCCTGTGACAGGGAGACTGTTTTCCGGATTTGAAGACAAAGGCTGGATGTTTTCAAAAGTGCTGGCGATTACTGTGACAGGTTTTCTTACGTGGTTTCTGGTAACTGCGAAGATACTGCCATTTACTGCAGCGACATGTATCGGTGTGTCTGTTGTATGTGCTGTTGGCTGTGGGGTTTTATATCATTTTCAGGGAAAAAATGGAATTGACTGCTTTCCGGCCGGAAAGGTAGATCTGATTTACGGAGAGGAAATTCTGTTCTTTATATTTTTCCTGATATGGACTTATTTTGCAGGATTCCGTCCGCAGGCATACGGAACTGAGAAATTTATGGATTATGGTTTCATGGAAGCCATGATGAGAAGTACGACACTTCCTGCAAGAGATCTGTGGTATTCAGAAGGTACGATCAATTATTATTATGGCGGACAGTATTTTGCAGTATTTCTGACGAAGCTGACTGGCAGTAAATGTAGAACTCACTTACAATCTGATGCGTACTTTTGTGGCTGCATTTGCGTTTGTGCTTCCGTTTTCACTGGTTCGTCAGATGTCTGTGGACAGGCTTAAAGGAAGCCTGACAGGAAAGAAACGTTGTGTGCCGGCAGTGGCCGGGATCATAGCAGGACTTTCTGTATCAATTGCGGGAAATATGCATTATGTGGTTTACAGTAAGGTCATTCCATGGCTCCAGAAGCTGCAGGGAAAAGAAGCGGACAGCTACTGGTTCCCGGATGCGACCCGTTATATTGGATACAATCCGGATGTGCCGGACAAGACGATCCATGAATTTCCATGTTATTCCTTTGTGCTGGGAGATCTCCATGCCCATGTGGTAAATGTAATGTTTGTGCTGTTTCTGGTGGGATTTCTTTATGCGTGGATGCGAAGTGTGCGGATGAGAGAAGCAGTAATTATGAAACCGGGCCGGAAACAGTTCTGGAAAAAACAGCTGTTGATTCCGCATATCCTGCTGGCTGCAGTGATGATCGGTATGTTCCGGTTTACGAATTTCTGGGATTTTATTATTTATTTCGTGGTGACCGGTGGAGTGGTGCTGTTTACCAATATCGTTCAGTTTGATGGTAAAGTGAAGAGGATTCTGGCAGTGACTGCGGTTCAGGCAGTGGAGATCATTGTGATCTCATACGTTGTTTCTCTGCCGTTTACTTTGCAGTTTGACAGCATGTTTAAAGGTGTGGGAATTGCGCAGAATCATTCTATGATCCATCAGCTACTGATTTTGTGGGGACTGCCTGTGGTTCTGACAGTTCTGCTGATCATCTGTATCATCTGGGAGAAGCTTCGTGGTGGTGCGAACAGAAGTCTATATAAACTGATGAAAGCAATCTCTGTGCCGGATCTGTTTGCGATTGTCATGGGACTCTGTGCGATCGGGCTGATCGTGATTCCGGAGTTGGTTTATGTAAGAGATATTTACGAAAATGGAAACGCCAGGGCGAATACTATGTTTAAGCTGACTTATCAGGCGTATATGCTGTTTGGGATGACCATGGGATATGGTATTTTCCGTATGCTGGTGTCTGCACGTAAGAAAGTGTTTAAGGTTGTGTCAGTGATCGGCCTGGTATTGCTTTGCTGGACCTTTGGTTATTTTGGAAACAGTGTGTATGCGTGGTTTGGAAAGGTATGGGAGCCTTCTGAATATAAAGGATTGAATGCGACATCTTTCCTGTCAAATGATTTCACAGAGGATGTGGCTGGTATTAAATGGCTGAAGAAGAATGTGAAAGGGTCACCGGTTGTGCTTGAGGCGAACGGGGACAGTTATAGTGGTTATGAGCGTGTTTCTGCTATGACAGGGCTGCCGACTGTGCTGGGATGGTATGTGCATGAGTGGCTGTGGAGAGATGATACTGCGGACTTGAATGAGAAGAGCGCGGATATTGAGAGTATTTATACTTCTTCGGATGAGGAGTATGTGAAGGAGCTGCTGGAAGAGTATGATGTTTCTTATATTTTTGTCGGATCGAAGGAGAGGGAGAAATATGGGGAGACATTGAATGAGGATGTGCTGAAGTCACTTGGAGAAGTGGTGTTCCAGGATGAGGTGTATAGTACTTATATTCTTAAAGTTAATAAGTAAGAGGGCGAAAAATGGCGGCAGTTTGTGTCGCCATTTTTTTGTTTGGGTCAAAAAGGGACGCGTAAAAAAAGTATTTTCATTTCCTATTGCGGTTTCGGGCATCGTAAGATATTCTAAGCCGCTAAAAAATCTGCTAAAAGCATGAGAAATCAGAGCCAAACTCGCCTGCGGCTCAGACAGTGTCTCTGATTTCTCATAACGCAGATTTTTGCCGGCTAAGAATATCTAAGTACCCTGCAAATGCACAGGAAATGAAATATTTTTTTACGCTGGTTATTGATTGGAAATGGTTTTTGGGGAAATAATTATCAGGTGG